>JGI24140J50213_10000471_pt1 | contig 18829 bp, 18 predicted proteins | sample BarGraIncu00222A_FD_50213 | JGI IMG/M metagenome (IMG submission 50213)
CCCCCGGCGGGCGTCGACGAGAAGCCGTTAGCGTGCCAGGTGGTTCACGGTTCCGCGGGCGGGCGAACGGGAGGCGAGGCGGAGCGAGCGGCGTCCCCGCGCCGAGCATAAAGATGCCGTGCCAGCGAGGTGCGGGGACGCCGCTCGCTCCGCCGGAACCAAAGAGCCGGAACCCAAAAGGATCAGCGCGACCGATGGTCGAGCGGGGAGTACCTCGGCGCCCGTCGACCCGGAGACACCCCCGACAGCTCGATCATCCGCACCGCCCGGTACCGGTGCCCCGCGTAGGGCTCCAGCAGCTCGAGCATCCGCGCGTCGTCCCCGCCACGCTCGCCGGTGAGGGCGTACACCACGTGGCCGGACAGGTGGAAGTCGCCGACCGACACGGCGTCCGGGTCGCCGTGCACCCGCTGCCGGACCTCGGCCGAGGTCCAGGCCCCCACGCCCGGCAGCGAGCGCAGCCGCCGGTCGACCTCGTCCGACGGGAGGTCGACCGTACGTTCGAGGGCGACCGCACGGCGGGCGAGCCCCACGATGGTGCGCGACCGCTCGGGACCGACACCGGCGCGGTGCCACTCCCAGGACGGGATGGTCGCCCAGGCGCCCGGCTCCGGGACCACGGCCATGCCGACCGGCGCCGGCCCGGGCGCCGCCGTCCCGTACGCCGTCACGAGGCGCTGCCACGAGCGCGACGCCTCCCCGCCCGTCACCTTCTGCTCGAGGACGGCGGGGACGAGCGACTCCATGACCAGGCGGGTACGGGGGACCCGCCAGCCCGCACTCCGACGCAGCGCATCGGCGACCAGCGGGTGCTGCGGGCGGAACCCGGCGAGGTCGTCGCGGTCGCCCAGCAGCTCGGGCAGCGTGGCGAGCAACCAAGCTGCGCCGGGTCCCCAGGCCAGCGTCTCGACGTCGCTGCCGCCGAGCCCGCGACGGACCGAGATCCGTTGGGTGGCAACGCCTTCCGGGGTCCGGGCGGTGCGCCACAGGTACGGTCCGACGGTCCGGAAGGTCGGATCGCCCCCGCCGTGCCGGAGCGGCCCCAGGGTGGCGCGGAGATCGACCGGACGGGCGGCGGACCAGGTACGGGCGAGGGGCTCGCTCACGACGGCAGCGGGTGGTCGGCCGTACGCACCGAACCCTCGGGGACGACCTCGTCGACCCAGACCCGGGACCCTGGGCGGAGCTCGCAGCGGGCCCCGACGGCGGCACCGTCGCCGACCACGGCGTCGTCCATGGTCGTGCCCGGCCCCACGACCGCCCCGACCCCCACGACCGAGTCGCGGACCACCGCCCCGGCCCCGACGTGGGCGCCGTCGAGCAGCACCGATCCGACGACCACGGCTCCCGGGTCGACGCGCGCCGAGGCACCCACCACCGAGCCACCAGCCAGGCGGGCGTCAGCGGCGACGACCGCGCCCGGCAGCAGCAAGGACTCCCCCACCGCGCCAGGCAGGACGGACGAGTGCAGGCGCCCGAGGACGAGGTCGCGCGACGCCTTGACGAGCGCCGCTGGGTTGCCCACGTCGAGCCAGTAGCCGTCCTCGACGTACCCCAGCACGGTGGCACCGGAGCTGACGAGCGCTGGGAACGTGTCGCGCTCGACGGACACGACCACGCCCGGGGCTATCGCGTCGACGACCGACCGCCGGAAGACGTAGCAGCCGGCGTTGATCTGGTCGGTCACCGGATCGGGCATCTTCTCGAGGAACGCGGTGACGCGGCCCTCGGAGTCGGTGGGTACGCACCCGAAGGCGCGCGGGTCCGGGACCCGGGTGAGGAAGAGCGTGACGTCGGCGTCGCCCGACACGTGCCGGGCCACCTCGGCGGCGACGTCGTGCCCGGACAGCACGTCGCCGTTCATGATCACGACCGGGGCGTCGGGCCCGGAGCGCAGCCGCCCGGCGACGTTGCGGATCGCGCCACCCGTACCGAGCGGCGTCTCCTCCGTGACGTAGTCGATCTCGAGGCCGAGCCGGGCACCGTCACCGAGGTAGCCCTCGAAGACCTCGGCGCGGTACGAGGTCGCCAGCACCACGTGCCGGACCCCGGCGTCGCGCAGCCGAGCCAGCTGGTGGACGACGAACGGGACGCCGGCGACCGGCAGCATCGGCTTCGGGGTGTGGACGGTGAGTGGCCGCAGGCGCGTTCCCAGGCCGCCGACAAGCAGGATCGCCTCGTCCGCCACGGGTGCCACGGGTGCCACGGGTCGTGACATTACCCTGGGCCCGATGACCGGATCCCTGCTCGACGCCGCGCTCGCGGACGACCCCGGCCGGCCGTTCGTCACGTACTACGACGACAGCACCGGCGAGCGGGTCGAGCTCTCGGTGACGACCCTGGCCAATTGGGTCGCCAAGACCGGCAACCTGCTCGTCGACGGGCTCGGCGTGCAGCCGGGCGACGAGCTGCGCCTCGACCTGCCCCGGCACTGGCAGCTGCCGGTCTGGGCCGTTGCCGCCTGGACCGTCGGGCTGGTCGTCGACCTGGACGGGACCTCGCGCGCGTGCCGGGTCGCCGTGTGCGGCCCCGAGGGCATCGACGCGGCCACCGCAGCCGCCGAGGACGTCGTGGCGCTGTCCCTGCGCCCGCTCGGCGCCCCGTTCCCGGCGGGGACGCTGCCGCCGGGCGTCCTCGATTACGGGCGGGAGGTCGGCGGCTACGGCGACCGGTACACCGGGACGGTCGCCGGCCCGAAGACGGCGGCAGTCCGCTCCGGCGAGACCTTGCTCACGCTGGCCGACGCGCAGGCGCACGCCGCCGCACTCGCTGTCGTCTGGGGGCTCGGCCCGCGCGGGCGCCTGCACGTCTACCAGCCCCTCGACGCCCTGACCGAGCTGCTGGCCGCGAGCCTCGTCCCCCTCTCGGTCGGCGGATCGGTCGTGCTCACCCGCTCGGACGCGGCCCCCTCCGAGGGCACCGTCGAAGCCCGCCGGCGCGCCGAGCGCACGACGGCCGTGGCCACCGGAGGGAACCATCCAGGGGGGCTTCGGCGTCCTTAGCGTGGCGCCGGCGACCGTACGATGGTGGTCCGGCGCTGGAAGCCGGAGGCGGCAATCCGTGGGGGCACGGGCCTGACCTTCGCTGCCCCTCATGTCCCCGATACCCGCGGAGAGCGACCTTGACGATCGATCCCACCTCGGCCAGACGACCCTCGAACTGGCGCCGTGCGGTCCTTGCCCTCTCGCTCAGCTTCGCACTGCTGCTCGCCGTCGGAGCGGTCGGGGGCGTGCTCATCTACCGCCACCTGAGCAGCAACATCACGGTCGACAACAGCGCCAACGACCTGCTGGGGCGCACGCCGACCGCGTCAGGCAGCGCGTCGCCGACGTCCACGCCGGCCGGGACGTTCGCCCCGATGAACATCCTCGTGATGGGCTCGGACACCCGGCAGGGGCAGGGCGGCATCGGCGGGTCGAGCGCCATCTCCGGCGCCCGCTCCGACGTCACGATGCTCGTGCACCTCAACGCCACGCGGAAGAACGCGATCGTCATGAGCATCCCGCGGGACACCTGGGTCACCATCCCGTCCTGCAAGCAGCCCGACGGGCAGCTGTCCTCCGTGCACCAGGACAAGTTCAACTCGGCGTTCTCGATCGGGGGCGCAGCCTGCACGATCAAGACGTTCAAGGAGCTCACCGGGATCCCGATCGACCACTTCATCGTCATCGACTTCAGCGGCTTCGAGCGGGTGATCAACGCCCTCGGCGGGGTCTCGATCTGCCTCAAGCAGCCGATCGACGACCCGGTCGAGAACCATCAGGGCAGCGGGCTCAAGTTGTCCGCGGGCACGCACCTGCTGATGGGCGCGCAGGCCCTCGAGTTCGCGCGCGTACGGCACAACGTCTCGGACGGTTCCGACACCTCGCGCATCCTGCGGCAGCACGCGTTCCTCGGCGCCCTGGTCAAGAAGGTCGACGACACGTCCCTCCTGACCAGCCCGTTCCAGCTCTACAAGGTCCTCGACGCCACGACCGCGTCGATCACGGCGGACCCGGGGCTCGCCAGCCTCGGCGCGCTCAAGGACCTCGCCGAGGGCCTGAAGAACCTCAAGCCGAAGGCCGTCACGTTCCTCACCGACCCGTGGCACAACCGCGGCGACGGGGCCAACGTCGTCATCACGCAGACCCTGGCACAGCCGGTCTACGACGCGATCAACAACGACACGCCCTGGCCGCCGCCGACCGTGACGGTGCCCGGGCCGCCGCTCCAGACGCCCCCCGACCAGATCACCGTCAGGGTCTTCAACGCCACGGGTACGCCGGGCGAGGCCACCAAGGTGGCAGCAGCGCTCAAGGCCCTCGGCTTCAACGTGGCGGGCGTCGCCACTGCGCCCAGCGTCCTGTCGACGACGGTCGTCCGCTACTCGCCGTCGCGCAACGAGTCCGGACGCACGCTGACCGCCTCGGTGGTGGGCGCGACGTCGGTCTCCGACAGCACCCTGGGCACGACGCTCGACCTGTACGTGGGGACCGACTACACCCACCTCCAGCGGGTGTACGTACCGTCCGCGACGAACTCGTCGACATCGACCGTGCGCACGGCCGCGGACAGCTCCTGCATCTGAAAGGGCGGACCGGTCAGACGTCCTCGAGGGTGACGGCCGACTGGCCGACGTTGAGGAACTTCATGTAGGCCTCGACGATGTCCGCCGGCGCACCGGTCTGGATCAGCTCGCCCTTGTGCAGCCACGCAGCGTGGTTGCAGAGCTCGGTGATCAGGCCCATGGCGTGGCTGACGATGACGATCGTCCGCGCCTCGGAGACGAGCTCGCGCATCTTGTTCGTCGACTTCTCTCGGAACGCGGCGTCACCGGTCGAGAGCGCCTCGTCGATCAGCAGGATGTCCGGGTCCATGTTGACCGAGACCGCGAAGCCCAGCCGCCCGTACATGCCGGCCGAGTAGGTGCGCATGGGCATGTCGATGAAGTCACCCAGGTCGGCGAAGGCGGCGATCTCGTCGAACTTGGCCTCGACCTGCTCGACCGTGAGCCCCGCCGCGAGGCCGCCGAGGACCACGTTCTCGCGGCCGCTGAGCATCGGGTTGAAGCCGATGCCAAGGGCGAGCAGCGTGCTCACCCGGCCGTTGACGACGATTCGACCCTCGGTCGGCGGCAGGATGCCGGCCATCGCCCGCATGAGCGTGGACTTGCCGGCGCCGTTGGCGCCCACGAGGCCGAGGACGGTGCCGTGCGGCACGTCGAGGGAGACGTTCTTCACCGCCTCGACGATGCGTACCTGGCGACGGCGGCCCTCACGCTTGCCGAACTTGATGAAGGCGTTGCGCAGCGTGGGGTTCCGCTCGTACGAGGTCTTGTAGCGGATCCAGACACCGGACACGCGGATCGCGAGCTCGTCGGGGATGAGCTCAGAGTCGGACGGCAAAGTCGCGCTCCCTCGAGACGAAGAACCAGCCGCCGAAGATGAACAGGCCCACGGCCCAGGCGACGGAGGCGATCAGGAGCGACGGCGACGGGGCCACCGCCTTGGTCCAGAGCTCGGTGATCGACCCGATCACCGGCGCCAGTGGATTGGCGTAGAGCGCCCACTGGTGGTACTTGAACTTGTCGAGCGCGTAGAGCACCGGCGAGAGGTACAGCCAGATCCGCAGCAGGTAGCTGAGGAACTTGTTGGTGTCGCGGAAGTAGACGCTCATGGTGGCGAAGACCATGCTGAGGCCGAAGCACTCGAGCGCCATGACGACCAGGAGCAGCGGGTACCACAGCAGCGCCCAGCTGATGCCGGGCAGCGCCGTCGCCGAGTGGTCGAGGTTCGAGCCGATCAGGTAGAAGACCACGTAGACGGGGATGCTCGGCAGGAACATCAGCGCCGCCGAGATGGTCGACGACAGCGGGAGCAGGGCCCGCGGGAACGCCTGGTTGAGGATCAGCCGGCCGCCCGACGTGACCGACTGGGCACCCAGACCCATCGAGTTGGCGGCGAAGAACCAGGTGAACAGGCCGACCAGGATGCGGCCGAGGTTGGCCACCCAGCTGCCCTTGGACCCGCCGATTACGGCGACCAGGAGGAAGTAGACGACGCCGAGCAGCATCGGGTTCAGTACCACCCACACCGCACCCAGCACCGTGTCGGTGTGGTCGGCCTTCTGGGTCGTACGGGACAGCTCGTAGGCGAACCGCCGTCGGCGCCAGAACTCGCGCAGGTAGGGCCGCATCGGCGGCAGGCTCGCGCGGTGCGGCGCGAAGACCTGGATCCGGTCCTGGAAGTCGCGCGGCGGCTTGCGGGCGGCGGCCGCTGGTGTTGCTGTCACGTGGACCGTCCAAGTCTCGTCTGCCGGGGTCCCGCGGGGGTCGTGCCGACCCGGGGCAGGCGCCCGACGCAGGACCCGATGCAGGGAGGGCCAGTGTACCGGAGCGCCATCACTCCACCGGCCCAGCGGCGCGACGCGCGAGCGACGCCGGGCTGGTCAGGAACCCGACGCCCCAGCACCCGTGCATGGTCGCGAAGACCACCGGGAGCCGGACCAGGGCCGCGGCCGGCAGCCTCCGCCCGTTCCAGGCCGAGCCCGCGAGGATTCCGGCGAGGTAGCCGCCGGGCGCGAGGAAGCCGGCCCTGAGCAGCGCGGACCCGGTCGCGACGCCCGCCAGACCCGCAGCGGTCCCCGCCACCACCGTCAGCAGCGCAGCGGGAGGGGCGAGGTAGCGCACCGACACCGTCTCCGGGTGCTGACGCATGACGACCCGGCGCCAGCGCCCGTAGTCGAAGTACTGCCGACCGAGCCGCCGCACGTCCGGTCGCGGCCGGTACGAGACGCGCAGCCGTGGTGTGAACCAGACCACGCCGCCCGACGTGCGGATCCGATGGTTCATCTCCCAGTCCTGGGCCCGTTGGTACGACTCGTCGTAGCCACCGACGCGCTCGAGCGCCTCGCGACGGAACACGCCGAGGTAGACGGTGTCGACCTCGCCCGCCTCACCTCCGGTGTGGAAGCGGGCGCTGCCCACGCCGAGCGGGCTGGTCATCGCGCAGGCGACCGCCTGCTCGAACGCCGTCACGCCCTCGGCCGCCATGATCCCGCCGACGTTGTCGGCCTTGGTCTCCTCGAGCACCTCGACGGCCGTGCGCACGTAGTCCGGCGGGAAGAGCGCGTGCCCGTCGACGCGTACGACCACGCCGTGCCGCGCTGCGGCCACGGCGGCGTTCAAGGCGGCGGGGGTGGTCCCCGCCGGGTTGCGCACCGACCGGACCTGCGGGTGCTCCCGCTCGAGCGCCGCAGCGATCTCGTCCGTACGGTCGCGGGACGGGCCCAGAGCCATGATCAGCTCGAGCTCGCCCGGGTAGTCCTGGTCGAGGACCCCGAGGACGGCTTCGCGTAGGTGCCGCTCCTCGTCGAGAACGGGCATGACGACGCTGACGGGTGGCCACGCGGGTACGGGGGACGAGGCTTCGGGCGACATGAGGGATCAACGGTAACGTGCCAGGGACGGCCCGCCGGGTCCGCCGGGCCCGCCCCAGGCATCGGCGTGACGGAGAACACAGGGCGACTCCCAGGCTCGCGCAACCCGACGGCACCCCTGCGGCGTCGTACGCTCGAAGGGCCGTCTCGTCGGCAGCAGCCGGCCACCGGAGGACCGAACGCATGAGCACACCGCCACCCGCGCTCCCGCCCGAGCTCAACCCGCGTGGCCCCGCGCCTCGTCGCGGGCGGTCCGGCGGCGGCGCGTCCAGCCGCGCAGCGGGCGTGGCGGTCGTCCGGACCCGGTCCCGCGGGCGGCTCTGGCTGACCCTGGTCAGCGGGACGATGGCCGTCCTCGTCGTGACGTTCAGCGTCGTGGGGTCGGGGCTGGCCAGCTACTACGACTCCAAGATCCAGCGGATCAACGTGATCGACGCGGGCGGGCCCGGGCACGGGTCCGGCGGCGGCGGCGGCTCGGGTTCCACCGTCGCGCAGAACTTCCTGCTCGTGGGGTCGGACAACCGCGCCGGGCTCACCAGAGCACAGATCTCGGCCCTGCACGTCGGCTCGGCGACGGCGGCCAACGCCTCCGGCCGCCGTTCGGACACGATGATCCTGCTGCACCTGTCGGCACACAGCGACAAGGCCACCCTGATCTCGCTCCCCCGTGACTCCTACGTGACCATCCCCGCCTACACCGACGACCAGGGCAAGCGGCACGGCCCGTCACAGAACAAGCTGAACGCGGCGTACTCCCTCGGCGGGGCGAGGCTCACCGTGCAGACCATCGAGCTGGCCACCGGCGTCCACATCGACCACTACATCGAGATCGGCTTCGCGGGGTTCGTCAAGATGGTCGACGCCCTCGGCGGCGTCAACGTCTGCTCCACGACACCGCTCAGGGACCCGAAGAGCGGGCTCAACATCCCGGCGGGTACGACCGAGCTCAACGGCGCCAAGGCCCTGGCCTACGTACGAGCTCGGTACGTCGACCCGACCGCCGACCTCGGGCGGATGAAGCGGCAGCAGGCGTTCCTCGGCTCGGTGTTCCGCACCGCGCTGAGCACCCAGGTGCTGCTGAACCCGTTGAAGCTCAACGCCTTCCTGAGCGCCACGCTGTCGTCGGTCACGCTGGACACCGGCCTCACGCGGGCCGACCTGCTCAACCTGGCGACCCGCACGCACGGGCTGTCACCGAGCAACGTCGTCTTCGCGACAGTGCCGCTCGGCAACGTCAACTACCAGCCGGGTGGCGGCCTTGGTTCGACCGTCCTGTGGAACCACACCAAGGCCACAGCGCTCTTCAAGGCCATCAACGAGGACCTGCCGATCGGCGGACAGACGTCGGCCTCAGCGGCTCCGACCGGTACCCCCGTCACCGTCGCGCCGTCGCACATCACCGTGCAGGTGCAGAACGGAGGGGGCGTCGCCGGTCTGGGTGCCAAGGCGACCACCGACCTCACCGCCCTCGGCTACGTCAGCGCCGGCCCGGCCAAGAACGCGACGGTCACCGGCGTGACGACGACGCAGATCCTGTACGACCCCGGCTACAACGTGTCGCTGAAGACGCTCGAGGCGGCCTTCCCCGGCGCGGTCGTGACCGCGGTCAAGGGCCAGGGCAAGGTCTTCCAGATCATCGTGGGCACCAGCTACGTCGCCCCGAAGCCGGTCACCGTCACCTCGTCCGGCTCCAGCAGCAACAACCCTGGCGGCGTCACGACCACGTCAGCCGCCGAGAAGGTCTGCAAGACCAGCTAGCCCCCCAACCGGCCGCCGGCCGCACCCCCACGGCCGGCCCCGTTGATCATGGGCAGATGGCCCCTGTTCCATGATCCACATGGGCCATCTGCCCATGATCAACGCGAGAGGGTGGGGCCGGCGGCAGGGGTGGGGCCGGCGGCAGGGGTGGGGCCGTCGGCGGGGGTTGGGGCGTCGGCGGGGGCGGACCCTCGTGACAGGCGGATCTCCTCGCGGCGGGCCAGGCGGTGCCGGCGCCGGATCTCCGCCTCGCGGAACCGCCGCCGGTCCTCGTCGCTGTCCAGCTCGAGCTGGGGAACAGGGCGCGGGTGGCCCGACGCGTCGACCGCGACGAAGACGAGGTAGGCCGTCGCGACGCGTACCGCGGGGACACCGGCCTCGTCCCAGCGCTCGGCGACGACGCGCACCCCGACCTCCATCGAGGAGTGTCCCGTCCAGTTGACCTGCGCCGACCCGTGCACGAGGTCGCCCACCCGTACGGGCGTCAGGAAGAGCATCTCGTCCAGCGCGACGGTGACCGCGGCGCCACCGCAGTGCCGCGCGGCCACCGCCCCGGCAACGTCGTCGGCGAACTTCATGACGACGCCTCCGTGCACCGTGCCCAGCAGGTTCGTGTCGACAACCGTCATGATCTTGGACAGGGTCAGCCGGGACGCGGACGCCGGCCGGGTGCCAGGGCTGGTCACGTGGCCGGGTCAGCGTTGCTTGAGCAGGTGGCGGGCCACGACCACGCGCTGGATCTGGTTCGTACCCTCGTAGATCTGGGTGATCTTGGCGTCGCGCATCATCCGCTCGACCGGGTAGTCGTGGGTGTAGCCGTAGCCGCCGAGCAGCTGCACCGCGTCGGTGGTGATCTCCATCGCCGAGTCGGAGGCGAAGGCCTTGGCCGCCGCGGCGAAACCGGTCGCGTCGTGGTCGCCACGCTCGCTCTTGGCAGCGGCCGCATAGGTGAGCTGCCGGGCCGCGTGCAGCTTGATCTGCATGTCCGCGAGCATGAACTGCAGGCCCTGGAACTCGGCGATCGCCTTGCCGAACTGCCTGCGCTCCTTGACGTAGCCGAGCGAGAAGTCGAGCGCCCCCTGGGCGATCCCGATGGCCTGCGCCGCGATCGTCGGGCGGGTGTGGTCGAGGCTGGCTAGCGCGGTCGAGAAGCCGGTGCCCGGCGCGCCGATGATGCGGTCGGCCGGCAGCCGGACGTTGTCGAAGTACAGCTCCCGCGTCGGCGAGCCCTTGATGCCCATCTTCTTCTCCGGCGCCCCGAGGCTGAATCCCTCGTCGTCGGCATGCACCACGAAGGCGGAGATGCCGTGGCTGCGCGCCTCGGGGTCGGTAACGGCCATGACGGTGTAGTACGTCGAGACGCCGGCCCCGGTGATCCAGCGCTTGCCCCCGTTGAGCACCCAGCCGTCGCCGTCCGACACTGCTCGCGACCGCATCGACGCCGCGTCGGAACCGGCCTCCGGCTCGGAGAGCGCGTACGAGAACATGGCGTCGCCGCGGGCGACCTCGGGGAGGTAGCGCTGCTTCAGCTCCTCCGAGGCGGACAGCAGGATGCCGACCGTGCCGAGCTTGTTGACCGCAGGGATCAGCGACGACGACGCGCAGGCCCTGGCGATCTCCTCGATGACGATGCACGCGGACACGGCATCCCCACCCGCGCCGCCGTACGCCTCCGGGATGTGGATCGCGTGGAAGTCGGACGCGACGAGCGCCCGGTAGACGTCCCAGGGGAACTCGGCGGTCTCGTCGATCTCGGCGGCCCGCGGCGCGATCTTGTCGGTCACCAGGCTGCGCACCGACTCGCGCAGGAACTCCTGCTCCTCCGTCGTCGAGAACCCGTTCATCGCTGACCTCCCTGTGGATCGGGGCCAGTGTCGCAGCAGGCCTCCCCTGTAGGCTCGCCGGGTGTCCCACCGCCTCTCCGTCATCGGCACCGGCTACCTCGGTGCGACCCACGCGGCGTGCATGGTCCAGCTGGGTCACGAGGTCATCGGGCTCGACGTCGACCCCGAGAAGGTCAAGCGGCTGGCGGCTGGCGACCTGCCGTTCTTCGAGCCGGGGCTGCCCGAGCTGCTCGCTGCGAGCCTCGAGACGGGGCGCCTGACCTTCACCTCCGACCCGGAGGAGGCCGCGGCCGGTGCCGATGTGCACTTCCTCTGCGTGGGCACGCCGCAGAAGTCCGACAGCAACGCCGCCGACCTCTCCTACGTGTTCGCGGCGGTCGACACCATCGCACCGCACCTGGACCGCCCGGCACTGCTCGTCGGCAAGTCCACCGTCCCGGTCGGTACCGCCAACGGGCTGCGCCAACGGATCCGTGCCCTGGCGCCAGCGGGCGACGACGTCGAGGTCGCCTGGAACCCCGAGTTCCTCCGCGAGGGCTACGCGGTGAAGGACAGCCTCGCGCCGGACCGCCTGGTCTTCGGCGTCGACTCGGCCGGCGCCGAAGCCACGCTGCGGTCTGTCTTCGCCCCGGTGATCGACCGGCCCACCCCAGTCGTCATCAGTGACCTCGCGACCGCCGAGCTCGTCAAGGTGGCCGCGAACTCGTTCCTGGCCACCAAGATCTCGTTCATCAACGCGATGGCCGAGCTCTGCGAGGCCACCGGCGCCGACGTCACGATCCTGTCCGAGGCCCTGTCGCACGACAGCCGGATCGGCGGCCAGTTCCTGCGGGCCGGCCTCGGGTTCGGCGGCGGCTGCCTGCCCAAGGACATCCGCGCGTTCATGGCGCGAGCCGGCGAGCTCGGCGTCGACCAGGCGCTGACGTTCCTCCGCGAGGTCGATGCCATCAACCAGCGCCGCCGTAGCCGCACCGTCGACCTTGCCAGGGCCGAGCTCGGCGGGACGTTGAACGGTCGGACGGTCGCAGTCCTCGGCGCCGCCTTCAAGCCCAGCTCCGACGACGTGCGCGACTCGCCGGCCCTCGACGTGGCGGCGAACCTGCACGAGCAGGGGGCCAACGTCCGCGTCTACGACCCCCAGGCGATGGCCAACGCGCGCGTCCGGTTCCCGCTGCTCGACTACCGGGCCGGCGTGTTCGACGCCTGCGCCGACGTCGACCTCGTCCTCCACCTCACCGAGTGGCCCGAGTTCCGCGCCATCGACCCGATCGAGCTCGGCGCGGTCGTTGCCGGCCGGAAGGTCCTCGACGGCCGCAACTGCCTCGACGTGCCGCGCTGGCGGGCCGCCGGCTGGACCTACCGGGCGCTCGGCCGGCCATGACCGCCTACGCCGACCCCGCGGTGATCGAGCACCTGCTCGTCGACTCGCAGGTCTGGGCGGTGGTCGGGCTCGGTGACAACCCGAGGCGGACGGCCTACGGGGTCGCGTCGTACCTGCAGGGACACGGCAAGCAGATCGTCCCCGTCCACCCGCGTGCCGACACGGTCCATGGCCAGGGCGGCTACTCCCGCCTGTCCGACATCCCGTTCCATGTCGACGTCGTCGACTGCTTCGTCAACTCGACGCTGGTCGGCGCGATCGTCGACGAGGCGATCGCGATCGGAGCCGGCGCGGTGTGGTTGCAGCTCGACGTCATCGACGAGGCCGCGGCCGAGCGGGCCGTCGCGGCCGGCCTCCACGTCGTCATGGATCGCTGCCCCGCCATCGAGGGGCCTCGCATCCCGGCGTTCTGACGGGACGCGGCGAGTCGGCGCCTGCCTACCTCCCGAAGCCGGTGCCCTGGCCAGATCGCTTGCGGCGCAAGGCTTCGCCCTTGGCCTGTGCCTTCGCACCGAGGTCGACCTGGAACGCCGCCATCTTCTCGCGCAACCCCTCGTCGGAGGCGGCCAGGATGCGTACCGCGAGCAGGCCGGCGTTGCGCGCCCCGCCGACGGCGACGGTCGCGACCGGTACGCCAGAGGGCATCTGCACGATGGACAGCAGGGAGTCGAGCCCGTCCAGGTTGTCGAGCGGTACCGGTACCCCGATGACCGGCAGCGTGGTGACCGACGCGAGCATTCCCGGCAGGTGGGCGGCCCCGCCGGCCCCGGCGACGATCACGCGAAGGCCCCGGTCGGCCGCCGCGGCGCCGTAGTCGAGCATCTGCCTCGGCATCCGGTGCGCCGACACCACGTCGACCTCGTGCGCGACGCCGAACTCGTCGAGCGCGATCGACGCGGCCTCCATCACCGGCCAGTCCGAGTCGGACCCCATCACGATGCCGACCAGCGGCCCTGACTCATCCATTGATGTCACCTCTCAAGAAGCCCACCGCGTGCCGCCCTCGTTCCTGCAGCTCCTCGAGGTTGTCACCGATCACCGTCACGTGGCCGATCTTTCGTCCAGGGCGTACTTGCTTGCCGTACACGTGGATGCGCAGGCCCGGGTCGCGGGCCATGCAGTGCAGGTATGCCGGGTAGAGGTCGGGCAGGTCCGAGCCGAGCAGGTTGACCATCACCGCCTGGGCGGCGTGCGGGGCCGGCGAGCCCAGCGGCAGGTCCAGCACCGCGCGCAGGTGCTGCTCGAACTGGCTGGTCAGCGCGCCGTCGATCGTCCAGTGCCCGGTGTTGTGCGGGCGCAGCGCCAGCTCGTTGACCAGGACGCCGTCCTTGGTGTCGAACAGCTCCACCGCCATCAGCCCGGTGACCTCCAGCGCCTGGGCGATCCGCAGTGCCGCCTCCTGCGCCGCGAGCGCGTGCTCTTCGGCGAGGCCGGGCGCGGGCGCGTACACCTCCCGGCAGACCCCGTCGACCTGCAGCGACTCCACCACCGGGTAGACGACCGCCTGGCCGCTCGGGGACCGCGCCACGAGCACGGCGAGCTCGCGGCTGAAGTCGACGAGCTCCTCGACCAGCAGGGGTACGCCCGCGGCCAGCCAGTCCGCCGCGTCGGCCCCGGCCTCGGCCGCTCGCACGACCCGCACGCCCTTGCCGTCGTAGCCGCCCCTCGCGGTCTTCAGGACGCCTCTGCCGTCGCTCGTCCCATCCAGGAAGTCGGCCAGGTCGGCGGCGGTGGCCACCGGTGCCCACCGGGGCACGGGTACCCCGATCGAGCCGAGCCGGCGGCGCATCACCAGCTTGTCCTGGCCGTGCACGAGCGCCGCGGACCCCGGCCGCACGGCCACCCCCTCGGCCTCGAGCGCCTCGAGGTGGCCGGTGGGCACGTGCTCGTGGTCGAAGGTGAGGACGTCGCAGCCCGCGGCGAAGGAGCGCAGGGTGGCCAGGTCCCGGTAGTCGCCGACCACGACGTCGGGGATGACTTGGGCGGCCGGGTCGTCGAGCCGTTCGGCCAGCACCCGCAGCCGGATCCCGAGCGCCACCGCCGGCGGCACGCACATCCGGGCCAGCTGGCCAGCCCCCACGATGCCCACCACCGGGAAGTCGGCGGGCAGGGGCGACGGCTTCACGGCGACGAGCCTAGGCGAGGCCGAGGTCTCGGGCGATCAGCAGCCGCTGGATCTCCGACGTCCCCTCGCCGATCTCCAGCACCTTCGCGTCGCGGTAGAAGCGGCCGACCGGGAAGTCGTTCATGAAGCCGTAGCCGCCATGCACCTGCGTCGCGTAGCGCGCGTTGTCGACGGCCGCCTCGGACGAGTACAGCTTGGCGATCGCCGCCTCGCGCTTGAACGGCTCACCGGCGAGCATCCGGGCCGCCGCGTCGTAGTAGGCGAGCCGGGCCGTGTGAGCGCGCACCTCCATGTCGGCCACCAGGAACTGCACCGCCTGCTGGTGCCCGATCGGGTGCCCGAAGGCTTCACGCTGCCGCGCGTAGCGGAGCGACTCGTCGACGCAACCCTGCGCGAGGCCCGTGGCGAGGGCGGAGATGGCGATCCGTCCCTCGTCCAGGATCTGCAGGAACTGGGCATAGCCGCGGCCTCGCTCACCGACCAGGTGGTCCGCGGGGACGCGGCAGTCGACGAACGCCAGCTCGTGCGTGTCGGACGAGCGCCAGCCCACCTTCGAGTACGAAGGCCCGACGGTGAAGCCGGCGGTCCCGCTCGGTACGAGGATCGCGGAGATCTCCTTGCGCGCCGCCGCCGGGTCACCGGTCACCGCGGTGACGATGACGAACGCGGTCAGGTCGGTTCCCGAGTTGGTGATGAAGGCCTTGGACCCGTTGATCACCCAGTGGTCGCCGTCGAGGACGGCCGTGGTGCGCGTGGCGCCGGCGTCCGACCCGCCGCCCGGCTCCGTGAGCCCGAACGCGCCGAGCGCGTCGCCGGAGCACAGCTGCGGGAGCCAGCGCTCCTTGAGGGCGTCGCTGCCGAAGCGGTAGATCGGCATCGCACCGAGCGACACCGCGGCCTCGAGCGTGATGGCGACCGACGAGTCGACCCGGGCCAGCTCCTCGATCGCGAGGCAGAGCGCGAAGTAGTCGCCGCCCATCCCCCCGTACGCCTCGGGGAAGGGCAGTCCGAACAGGCCCATCGCGCCCATCCGCCGGACGATGTCGTACGGGAACGCGCCCTGCTCGTACAGCTCGCCCGCCTGGGGCGCCACGACGTCTCGGGCGAACTCCTCGGTCGTGCGCCGCAGCGCCTCGTGCTCGTCGGCGAGTCGGAAGTCCACGGCTGTGCTCCTCGGGGTTCGCGCGCCGCCTCCCCACCGGTAGGTGGGCCGAGCCGGCACGTCTGTGCTGCGCGGGTCTCGCGCGTTCGTCATCGTGGCACGACCGACGTACCCTTGCGCAGTGGCGTCCCCGAACCTCGTGTCGCGTGCCCGCACCGCGATCGGGGAGCGCGTCGGGCACCTGCTCCACGAGGTCGCGAAGTTCGGCGTCGTCGGCCTGATCGCATTCACCGTCGACGTCGGCACCTTCAACGTGCTGCGCTTCCACGGTGGCACCGGCCTCCTCTACGAGAAGCCCATCACCGCCAAGGTCGTCTCGACCGTTCTCGCCACGATCGTGGCCTACGTCGGCAACCGGTTCTGGACGTTCCGGCACCGGGACCGCGTCGGGTACGCCCGCGAGTACCTGCTGTTCTTCCTCCTCAACGCCGTCGGGCTGGCCATCGCCGTGGGCTGCCTCGCGATCTCGCACTACGGCTTCAACCTGCGCGGACCGATCGCCGACAACGTGTCCGCCAACGGGTTCGGGCTGGTGCTCGGCACGCTCTTCCGGTTCTGGGCCTACCGACGCTGGGTGTTCCGCGAGATCCCCGACGACGAGATCAGCGCGGGTCTTCGCCAGCCGGTCTGATCCTCGGCCGCTACGCTGAGCCGAACCAAGGTCGCCCTACCAGGGTCGCCGTGACGGGGGTGCAAGGGTGCGCGTGCCAGGTCTGCTCGTCACCGCTCTGCTCGGTGCCACCGTCCTCGGCCCGGCTGTCGCCGTCTCCACACCCGCGGCCGCGTCGTGCACCCCGATCGAGGACCTGTGGATCCACCTCACCCAGCCGGCGACCGTGCACGCCGGCCAGTCGGTGACCGTCGCGATGCAGTGGGGCGTGAAGCCGATCCCGCCCAACGGCTACGACAACGGAACCATCGTGGGTGACGTGCGCTGGCGGATCTCGGTCGAGACCGGCGCCACGATCACCAGCGCGGCCGAGAAGGACCCTGCATCCACCGACCCGTCGGGCCGCTCCTATCCGGCCACGATCTCGGGTACGACCGCGTCCTACGACCTCATGCTCGGCTCCTCGCCCCTCACCGCGCGTGGCGGGTGGGCTGCGGTCCGGCTCGGGTCGACGGTGTCCGCGGGGTCGAAGGTGCGCCTCAGCGCAAGCATCGGGACGTACGCGACCGGCATCTGCACGACCGACTACCGGCCGAGCGACAACGCCTCGACGGTCTACCTCACCGTGCCGGGGAGCCCGAAGCCGAAACCGAAGCCGTCGCCGACGGTGACGCGGACCTCGACAGCCAAGCCCACGACGACTGCCACGCCGACTGCCACGGGATCCGCGACCCCAACCGCGACACCCACCTCGAGCCCGACGCCGTCGCCGACCGTCAGCGGAATGGCGGCGCCGGCGCAGGTCCCGGCTCGAACCGGCAGCGCGGGATCGGCCGTGCTGGCCGTGACCGGGGCAGGCGGCGTCGGCGCGGTACTCGTCGGCGGGTTCTTCCTGCTGCACCGGCGTCGNGGCAGCAGACCGGAGTGACCCCGATCAGACGGGAGTGACGCCGTGCCGGCGGCGGCTGAACGTGCGCGACCTGCCCCTCGCCGCCGCGAACCGCAGGACCAGCTCGCGACGCAGCTCCTCCGGCTGGACCACCGCGTCGACGACCAGCTCGCTGGCCAGCCGCACGATGTCGATGTCCTCGTCGTACTCCTCGCGGCGGGCCGCNACGAACGCCTCTNGCTCGGCGTCGTCCTCGATCGCCGCGATCTTGTTGGCGTAGACGGCGTTGACCGCGGCTTCGGCGCCCATCACCGCGATCTTCGCGGTCGGNAGCGCGAGAGTGGCNTCGGGCTCGAGGCCNGGCCCCGCCATGGCGTAGAGGCCAGCGCCGTAGGCCTTGCGCACCACGACGCAGATCTTGGGGACGGTCGCCTCGGCGATGGCCGAGATCATCTTGGCGCCGTGCCGGATGATGCCCTGGCGCTCGACCGCGGCACCGACCATGAAGCCGGGGACGTCCGACAGGAACAGCAGCGGGACGTTGAACGCGTCGCACAGCTGGACGAACCGCGCCGCCTTGTCCGCGCTGTCGACGAACAGCACGCCGCCCTTGAACAGGGAGTTGTTGCCGAGAACGCCCACGACCTCGCCGGCGAGCCGCCCGAAGCCGACGACGAGCTCGCGCGCCCAGAGCGCCTGGATCTCGAGGAACGACCCCTCGTCCAGCAGCCCGGCGACGTACTTGCGCATGTCGAACGCCTGACGGTCGCTCGCTGGGACGAGGGCGGCGAGGTCGACCTCGGGCGCCGGCACGGGCGGCGCAGCCGGTGGCGCACCCTCCCAGCTCGACGGCAGGTACGAGAGGTACCGGCGGACGACCAGCAGCGCCGCGTCCTCGTCGGCGCACAGGAAGTGCCCCACCCCCGAAACGGCGCAGTGCACCCGGGCGCCGCCCATCTCCTCCAGCGTGACCTTCTCGCCCGTGACCATCTCCACCATGCGGTCGGAGGCGAGGTACATCGACGCGTTGCCCTCGACCATCGCCACGACGTCGCAGAACGCCGGGATGTACGCGCCACCCGCTGCGCTCGGCCCGAAGAGCGCGCACACCTGNGGGATCGACCCGCTCGCCCGTACCTGGTTCCAGAAGATGCGGCCGGCCCCCCGGCGACCCGGGAAGAGGTCGACCTGGTCGGTGATCCGGGCACCGGCCGAGTCGACCAGGTAGACCATCGGCACCCCGGACGCGTAGGCCCTCTCGACGACGCGGATGATCTTCTCGACCGTACGGGCGCCCCAGGACCCGGCCTTGACCGTCGAGTCGTTGGCCATCAAGCAGACCGGACGGCCGTCGATGGTCGCTCCGCCGGTGACCACGCCGTCCGCAGGAAGGTCACCTGCCAGCACGTTGGCCAGCTGGCCGTCCTCGACGAACGAGCCCTGGTCGACGAGGCGCGCGATGCGTTCGCGGACGAACAGCTTGCCCTTGGCGGCGTTGGCCGTGTGGTAGCGCTCGGCGCCGCCGGCGGCGACCGTGGCACGCAGGTCCGCGACGGGTGGATGCTCGGTCACGTCCGGAGCGTAGCCCGCCACACCCGGTCCTCCACTGCCACTACCCGGGCAGTCGGGCGCCCGATTGCGTGT
>JGI24140J50213_10000472_pt1 | contig 18820 bp, 18 predicted proteins | sample BarGraIncu00222A_FD_50213 | JGI IMG/M metagenome (IMG submission 50213)
ACATAGCCGATCGGTGGAGCGCAAGCGACGAGGGGCCCAGCGACGTCTCCAAGTTGTCACTGGAACATGGGTTCGGCGAATTCGAACTCGAAACGAGCGTGTTTGAGGAATGCCAAGATCGCATTGAGGAGATCGACCGCTCACTTGCCATGTTAGAGAACCGGCGGTTGGCTGCGATCCGGTTCCTTGGGGAGTACCGCGAAACTTTTGCCCGGAAAGTGTAGGCGGTCTCCGACAAGTTGATTGAGAATGGCGCCCCAAATCCGCAAGACGAGGACTGCGGTCAACCACGCTCGTCCGCGGTCACCTGGCCGTCGTTCGACAGCATGTCGGCGCTCGTCGACCTCGATCGGTTAGCGCACCTATGGCGAGTAGCTGAAATCCACCACCGCCGGCCTTCACCGTGCTGATCGCGCCAGTCCCCCCAACACCCTGATTCCAATCGACTTTGGTGTTAGACTTCGTTCGCCGCGAATGTTATGGCCTGCGGCCGGCGTAACGCCTGGCGCCTGCTCGATTGGGCCGGTTGATCGGGCTGTTGGGGCGGTCTTCCCAGGCTGTATGGGCGCGTTGTTGGAGCGGACATGGCGGTTCAGGATTCGAAACGGCGCGTCGCGCTCCTTACCGGTGTCACCGGGCAGGACGGTGCTTATCTGGCGGAATATCTGCTCGGCCTCGGCTACACCGTCCATGGCGTCAAGCGGCGGTCATCCTCCTTCAACACCGCGCGCATCGATCATCTCTATGAGGATCCGCACGCCCGCAACACGCCATTCCTGCTGCACTATGGCGATATGACGGATTCGACCAATCTGATCCGGTTGATGCAGCAGGTGCGGCCGACCGAGATTTATAACCTGGCGGCGCAGAGCCATGTCGGCGTCAGTTTCGAGAGTCCGGAATATACTGCGAATGCCGATGCCATCGGCGTGTTGCGGTTGCTGGAAGCGATTCGTATTCTCGGCATGGAAAAGGAAACGCGGTTCTACCAGGCGTCCACCTCGGAACTGTACGGCCTCGTTCAGGAAGTTCCACAGAAAGAGACCACGCCGTTCTATCCGCGCTCGCCCTATGCCGTGGCCAAGCTCTACGGCTACTGGATCACGGTGAACTACCGCGAGGCCTACGGCATGTATGCCTCCAATGGCATCCTGTTCAACCATGAAAGCCCGATCCGCGGCGAGACCTTCGTGACGCGCAAGATCACGCGTAGCGTCGCCCGGATCGAGACCGGTCTCGAAGACACGCTTTATCTGGGAAACCTCGAGGCAAAGCGCGATTGGGGCCACGCCCGGGACTATGTCGAAGGCATGCACAAGATCCTGCAGGCGGAGGCGCCCGACGATTTCGTGCTGGCGACCGGCGAAACCCGCTCAGTGCGCGAATTCGTCGAGATTGCATTCGCGGAGACCGGCCGACACGTCGAGTGGCGCGGCCAGGGTATTGAGGAAACCGGCATCGACGGGAAAACCGGCAACACGCTCGTTCGCATCGATCCGGTTTATTTCCGCCCCACGGAGGTCGACGAGTTGATCGGCGACGCCAGCAAGGCGCGCCAGAAGCTCGGCTGGAAGCCGAAAACGACCTTCGCCCAGCTCGTCAAGGAGATGGTGGCGAGCGACCTTAATATCGCCAGGCGGGAGGCCGCCAATGGCAAGAACCCCGTTTGAGCTGGAAGGTAAAACGGTCTTCGTCGCCGGGCATAGAGGGATGGTCGGGGCGGCGTTGGTGCGCCGGCTCGCGCAGGAAGATATCGAATTGCAGGCAGTCGCACGGAGCGAGGTCGATTTGCGCGACCAGGCCGCCGTGTTCGGCTGGTTCGCCGGCAAACGTCCGCAGGTGGTGTTTCTGGCCGCGGCGAAGGTCGGCGGTATTGTCGCCAACGATACGCTGCGCGGCGAATTTCTCTACGACAACCTGATCATCGCGGCCAACGTGATCCACGCCGCCTATCTCCATGGCGCGGAAAAGCTGATGTTTCTTGGCTCGTCCTGCATCTATCCGAGGCTGGCGCCGCAGCCATTGCGCGAGGATTCGGTGCTGACGGGACCGCTGGAGCCGACCAACGAGCCCTATGCGATTGCCAAGATCGCCGGGATCAAGCTGGCCGAGGCCTATCGCAGCCAGTACGGCTCCGACTTCATCAGCGTGATGCCGACCAATCTCTACGGCCCCGGCGATAACTATCATCCCGAATACAGCCACGTCGTCGCCGCACTGATCCGCCGCTTTCATGAGGCAAAGCTGTCCGGCGCTTCCAAGGTCGTGGTCTGGGGCACCGGCACGCCGCTGCGGGAGTTTCTCTATGTCGACGATCTCGCCGACGCATGCATTTATTTGATGAAGAACTATTCCGGCGACCAACTGATCAATATCGGCACCGGCGAGGACATCACCATCGCCGAATTCGCCCGCGTGGTCGCCGCGGTTGTCGGTTATGCCGGCGAGATCAGCTTCGATCCCGCGCGGCCCGACGGCACGCCGCGTAAATTGCTCGATGTCAGCCGCCTGGCCGGACTGGGCTGGCGCGCGCGAACGTCGCTCAAGGATGGAATCCGGCTCGCGTATCAGGCGTATTTGAGCGAGCATCGGTAGGGTAACTTACTTTCGTCATTCCGGGGCGCGCGAAGCGCGAGCCCGGAATTCATAACCACGACCGGGCGTATGGATCCCGGGCTGCGCCAATCGGCGCATCCCGGAATGACGTTGCATTAATTATGCTCCTTCGCGTTGCGCGGCGCCTTCTTTCCCAATTCAAGCGCCATCGCCGAAATCAGCGGCTTCATGAAATAGGCGTCGTTGGCCGGATAAATATCGGTGCGCAGGCCGAGGGATTTGAGTTCGTCGGAAACCACCGGCCCTACCGACGCAATCGGCGTGCGCGTCAGGCCCTCGCGCAACCGCGCTTCACAGCCATGCGCCTGCGCAACCTCGATCAGGCGGCGAACCTGCCCCGAGGAGGTCAGGGCAATCGCGTCGATCGCGCCTTTCGCCATCTCATCGATCGCGGTGATGATATTGGTCTCGGCGGCCTCTGCGTCATAGACATAAGGCAGCACCGTATCGACCGTCGCGCCTTGGGCTACGATCGCGCCAATCAGCGTGCTGTGATCCTTGTCCGGATAAAGCTGCAAGCCGAGGCGATGTCCCCTGAGTTCGACGCGTGTCAGCATTTCGGCGATGCCCTCGGATGTCGGTTTGTCGCTCGTCACCTGCGGCTCCAGTCCGATCTCGCGCAGCGCCCGGCCGGGCTTGGGTCCGCGGGCAAATTTTCGCATCCGCCCGAGGGCGGCGATGAAGTCCCGGTCGGCGCCGGTCCGCCGCGCGACCTTGATCAGCCGCCGCAGGCCTTCGCCGGTCATCAGCACCAGGTCGTCGCAGGGCTGGTCGATGGCGCGCCGGATCCAGGCCTCGATCGGCGCAGGATTCGGCGCATCGTGGATGGTGAACATCGGGCATTGCAGCACATCGGCACCCTGTTCCGCCAGCAGGCGGGAGAACTGGGCTTCCTCGCGGGTTTCCAGAATCAGAATGCGATAGCCGTTCAGCCTGTCAGCCATGTTCTATCAGCCAAGTTCTTGCAGCCAAGTTCTCGCAGCCACCATGTTAACGCCGATCGACGTCCATCTGTTCATCTTGACGCTTCCAGCGGGATTGGCGCAAGACCGTCGCGGGTGATAGAGCAGGGCCGCAAATCCGCTAGTTCCGTTCCTTCGAACAGCAGCCCAGTCCGCTCAATGTCCGACCGTCAATTCGTGTTAACGTTATCCTGTCCGGATCGTCCGGGCATCGTATCCGCCGTGTCGACGTTTCTGGCTCACAACGGGCAGAACATTCTCGACGCCCAGCAGTTCGACGACGTCGAGACCGGCCATTTCTTCATGCGGGTGGTGTTCAACGCCGCCGATCTGGCGGTCAACCTGCCGTCGCTGCAAACCGGATTCACGGCGATCGCCGAACGTTTCGGCATGAACTGGCAGATGCGCGACCGCGCCAGCCGCCGCCGGGTCATGTTGCTGGTCTCGAAGTCCGATCACTGCCTTGCCGATATTCTCTATCGCTGGCGGACCGGCGAACTTGAGATGATCCCGACCGCCATCGTCTCCAACCACCCGCGAGAGACCTACAGCAATCTCGATTTCGGCGAGATTCCGTTTCACCATCTGCCGGTGACCAGCGAGACCAGGCAGGCGCAGGAGATCGCGATCTGGGATCTGGTCGGTCAAACCCGGACCGATCTCGTGGTGCTGGCGCGCTACATGCAAATCCTGTCGGACGAAATGACGGCGAAGCTGTCGGGGCGCTGCATCAATATCCATCACTCGTTTCTGCCGGGCTTCAAGGGCGCGCGGCCCTACCACCAGGCCCACGAGCGCGGCGTCAAATTGATCGGCGCCACCGCGCATTACGTGACCAGCGCGCTCGATGAGGGGCCGATCATCGACCAGGACGTCGAGCGCATCAGTCATCGCGATACGCCGGAAGATCTGGTGCGCAAGGGCCGCGATATCGAACGCCGCGTGCTGGCGCGCGCGATGCGCCATCACCTTGAAGATCGCGTGATTCTCAACGGNCGCAAGACCGTGGTGTTTATGGATTGAGAGCTCTTTAGGGATTAAGACTTGCCGTCACGGCAGTGACGGCTTCAATGAACCGGCGCCAGCCCTGCGGAGGGAGATTGGGCCGGCTCCTCCTTCGGCGGCGCAGGCGTGAGGCGCTTGCGTTCCTGCTCTTTCATGAACTCATCATATTTCGCGGTGCCGGGGCGGGGCGGCACATCCGCCGGCATGCCACCGAGCCATGTGGGAAGAGCCTCGCCCGTTCCGGCCAGAGAGGTGTTGATCGTGCTGCAGCCGCCCAGGGCGCCCGGGAGGGCGACGGCAAGCAGGACGGCGAGTTGGCGCGTGTTGATAGGCATGGGCGGAGCGTCGGAGCCTCTAGGTTGTCAGGTGGTTTGGATCATACGGTAGATAGGCATACGGCCGTTAAACGGAGGTTTACGGTAATTATATACCATTTCTTGTTGGCCCTGCCCTTGGCGGAAGTGAGTATGAAAAGACCTTGGAGTGGTTTGCGCCCATTGTCGCGATTGACAACGTGGCGCGGCTGGGACGCCATGCCGCGCCGATACACGGTTGAATAATCTGGGCTATGGTGAGGCAACGACCGGGGACTCGGTTCGAATTACGAAAAACGGCGAGGGGAGAGCGTTCATGNTCATTGGCACNAAAATGCTGTTGCGGGCCGCGGTGGGCGTGGCAATAGGGGGCGCGTTCGCTCTGGCGCCCGTGCAGGCGCAGGAGACCGTGAAGATCGGCCTGATCCTGCCGATGACCGGCGGCCAGGCATCGACCGGCAAGCAGATCGACAATGCGATCAAGCTGTACATGCAGCAGAATGGCGACACCGTCGCCGGCAAGAAGATCGAAATCATCTTGAAAGACGACGCCGCGCTCCCCGACAACACCAAGCGCCTCGCTCAGGAACTGATCGTCAACGACAAGGTCAATCTCATTGCCGGATTCGGCGTCACGCCCGCCGCATTGGCGGCAGCACCCCTGGCGACCGAGGCGAAGATTCCCGAAATCGTGATGGCGGCCGGCACCTCGATCATCACCGAGCGTTCGCCCTACATCGTGCGCACCAGCTTCACGCTGGCGCAGTCCTCCACCATCATCGGCGACTGGGCCGCCAAGAACGGCATCAAGAAGGTCGCGACATTGACGTCGGATTATGCCCCAGGCAACGATGCGCTCAAATTCTTCAAGGAACATTTCACGGCCGGCGGCGGCGAGATCGTCGAGGAGGTCAAGGTCCCCCTGGCCAATCCGGATTTCGCGCCGTTCCTGCAGCGGATGAAGGATGCCAAGCCCGATGCCATGTTCGTGTTCGTTCCGGCGGGGCAGGGCGGCAATTTCATGAAGCAATATGCCGAGCGCGGGCTCGACAAAACGGGCATCAAGGTGATCGGCCCCGGCGACGTCATGGACGACGATCTGCTCAACGCCATGGGAGACGCTGCGGTCGGCGCCGTCACCGCGCATTTGTACTCGGCCGCGCATCCCTCGGCGATGAACAAGGAATTTGTCGCCGCCTACAAAAAGGCCTATGGCAGCCGCCCGGGTTTCATGGCGGTCAGCGGCTATGACGGCATTCAACTGATCTATGCCGCGTTGAAGAAGACCGGCGGCAAGACCGAGGGCGATGCGCTGGTCGAGGCGATGAAGGGGATGAAGTGGGAAAGCCCGCGCGGCCCGATCTCGATCGATCCGGAAACCCGCGACATCGTGCAGAACATCTATATCCGCAAGGTCGAAAAGGTCGACGGCGAGCTCTACAACGTCGAATTCGAGACCTTCGAGGCCGTCAAGGACGCCGGCAAGACGAAGAAATAAAAGTTGCAGAAGTTGTTGCTGGCTCGGCAAGAAAAACGTCGTCATTCCGGGGCGCGAGCAAAGCGAGCGAGCCCGGAATCCATAACCCCCGCGGGGATTATGGATTCCGGGCCTGCGCCAAGTGGCGCATCCCGGAATGACGAGCCTGGATTGATCGCCCTGGATACCTTCTCGTCATGACCACGCTGTTTACCATCCTGTTTGACGGCGTTGCCTACGGCATGTTGCTGTTCGTGCTGGCCTGCGGTCTGGCTGTCACGCTCGGGCTGATGAACTTCGTCAACCTTGCCCATGGCGCGTTTGCGATGACGGGGGGATACGTCTGCGCGGTGCTGGTCAATCAGTCCGGCTGGCCGTTCTTTGCAGCGCTGCCGCTGGCGTTTGTCGCCAGCGCCCTGGTCGGCGTGGTGCTGGAGCGCTCGCTCTATCGCCACCTCTACAACCGCAGCCACCTCGATCAGGTACTGTTCAGCGTCGGCCTCGTCTTCATGTCGGTGGCGGCGGTCGATTACATCATGGGATCGTCGCGGATCTTCATCAAGCTTCCGGCCGCACTCGAGGGACAGATCGATTTCTTCGGCGTCGGCATCGGCCGCTACCGGCTGATGATCATCGTGATCTGCGGATTGCTGACGGCCGCCCTTCAACTGGTGCTGGCGCGCACCCGGTTCGGCAGCCGGCTGCGGGCGGCGGTGGACGATCCGCGCGCTGCCAGCGGGCTTGGCATCAACGTACCGCAGGTGTTTGCCTTCACCTTCGCGTTCGGATGCGGCCTTGCGGGATTGGGCGGCGCGCTGAGCGCGGAGATCCTCGGGCTCGATCCGTATTTTCCGTTGAAATTCATGATCTACTTTTTGATCGTGGTGACCGTCGGCGGCTCCTCCAGCATCACCGGACCGTTCCTCGCCTCCTTGCTGCTCGGCATCGGCGACGTCGCCGGCAAATATTATGTGCCGAAGCTCGGGCCGTTCGTGATCTACACCATCATGATCGTCATTCTGATCTGGCGTCCGAACGGCCTGTTCGGCCGCGTCGCTTCGCGTTGACGCCGACATGACCGCGCCAGCCGATGTCGGATATCATGCTCTGCAGCACGCGCGCTGGCGCTGGAGCGAGATCGCGTTCTGGCTTCTCGTGCTGGCATGCGCGTGGCTGTTTCCCTCGCGGTATCTCATCATGACGGAAATCCTGCGGCTCGCTCTGTTCGCGCTGTCGCTCGACCTTATCCTGGGCTATGCCGGTATCGTATCGCTCGGCCATGCCGCGTTCTTCGGCGTCGGTGCCTATTCTGCCGGATTGCTCGCGCTGCACGGCATCGTCAACGAGCCGGTGGCGGCGCTGGTGGTGGCCGGGCTTGCCGCCGGCGTGGTCGGCTTTCTGACCAGCTTCCTGGTGATCCGAGGTGTCGACCTGACCCGCCTGATGGTGACGCTCGGGATCGCTCTGCTGCTGGAAGCGCTGGCGGAACGTTTTTCGGACATCACCGGCGGAACCGACGGTCTGCAGGGCATCGCGATGCAGCCGATTCTGGGCCTGTTCGCGTTCGACATGTTCGGCAAGGTCGGCTTCTTCTACAGCCTTGTGGTGCTGTTTTTGTTGTTCCTGCTGGCGCGGCGGATCGTGCACTCGCCGTTCGGGCTGTCGCTGCGGGCGATCCGCAACAACTCGCTGCGCGCCGCCGCGATCGGCATTCCCGTCAACCGCCGCCTGATCGCGGTCTACACGCTGGCGGCGTTTTATGCCGGAATTGCCGGCGCGCTGTTCACCCAGACCACGGCGCTGGCGTCGCTCGACGTGTTCTCGTTCGAGCGCTCGGCCGACCTGATGCTGGTGCTGGTGATCGGCGGCNCCGGCTATCTCTATGGCGGNTTGATCGGCGCCGTCGTGTTCAGGATGCTGCAGGAATTCTTTTCCAATCTCACGCCGCAATATTGGCAGTTCTGGATCGGCCTCGTATTGGTCGTGATCGTGCTGGTTGGACGCCAGCGGCTGCATCGCTGGGCGCTGTGGGCGCCCAATCTGGTGATCCGGCTTTTTGGCGGGGGCAAGACCATCGCGGCTGTTGGCGGGAGCGACGCGCCATGACCTTCGCGCTGGAAACCAAAGGGCTCGAAAAGCAGTTCGGCGGGCTTAAAGTCACCCGCGACCTGTCGCTGAAGATCGAGGCCGGTGCGCGCCACGCCGTGATCGGCCCGAACGGCGCAGGCAAGACCACCGTCATTAACCTCTTGACCGGCGTGCTCAAGCCCAATGCCGGACGCATCCTGCTCGAAGGCACCGACATCACCGATTTGCCTGTGCATAGCAGGGTGCGACGCGGCCTGTCGCGCACCTTCCAGATCAATCAGCTCTATGCCGATTTGACGCCGCTCGAGACCATCGGGCTGGCGGTGTCGGAACGGCTCGGCCGCGGCGGCGACTGGTGGCGCCGGATGGGCACGCGCACCGACGTCAACGCCGAGATCGCGGAGAATCTCAAGCGCTTCCATTTGCTCGATGTGATGAACGAGCTGACGGCAACGTTGCCCTATGGCAAGCAGCGCCTGCTCGAGATCGCGGTTGCGATTGCGACCAAGCCGCGGGTGCTGCTGCTCGATGAACCGGCCGCCGGCGTTCCCGAAGGCGAGCGCCACGATATTCTGGCGGCGGTTGCAGCGTTGCCGCGCGATGTCACGGTGCTTTTGATCGAGCACGACATGGATCTGGTGTTTAGTTTCGCCGATCGCATTTCGGTGCTGGTCGGTGGCGCGCTGCTGGTGGAGGGACCGCCTGACGAAGTGGCGCGCGATCCGCAAGTCAAGGCGGTCTATCTCGGCGAGGGCGCCGATGCCTGATCTCCTCCGCATCGAGGGTCTGCGCGCCGGTTATGGCGAAGCGGTGGTGCTGCCGAAACTGTCGCTCGGTCTGGCGGAGAGCCAGGTGCTGGCGCTGCTGGGGCGCAACGGCGCCGGCAAGACCACGCTGATCAATTCGATTGTCGGACACACTCGCCGTTTTGGCGGCACCATCGCGGTCGGCGGGCTCGACATCACGCCGATGCGCCCCGACCAGCGGGCGCGGGCGGGCATCGGCTGGGTGCCGCAGGAGCGCAATATTTTCCGCTCGCTGACGGTGGAAGAAAACATGACCGCGGTTGCGCAGCCCGGACCATGGACTGTGGCGAAGGTGTATGAGATGTTTCCGCGGCTCAAGGAACGCCGCAACAATTTCGGCAACCAGCTCTCCGGCGGCGAGCAGCAGATGCTGGCGATCGGTCGCGCGCTGACGCTCAATCCGAAGGTGTTGCTGCTGGACGAGCCGACCGAGGGGCTGGCCCCGATCATCGTCGAGGAGCTCTTGGCCGCGCTCGGCACCATCGCCCGCGCCGGCGGAACCTGTTCGATCATTGTCGAGCAGAATGCACAAAAGATCATGGGGCTGGCCGATCGTGTTGTGATATTGGAGCGCGGCGCGATCGTTCTTGACGCGGCTAGTGCTGCCCTGAAATCCGATCCCGCGGTGCTCGAACGCTATCTCGGCGTCTCGGGCGCTGCGGTACATTAAATTGGTTGGGAGAAAAAACCATGCAAAGAACCAAAGCCCCTTTCCGCGCCGACGAGGTCGGCAGCCTGTTGCGGCCGCCGCGCATCAAGGAAGCGCGCGCCAGGCTGGAGAAGGGCGAAATCTCGGCCGACGATCTGCGCAAGGTCGAGGACGTGGAGATCGAAAAGGTCGTGCACAAGCAGGCCTCGACCGGGCTGAAGCTCGCCACCGACGGCGAGTTCCGCCGCTCATGGTGGCATTTCGATTTTCTTAAAAGTCTGACCGGGTGCGAACTGTTTCACCCCGACACCGGCATCCAGTTTGCCGGTGTCCAGACCCGGCACGACGCCATCCGCGTGATCGGCAAGCTCGATTTCCCGGACCATCATCCGATGCTGGATCATTTTCGTTTTCTGAAAAAGCATGCCGATACCGCGCATGTGACCGCGAAGATGACGATCCCGTCGCCCGCGGTGCTGCATTTCCGCGGCGGCCGCAAGTCGATCTCGAATAAGGTCTATCCCGATCTCGATGCGTTCTATGAGGATCTCGGCAAGACCTATCGCAAGGCGGTCAAGGCGTTCTACGACGCCGGCTGCCGTTACCTGCAATTCGACGACACGGTCTGGGCCTATCTCTGCTCGCAGGATGAATTGAAGAAGGCGCGCGAGCGCGGCGACAATCCCGACGGCCTGCAGGAAATCTATGCCCGCGTCATCAACTACGCGATCGCCGAGCGGCCCGCCGACATGATGATCACCACGCATGTCTGCCGCGGCAATTTCCGCTCGACCTGGATTTCGTCCGGTGGCTACGAGCCGGTGGCCGANACCATGCTGGCCGGCACCAATTACGACGGCTATTTCCTCGAATATGATTCCGAGCGNGCCGGCGGTTTCGAGCCGCTGCGGTATCTGCCGAAGGGCAACAAGNTCGTGGTGGTCGGCGTCATTACCTCCAAGAGCGGCGAACTGGAGAAAAAGGACGACATCAAGCGGCGGCTGGAAGAGGCGGCCAAATTCGCGCCGCTCGATCAGCTTGCGGTCTCGCCGCAATGCGGCTTTGCCTCCACCGAAGAAGGCAATATCCTCACCGAGGAAGAGCAGTGGGCCAAGCTGAAGCTGACGGTCGATGTCGCCAACGAGGTGTGGGGGAAGTAAGATTATCCGCCTGCGGAGGATCTATTGCCTAAACCCGAAGCGATCATCGTGGGGGCCGGCCCGGCGGGGCTAGCCTCCGCCATGGCCATGCGCGCCGCCGGGCTCGAGGTAGCGATACTCGAAAAGGCGGATAGCGTCGCATCAGCCTGGCGACATCATTATGACCGCCTTCATCTCCACACCGACCGCAAGCATTCCAGTTTGCCCGGCATGGAAATGCCGCCAACCTATCCGATCTATCCGTCGCGGCTGCAGGTCGTGGAGTATCTCGAGAGCTACGCCGCGCGCTTTGATATCCGGCCTGTTTTCAATACGGAGGTTTCGTCGATCCGGCGTGACGGGGGGCGATGGTGCGCGCATACGGCCCAGGGCCCGATCTGCGCACCCGTCGCGGTCGTGGCAACCGGCATAGCCGATGCGCCGTATCGGCCTTCCTGGCCGGGGTCGGAGGTTTATCGAAACCCTGTCATCCACAGCAGCGAATATCGCAATCCGGAGCCTTTTGCGGGAAAGCGGATGCTGGTCGTTGGATTTGGCAATTCCGGCGGCGAGATCGCGCTGGACCTGGCCAATGCTGGCGTCGACGTCGCGCTTGCGGTTCGCGGCCCGGTTCAGATCCTGCCGCGTGATCTCTTGGGCTTTCCGATCCTGGCATGGGCGATTTTGTACCGGCCATTGCCCGCGCGGCTGGTCGATTTCATCAACGCTCCGATCTTGCGGCTGGCCATCGGTTCGCTCGAAAAACTGGGATTGCGCCGCGCGGCCAAAGGGCCGCGCCAGATGGTCGACGAGGATGGGCGGGTACCGTTGATCGATATCGGGACGCTGGACAAGATCAGGGATGGTTCGATCAAGATTCGCGGCGGCATTGACCGGCTTACGCCCGATGGCGTGGTGTTTGCGGATGCGACAACGGAAGAATTCGGCGCGATCATCCTGGCAACCGGCTTTCGCCCCGACCTGCGCCAATTGGTCCCCGATGTGGACGGTGTGTTCGACAGCCGAGGAATGCCGCTGGTGACCGGTCAGGCGACCGGCGCACCAGGACTTTATTTCTGCGGCCAGATTACGTCCCCGACCGGACAGTTGCGCGAGATCGGACTGGAAGCGCGCCGAATTGCGGAAGTTTCCCAACGTTACATCGCCGCGCTCAGTCCCTGATCTGACCGATTCAGTAGCGGCGGGGGCCCGTTAGATCGATGAAGCTTGGTCCTTGAGCGACAGGCTCATCAGCCGCAGTTCCAGACCGGCCCGATCGGTGTCCGGGTCCAGCACGGTCCGAGGCCGCCGCCATTGTAGTGGCCGCGGTAAAAGCCGGGCTGGCCGAAATAGTGCCATTCGCCATCATAGCCGTAATAGCGACCAACCGGGTCAATATACCAGGGGCGCCGTTCGCGGCTCGCGAGCTGCCGCCGCATCGCATCTTTCTGGGCGTAAAGCGGCTGGCTGTTGCTCAGCGGCTGAGTGTAGCCCGGCAGGAAGCCATAGCCGTGCCAGCGCTGCGCCGACCGCTTGTGAATGGGCGCAGCCGTCGCGACGACCGACAGCAACGAGAGAACGACAGCAATGGATAGACACACAAGGCGCGACATAGGCACACCATAGACAATCCGCTGCGGCAGGACCATTCAAATCCGAGTGCAAAAACGCCGGGCCCTGATACCGTCGATCCAACGGCTAAACAATCGACGCGATGGAACAAGTGGCGATGATAGCTGTTGCCAAGCGACGAAACCGAAGTTGGGCCTTTATCGAGACACCGCGATGCGGCGTGAATCAAGTTTATAAAGCGGACTTTAAGGTCAGGATAGGCCATGCGTGCCTTGATCCTCGTGGCGACGGTGCTGGGAGTTTTAGCCAGCGCCAATCCGGCCATTGCCGGTCTGAGCACAACCCCCCGGGAGGTGTCGGCATCCATCGATACTGTTCCTGACGAAGCAACTCAGTATTCCGAAGATCAGATCGCTCTGACCAAGGCAAAGCGTCGCGAGGTGCAACGCCGGCTAGCCAAGCTCGGGCTCGACACCAAGGTCAGCGGGAAGTTCGACGACTCGACCCGCGCTGCCATCACGCGCTGGCAGGAGGAGCACGACTATCCCAAGACCGGCTACCTCAACATGGAGCAGCACAAAGCGCTGCTGAACGAGAGCGTCGCAACGTCAGAGACCGATAAATCCAACGACCACCGCGACCGTCGCGGAGGTCGTATTCGCCATTCCCGTGGCCCGGGCGGACCATTTCGCGTGATCGGCGGCCTGGTGGGCGGACTGTTTGGACGAAGGTGAGCCGCGAATTTCCTCGCCGAGCCCGCCATGGAGACATCGAGGCATCGCTGAGCCGGTCATGCCGCAAGGGCTGTTATGCGCCGCCGGTGCACATGATCAAGATGACCGAGACGCAGCTCAGGCTGCCGGCAAGTTCGCTGCGGAGCAGGTGCTCCGCGCTGGCTGGAAAACCGCAGACATCCNGCGCATNGAGATCAACGAGGCCTTCGCGGCGATATCAATTGCAGTCGCGAAGGACCTCGGTCTGAACGCCGACGTGGTCAACGTAGAAGGCGGCGCGATCGCGCATGGTCACCCGATCGGCGCGTCCGGCGCAGTGCTCACGACGCGCTTGCTGCAATCGATGAAACGCGATGGTCTTAAGAGAGGCATCGTCACACTCCATCGGCGGCGACAGGGAATTGCACTGGCGCTGGAAACGGTGAATTGAGCCGATCAGAGACTTGGCNTAATGCATTCATGACGCGATTTGGCGCGCNGGTTTCCAGCGCGTCCGCTTCCGGACGCGTGACCGGCCCGTTCCCAGGATAGATTTCAATGTTTCACTTTCACGCTCTGAAAGCTCCCACGCCATTTCTTTTTTTCACCGGCAAGGGCGGAGTCGGCAAGACCTCTCTTGCGTGCGCCACCGCCATCGGCCTCGCAGATCGTGGATTGATTGTCCTTCTCGTCAGCACTGATCCCGCGTCGAACCTCGACGAGATGCTCGAAGTGGCTCTGACCAATCGTCCAACCCCGGTGCCAAACGTGGCCGGACTTTCGGCGATGAATATCGACCCGGAAGCTGCCGCCGAGAATTATCGAACCCGTGTGCTGGAACAACTCGGACCAGAGGTTACCGCTAGCGAGCGATCAACCGTGCGAGAACAGCTCTCCGGAGCCTGCACCACCGAAATAGCTGCCTTCGACGAGTTCGTGGGCCTCCTGGATGGCGATATGGCTGGGTTCGATCACATCATTTTCGATACGGCCCCGACCGGCCACACTCTGCGGCTCCTTAGCCTCCCAAAGGCATGGACCGGATTTCTCCGGGACAATGAACGGGGGGCATCCTGTCTCGGACCACATTCCGGCTTGAAGATGCAGGAAGGTCGCTTCCGCAAGGCGCTTCAGGCCCTGGGCGACTCGAGGCGGACTACCATTATTCTGGTCACCCGCGCCGACCGGGGCGCGATCCGCGAGGCCGCCAGGACTTCCGGCGAACTCGATGCGCTCAATCTATCGAACCAGCTGGTCGCCGTGAACGCACGCTTCCACGCCACGGACCCAACCGATGCTGTTGCCGCCGCGCTTGAGCGGGATCAGGACGAGGCTCTGGCCGCGATGCCAGCGTCGCTCGCGAAGCTGCCTCGGGACGAAATTCCATTGCTTGGCTTCGACCTCGTCGGTCTCACAGCTCTCAGGGCCCTATTGTCACCCTCCAATCCATCGCCCCCCGCAGCCAGCGAGCCGGAAGCCGAGCCGGTTGATCTGCCCGGCCTCGACCGGCTGGTCGATGAGATCGCGCAGGGCAAGCACGGTCTCATCATGGTCATGGGCAAGGGCGGCGTCGGAAAGACGACGATTGCCGCCGCCATCGCCGTAGGACTCGCGAGGCGAGGTCATGCAGTCCACCTCAGCACGACCGATCCGGCAGCACACGTCGCTTTCGTCGTGGATGGCGCGATGCCGGGCCTTACGGTCGATCGGATCGACCCTGCGATCGAGACCGAACGCTATGTTGCAAAGATAATGGCGACCCGCGGCCGCAATCTCGACGAGCAGGGCAGGGCGCTGCTGCGCGAGGACCTTGCTTCACCATGCACCGAGGAAGTGGCGGTGTTTCACGCCTTCTCGCACATTGTTGCGGAGGCCCGCGCCGCCTTTGTGGTGCTTGACACGGCTCCCACAGGCCACACCCTGCTACTGCTGGATGCGACCGGCGCTTATCATCGGCANATGACNAGCCAACTCGAACCGAGCGGATCTCTGCGCATCATCACCCCGCTGATGAGGCTGCAAGACCCCGCCTACACCCGCGTGATCCTGGTAACGCTGCCGGAGACAACTCCGGTTTCCGAGGCCGCAGCCCTTCAGGGTGACTTGCGGCGCGCCGGCATCGATCCGTTCGGCTGGGTCATCAACAAAAGCCTAGCCGCCTCGGGAACCCACGATCCATTGCTGCGACTACGGCTCGTGACAGAGCGCGCGCAGATAGCTCGCGTTCAGAAGGGGCTCGCAAAGCGGGCATTCGTTATCGGCTGGCGAAGCAAACCCCCAATCGGTGTTGGTGAGCTTCAGACTTTGTCATGATGGGATGGGGGTCACATGCTGCTGACGCGAAGATAAAGATTTCATCAGTTGGAAATCCGAACATGGTTCGCAATGAAAAAGACTTCGAAATGATTATCATTGCGCAGGGTCAGAAGCAGAACTTTGCGTGGGTCGCCTTCGCTCTGATCACAAAGATAGGCGCGCTTCTCTTCGACAAGAGGAAGTTGCGATGGACGACGGAGTTGGGGGTCGACTCCGATCGATACGTCGAAATATTCGACTCCGGTAGACCCCTGTCCCCACCAGAAGGTGAACTGCTCGCTTGAAGACGGAGCGATCGTGTAGACTGCGGATTTATATTCGACGTTAGCCATGATGTAGAGCCTTTCACTATCTCACGTGAGTGCCAATGCGCACACGATACGATATCGTTTGTCGTCAACAGTGAGGTAGATCACCGACGGCCTCCGGATCACACGTCTCCGCTTCTAAGGTGAGCAACTTGCGACGACTGAGTTCGAGGTTGAATTCGGCGTCCGGTGGGATCATCGCGGTGAGATTGCTCCACGGTGTTCGCGAGAGCGTATCGCGAATCGACGACAGTCCGGCAAACCGGCCTCAGGCCGATCCGGCGGTTTTCGGGCGAGGGGAGGGGTTAGGCCGGGGCCTGGTGTTAGGCCGGGGCCCGGTGCGCCGCGGGGGGCCCGGTCCTGATTGGGTCAAATTGGGTCAGAATGGGCGCCGTGCGGGGGGAGGGGGCCGCCCGAGGTCAGCCGCGAGATGGACATCGGCGGCCGGACAAGTTACGCTGGAANAATGCCGATGGCGTCTATTTCATGCCGTCCGCACCGAACCGTCAAACCGTTGCGGCGGTCGGGATTTGGTTAAGGGGATCGGGGATTCCGGACGAAAGCAGGGACAAACCGCCTTGTTTGTCTCGATTATGCCTCACTTCGGGTTGCATTATTTGCGATGCCCGACGAATCCTTGGGGGGTTGGTCGCGTGTCCGGCGTGGTGTAAATTGGGGACCTGATGGCTTTCGACGCAGCGACAGCTGATCGGCCGTTGTCTCGCCGCCGCAAGGGGTGGTCCGAGACCATTACCCTCGGTTTGGCCGCGGTTGCCTTGTCGCTGGGTGCTGCTGCCTGGATTACCGATTCCGATCTGTCCACGCTGGCATCGGCTGCGCTGCCGCCAAGCACCGATCGCCTTTCCTCTTTCGAAGATCGTTTCCTCCCTGCCTCGTCGATGCCGACGAAGCCGGCCTTGCAGCCGTTGGACCGTTCCGCGCTGGCGGAGGTGGAAATGAAGCTTCGCGCGGCTCAGGATCTCCTGGCCCAGAAGTTGATGTCACCGGATTTGCGCGGTGGCTTTGTCGCGGCCGGCCTCGAAGAGCCCAGGGTCGAAGAGGCCAGGCGAGCGCCCACGACCGTTATTCCGCTGCCGAGGTCGCGTCCTGCCGCCGCAGGACTGGTGCCGGTCCTGGCTCAAGGCGACAACGGGGCGGGGCTGGACGATCGCGCGCCGCCGCAAAGGCGGGCGGACGATCGCACGCTATTCGAAAAACTGCAGGATCGGCTGGCCTCGATAGCACCGGGCGTCGGGATGTTTCGCCGGCCGCCGGACCTCGCCGCGCTCGGCTATGACGGTCAAACGGCGGTTTACGACATCACGGCGCACGCGGTTTACTTGCCGAATGGAGCGATCCTCGAGGCGCATTCGGGCATGGGCGATTTGAAGGACGATCCGGAACATATTTCGGTACGCATGCAGGGCGCGACGCCGCCGGCCACCTATGATTTGAAGCCGCGCGAGACGGCATTTCACGGTGTTCAGGCGCTCCGCATGACGCCGGTCGAAGGCAGCGAGGTATACGGGCGCGCGGGGCTCCTGACCCACAGTTATATGCTCGGCCCCAAGGGCGATTCGAATGGCTGCGTCTCGATCAGGGATTACGACCGGTTTCTCAAGGCCTATAATGACGGCGCGTTCACTCGCCTTGTCGTGGTCCCGAGCTTGAGGCCCGCAATGGTGGCCTCGCAGTCGTGAGCGATGCGGCGTTGTTGAAACGCTGCGGCGGGTGACAATTCCTCGATTATCTCAATTCTTTGGCGCGGATGGCACCGCTTTGGGCGGACGGATCGGCGATCGGCGTGTCGCAGGAGGCGTCCCGGCGTTTGCCCGAGGTCTGCGGCCTCGTCTGGTGTCGACCGAGGCCAGATAAGAAGCGAGCTCCGCGGCCGTGTTCGAACTGGTCGCGTAATGCTCCTGCAGGAACTGGAAGAGCTGGGAACGGGAGCGTCCTTTGGCGAGAGCTGGCGCGCTGCGATGGCAGGTCGCGCAGCTATCCGCAAATAATCGCGTCGCCGATTTGCCCTGATCAAGATTCTGGGCATGGGCCGCCGAACCGGCCAGCGCATAGACGGCGCCGAGAACGAGCAGACACCACCGCAGCGTTGGCTGCGTCATGAACTCTGTTGATAGCTGCACGCCGTCGCCCTTCGCCGCTTCGAACCGCCCCTGACATGTTGGACAAATGCCAACGTCCCAGCCCTTACCACCTGAGGTCAGAGAACGTCAAAAAGGCGGCGTCATTCCCATTTTGAAGCGGCCGGTCTCGTCGATCTGACGTTGGAGCGTTTTCCGAGGCGTCGTCAGCTCCACCTGGTGAGCAGCCACTTGCACCTTTGATAGATGCCGGCGGACCCCGAGAACGCTTCGCTCATCGGGGGCAACCGGAGGTGACGGGCGTCCGGCCAGAACGGGCGATTTGACCCTTTCGGCAAAAATAGGCTGCAGCAATTATGTTGCGCCGCACTGCACTGCGATTTCTTGGGATGGATATAGTAGGGTGCAAACCACACAAGTGGTCCGGCCTTTTGAAGGTCCACGGGGCCGCCGAGGCACGGGCCAAGTGAGCTAAACAAATGACCGCGATACCTGACAAAACGGTAGCTGATCCCCAACAGATCATCGCGGAGCTCGAACGCAAGCTTGACGAACTGACAGCGCAACAAGCGGCGACGGTCGATATCCTTAAGGTGATAGCGAGTTCGCCCGGCGATGTGCAGCCGGTGTTCGAGGCGATTGCCGACCGCGCCATGAGGCTGCTGGATTGCTGGAGTGTGATCGTGACCCGCTTCGACGGGGAATGTTTTCAGTTCGGAGCCGCACGCGGCGCCTTGCCCGATACCGAGCAGTTCG
>JGI24140J50213_10000473_pt1 | contig 18790 bp, 21 predicted proteins | sample BarGraIncu00222A_FD_50213 | JGI IMG/M metagenome (IMG submission 50213)
ATGCGCGAACCCGCGCCTGAATCGCTCGCGCTCTTCCTCGCTCATCCGGCTCCAGCGCTCGCTCATCTGCCGGCGCCAGAAGAAGCGGCCGTGGCCGCCGCGGCCGCGCCATCCGCCGAGCAGAAGGCGCGCCAGGACGAAGACGCCGAGAGCCTGCCAAAAACCGATCGCGTGGCCGCCGAACATCGCCGGAGCGAGCCAGTTCCACAAGCTCATGATGGCCAGCCCGACCGCGCCGAGCGCCAAGGCCGCCACCCCGAGGATGCGCAAGCCTCTCCAGACTCGCCTCGAAATATCTGCGCCTCGCATGTCAGACCCCTTCGTCGTTGCGTTGATCGTGGAAATCGCGCAGCCGGCTGCGCAGATGGAGCACCGCATAGCGCTTGCGCGCGAGCAGCGTGTTGATGCCGACGCCGCTCTCTGCCGCCATGCTCTTGAAGCTGCGGCCCTCGAGTTCGTGGGCGATGAAGACCTCGCGCTGCGCATCGGGCAGCTCGGCGAGCGCGACTTGCATCGATTCGGCGAGCCGGCGATCGGCGTAGCGAGCCTCCGGTCCGGAGTCGCTCGCAACGAGTCGCGCCTGCAGTTCGTCCTCGCCCGCCGGCGCATCGTCGGCCGCGGTCGCGTCGAGCGACAGCGCGCGCTTGCGCCGCAGGCCGTCCGTGATCCGGTTCGTCGCGACGCGAAACAGCCACGCGCCGACGTGCTCGATCGGTGCGGCAACGCGCGTCGCGACGATCAGCTCGGAGAACACATCCTGCGCGATGTCTTCGGCCTCGAAGGCATCGCTGACGCGGCGGCGGATGAAGTTGCGCAGGCGCCGGCCCTCGCGGCGAAAGACAGCGGCGATCGCGACGTCCTGCTCGGCGAGAGCGGCGGCGGGCTGGGCGAGTTCGAGGGCCATGAGGGATAGACGGATCAGGCGGCACGATATTGTTTCTTCTCCCCCCGAAATGCCGCAAAACCGAACGGCGAAGGCGCGGCCCTCGCCGAATGGGCAGGGCGGGTCGGCCGCCGGCGTCGCCGTGATGCGCGACAGGCGAGGCGGTACGAGTCCGCTGACTAGCGATATCGTCGAGCCGGCGCCGCAGCTCGCGGTCGCACCACGCTGCCCATGAATGCCGCACCTTCATCGCCGGGTCCCATTGAGCGGGACCGCCTGACGCCGCCGTTGCTCGCGTCGCCGCTGCGCGCCGCCATCACCGCGCTGACGCGACGCCCCGAGCCCGAGTTGCTGCCCGGGCTCGTCGAGCAGGCGCGCCTGGCACCGCCCGCCGCCGAGGCGGCGCATCGACTGGCGCTGCGCATCGCCCGCGCGGTACGCGAACGCTCGCGCGAATCGGGGCGCGCCGGGCTGGTCCAGGGGCTGCTGCAGGAGTTCGCCCTCAGCTCGCAAGAGGGCGTCGCCCTGATGTGCCTGGCCGAGGCCCTGCTGCGAATTCCCGACGTCGCGACGCGCGACGCGCTGATCCGCGACAAGATCAGCGCCGGCAATTGGCAATCGCACCTGGGGCAAAGCCCGTCGCTGTTCGTCAACGCCGCCACCTGGGGCCTGCTGCTGACCGGCCGTCTCGTCGCCACGCACAGCGACGTCGGCCTCGCGTCGGCGCTGCGCCGCATCGTCGGGCGCGGCGGCGAGCCGCTGATCCGCGGCGGCGTCGACATGGCGATGCGCCTGATGGGCGAGCAGTTCGTCACCGGCGAGACGATCGCGCAGGCGCTCGGCAACTCGCGCAAGCGCGAGGCGGAGGGCTTCAGCTATTCGTACGACATGCTCGGCGAGGCGGCGATGACGGCGCGCGACGCTGCCGCCTATTTCGCAGCGTACGAAGCGGCGATCCACGCGATCGGCCGGGCCTCGGCCGGCCGCGGCATCTACGAAGGCCCGGGCATCTCGCTCAAGCTGTCGGCGCTGCACCCGCGCTACAGCCGGGCCCAGGTCGAGCGCGTGCTGGGCGAGCTCTATCCGCGCCTGCGCCAGCTCGCCCAGCTGGCGCGCCGCTACGACATCGGCCTTTGCATCGACGCCGAGGAAGCCGATCGCCTCGAGCTGTCGCTCGACCTGCTCGAACGCCTGTGCTTCGAGCCGGAGCTCGCCGGCTGGAACGGCATCGGCTTCGTCGTCCAGACCTACCTGAAGCGCTCCCCGGCGGTGATCGACCACCTCGTCGACCTGGGCCGGCGCAGCGCACGCCGCCTGATGATCCGCCTGGTCAAGGGCGCGTACTGGGACAGCGAGATCAAGCGCGCGCAGCTCGACGGCCAGGATGGCTACCCGGTCTACACGCGCAAGGCCTACACCGATGTTGCCTACATCGCATGCGCGCGCAAGCTCCTGGCCGCGCCCGGGGCCATCTATCCGCAGTTCGCGACGCACAACGCGCAGACGCTGGCGGCCGTCTACACGCTCGCCGGGCAGAACTTCTACGCCGGGCAGTACGAATTCCAGTGCCTGCACGGCATGGGCGAGCCGCTCTACGAGCAGGTCGTCGGGTCGGCTGCCGAAGGCAAGCTGGCGCGTCCCTGCCGCATCTACGCGCCGGTGGGAACGCACGACACCTTGCTGGCGTACCTGGTCCGGCGCCTGCTGGAAAACGGCTCGAACACCTCCTTCGTCAATCGCATCGCCGGCGACGTGGCGCTGGAAGAGCTGGTGCAGAACCCGGTGCGCACGGTCGAGCTGCTGGCCGAGAAGGAAGGCGCGGTCGGCCTGCCGCATCCGGCGATCGCGCTGCCGCGCGATCTCTACGGCGCCGACCGCGTGAACTCGGCCGGGCTCGATCTGGCGAGCGAAGCGCGCCTGGCATCGATCGATGCGGCCTTCGTCGCGCTCGCCGCGGCGCCGTGGTCGGCGGCGCCGCTGCTCGGTGTCGATGCCGGCGGCGGCGAAGCGCAAGCGATCCGCAATCCGGCCGATCGCGGCGACGTCGTCGGCTGGTGCCGCGAAGCGAGCGCGGCCGATGTGGAGGCCGCGCTCGCCGGCGCGTCCGGCGCGGCGGCGGACTGGGCCGCGACGCCGCCGGGCGAGCGCGCATCGATGCTCGAGGCCGCCGCCGATCGGCTCGAGGCCGACACCGAGCGCCTGCTCACGCTGCTCGTTCGCGAAGCCGGCAAGACCTGCGCCAACGCCGTCGCCGAGGTGCGCGAGGCCGTCGACTTCCTTCGCTACTACGCGCATCTCGTGCGCCGCGATTTCGTGAATGCCAGTCATGTCCCCTTGGGGCCGGTCGTCTGCATCAGTCCCTGGAATTTCCCGCTCGCGATCTTCACCGGTCAGGTCGCCGCGGCGCTGGCCGCCGGCAACCCGGTGCTCGCCAAGCCGGCCGAGCAGACGCCGCTCGTCGCCGCCGAGGCGGTGCGTGCGCTGTGGGGCGCGGGCGTGCCGCGTGCCGTGCTGCAGCTTCTGCCCGGGCGCGGTGAAAGCGTCGGCGCCGCGCTCGTCGCCGACCCACGCGTACAAGCCGTGCTGTTCACCGGTTCGACCGAGGTGGCTCGCCTGCTGCAGCGCAGCCTGGCCGGGCGCCTCGGCGCGCGCGGCCAGCCGGTTCCGCTGATCGCCGAGACCGGCGGCCAGAACGCGATGATCGTCGACTCGTCGGCGCTCGCCGAGCAGGTCGTCGCCGACGTCGTCAGCTCGGCGTTCGACAGCGCCGGGCAGCGCTGCTCGGCGCTGCGCGTCCTGTGCGTGCAGCGCGACGTGGCCGAGCGCCTGGTCGAAATGCTCGAAGGCGCGGTGCGAGAACTCCGGGTCGGCGACACGCGCTCGCTCGCGGTCGACGTCGGCCCGGTGATCGACGCCGAGGCGCGCACGGCGATCGAGAGCCACGTCGAGGCGATGCGAGCGAAGGGGCGCCGGGTCGTGCGACCCGGCGCCGTCGACGCCGGGCTGGCCGATCGCGGCACCTTCGTCGTGCCGACCTTGATCGAGATCGACAGCCTGGCCGAGCTGCAGCGCGAGGTCTTCGGCCCGGTGCTGCACCTGCTGCGCTACGACCGCGACGAACTGCCCCGCGTGCTCGAGCAGATCGACGCCACCGGCTACGGCCTGACGCTGGGAGTGCACACGCGCATCGACGAGACGGTCGCGCAGGTCGTCGGCGCCGCACACGTCGGCAACGTCTACGTCAATCGCAACGTCGTCGGCGCGGTGGTCGGAGTGCAGCCGTTCGGCGGCGAAGGGCTGTCGGGGACGGGGCCGAAGGCAGGCGGCCCGCTGTACCTGTTGCGTCTGCTCGCGCAACGACCCGGCGACGCGGCGAGGCAGGCGCTCGAGCGCGCCGGGCCACAGGCAGCGCCGCCGGTGCGCGGCCTCGCGGGCGACGCCGCCGACCCCGAGGTTGCTCTGCAGTCGCTGCGCCGCTGGGCCCTGGCGCAGGGCCACGCCGCGCTCTTCGCGGACTGCGACCGCATGGCGGCGCGGTCGTCGACCGGAACGTGGCGCGCGCTCGCCGGTCCGACCGGCGAAGCCAACCTCTACGCGCTGCTGCCGCGCGAGGCGGTCCTGTGCCTCGTCGACGACGACGCGGATCGCCTCGTGCAGCTCGCGGCGGTTCTGGCCGCCGGAAGCCGCGCCTTGTGGCCGGCCGCTGCGCGCACCTTGCGCGACCGGCTCCCCGACGAGGCGAAGGACCGCGTCGCGCTCGTAGACGACTGGGCGCGCGAATCGATACGCTTCGACGCGGTCCTGCATCACGGCTCCGCCGCCGACTTGCTGGCCGTCTGCCGCCAGGTCGCGGCGAGACCGGGAGCGATCGTCGGCGTCACCGGGCTGGCCCCGGGCGACTCCGACATTCCCCTCGAGCGTCTGCTGGTAGAACGCTCGCTCAGCATCAACACCGCAGCCGCGGGAGGCAATGCGAGCCTGATGACGATGGATTGAGCAACGCAAGAGAATTCGCTGCGACCGGGGATTCGTTGCAGCGGGCATGATCCGATTCGCGACCCGGCTCCGTCTTTACGGGGGACCTGCGAGAAGCCACGAATCCCACTCGAGAAAGTTGCAATGTCCGTCCAGACCCATGACTCGAAGTGGCGCGTCATCATCGCCGCGGCTCCCCTTCTCCTGGTCGTCTTGCTGCTGTTCGCCTTCGTCCAGGGCGAGCACGGGATCTTCAGGTCGCGCCAAGTCCAGCAAGCCTTGCTCGCGCTCGGCGCGCTGGGCCTCGTCGTGTCCGCCTGGACGGCCTGGCGGCTCGGCGCCGCGCCCGCCGTGTCGATTGCTCGAGCGCCGCCCGGCCGCGTCTCGCTGCACGGCAAGGCCCAGCCGCTGCCGGGCGCGGCACCGCTCGTCTCGCCCGACGGCCTCGCCTGCCTGTGGTTCACGCACAGCCAGAAGATCGCCCGCCGCTACGACTCGGTCGACAGCGTGCGCCCTTTCCTGCTCGTCGACGACAGCGGCTCGTGTGTCGTCCTGCCGGCGGGCGCCGAGATCCACGGCAGCAGCAAGGCGACCGTGGCGAAGAGCGTCAAGCTGACCGATTCCACCGACATCACGGGCCGCGGCGCGAGCTACGGGATGGGCGAGCGGGTCCTTTGCACAGGCGACGAGATCCACGTGTCGGGCTGGTTCACCCCGGCATCGGCCGAAGCGATCGACCTGCAGACGAAAGCTGCGGAGCTGAATGCGAAGGTCGATCTGCCCACAGTCGTCGTGCGCTCGAACGACCCGGACGAGTTTCGAAAGATGCTTGCGGCCGCTCCGCCGGCGCTTCCCCCGATCGCGCCGCCGATCGCGCCGCTCGCCTTGCCGGTTGTCGCCGGGCATGGCGCCGCCGAGCCGTTCATCATCGGCATCGGCGCGCAGGACGGCGATGCCGCGGTCTACTGGCTGCTGGCCGTCGTCGACGGCCTCGTCCTGTGCGCGGCCGCCGGCCTGTACCTTTGGGCGGCGCCCGTCGCGTGATTCCCTGGACTAGGGCTTGGCGCCGTCGGCGTGATGGTGTTCGTGACCGGCCATCGCATCGGCGCCGTGATCCGAGACTTGCGCATCGAACCACGCGTGCAGCGCGGACACAAGTGCCGGGTCGGCGGTGCGGTAGGTCAACTGCGCGCCGTGCTTCAGTTCCCGATACGAAACGCGAACCTGTCCCGGCTTGGCCGCGCGGAGCTGCGCGAGACCGGGCATCGCATCGCCATGGATGTGCGAAGGCCCGGAGTAGTCACCTTGGCCGAGCCGGGTCTTGAGATCGCGCAAATGCTCGCGCACCAGCCGGACCTGCTCGGCGTCGTCGGCGTTCTTCGCCACGACTTGCTGAGTGCCGCCGTCCTTTGTCTTGGTGAAGATGTGCGTCGTCGCCGCCAGGCTGAACGGCATCACGTCCGCGCCGAGCTTCGCGACTTCGGCCTGACGCTCCGGGTCGGCCGCGTAGGCAGCCAATGGTGCCGCGAACAAGGCGACGAGCATCGCCATCAAGAGGTGTCGTTTCATGGTTTCATGCCTTCATCGTCCGGCCGCTGATCGCGACGCTCGGCGCGCCCGCTTCCTGGGAGCCGACTTTGCCCCGCCGGCGAATGCCTGGCGCTCGTCGGACCTGCGCTCGATCTGCCGTGCGATGTTCCCGCAGACAAGATCGCAGAGCGCATAGACCGACTCGTCGGCGATCCGATAGTAGACGCTCGTCCCGCGGCTTTCCCGGGCCACCAGCCCGTGCCGGGTCAGCAGGGAGAGGTGACGCGAGACGTTGGCCGAGGTGTAGCCGCAAAGCTCGGCGATCTCTCCGACCTTGCGCTCGCCGCCACGAAGCAGGTTGAGGATCTGCAGCCGGGTCGGCTCCGACAACGCCTGGAAATAGGCCGCCACCTGCGCGAGGGCCTCCGGGGGCAAACCTTCCATGCTTGGACACGAGGGAGTGGTCGAAGCGACATCATGCCCGGATCGCGCTGGCCGGGATCATCGTCCGCAACTCGATCCTCCTGGTCGACTTCATCAACCTCGAGCTGCAGCGTGGCGTGGCGCTGAAGGACGCGGTGGTGCGCTCGGCGGCGACACGGGCGCAACCGATCCTGCTGACCGGCGTCGCGGCGATCCTGGGCGCCTGCTTCATCCTCGACGACCCGATCTTCAACGGACTCGCGATCTCGCTGATCTTCGGGATCGTGGTCAGCACCGCGCTGACGCTGGTCGTGATTCCCCTGCTGTATTTCGTCGCCTGTCGCCGCAACGAGACGGCCCTCGCGACGCCCTCTTTCACTCAAGGAGCTATCGCATGGCTTCCTGGCAAATCGTTCGCCTGTTCGCCGGCACCTTCATCCTCGTGTCGCTGCTGCTCGGCGTCCCCGGCAGCCCGCTGTTCGTGTGCCCCTGGCGGCTGGCGCTCGCCGCCTTCGTCGCCGCTCGAGATCATCCTGCGCAAGCCGGGCGTGCAAGCGGGCCGCTGATCGCCGGATTCCGCGCGCTCGCCTAGCGGCCACCCGAAGCGGTCGGGTCGCGCTCGGCCGCGACGACCCCGACGTTTTGCCCACCGCCGCGACAATGGTCGCCAGCCTGATCCTTGATGGCGCCCTGGAGCACGACGATGGACGGTCTCCCCGACCCCGATCCGGTCCGCAAGCCGACTCTGGTGTACCCGTTCGAGGCGCCGCCGGCGCGCGGCCGGACGATCGAGGTGGCGCCGGGCGTGCACTGGATCCGCATGCCGCTGCCCTATGCGCTGGATCACATCAACCTGTGGGCGATCGACGACGGGCACGGCTGGGCCGTCGTCGACACCGGCGTGCGGACCGAGGAGACGGCCCTGGTCTGGCGCGAGCTGTTCGCCAACTCGCCGGACGAGCGCACGCTGACCCGCGTCTTCGTCACGCATATGCATCCCGACCACATCGGCATGGCCGGATGGCTGACGCGCAAGTTCGGCGTCCGCCTGTGGATGACGCGACTGGAATACCTCAGCTGTCGCGTCATGATGTCCGATACCGGCCGCGAAGCGCCGCCCGACGCGATCGAGTTCTGCCGTCGTGCCGGCTGGGGACCGGAGGCCATGGAAACCTACCGGGCGCGCTTCGGAAACTTCGGCAAGCACATCCACGCCTTGCCGGACAGCTATCGCCGACTCAGCGACGACGAAGAGATCACCATCGGCGAGAACACCTGGCGCGTCGTCGTCGGCGGCGGCCATTCGCCCGAGCACGCCTGCCTTTATTGCCCGGCGCTCAAGCTGCTGATCTCGGGCGACCAGGTGTTGCCGCGGATCTCGTCGAACGTGTCGGTGTACCCGATCGAGCCCGACGCCGACCCGATGAGCAACTGGCTTGCGTCGCTCGCGAAGATCAGGCGCGAGGTGCCCGACCACGTCCTCGTTCTGCCGGCGCACAACGATTGCTTCCGCGGGCTGCATGCGCGCCTCGATTCGCTGACCCACGGCCAGGAGCGCGCGCTGCAGCGCCTGCGCGCGTTGCTCGGGGAGCCGCGCCGCGCGATCGACGTCTTCGCCGCCTTGTTCGCACGAGCCATCCACGAGTCGGACGTCCTCCTCCTCGGTATGGCGACCGGGGAAAGCGTCGCCTGCCTGAACTACCTGCTGCGCCGCGGCGAAGTCAGCCGCGAGGCCGATCGCGACGGCGTCTATTGGTACCGGTCGGTCAGCGCGTGAGTCGAGGTGCCGGGATGCCTTCGCGTCCCGCGCGCCGCGCCGTCGCCGATCTCGTGAGGAGACAGCTCAGGCCGCCGGGAGCCGTTTCGCCCGCGCCACGACGTTGGCGATCGTGAGCCGTATTGCTCGACCTTGGCCGGCGCCGACGCACCGAAGCGGTCGATGCCCAGGACATCGCCGCGCTCGCCGGCGTAGCGGTGCCAGCCCTGCGCGACGCCGGGCTCGACCGCCAGGCGCGCCGGAACCGCCGGCGGCAGCACCCCGTCGCGGTAACTCTGCGGCTGGGCGTCGAGAGGTCCCAGCTCGGCATCAACCCCGAAGTGGAGGTTCCGTCCGGCATGGCTCCGCCCGGCAGCGTCGGATCCTTCGGCGTCGGCGCCGGGCGGCAGCGGCGGATTGAAATCGCCGAGGCCCTTCAGCGCCGTGTACGTCGACGGATCAAGGTCGCCGAGCCGCCGCAAAGCGCCGGCAGCTTCGGCGCGATCGCGTTCATCACCCGGCCGCCGGCGGGGCGCGAGTCGCCATGCCCTTGGCGTCGGCGGGGAAGACCGGATTGTCCGCGTCCCAGCCGTCGGGCAGTTCGGCGCGCCAGCGTCCCTGGAGCTCGCTCACGAGCTTGGGAAAGGCGCGCGCGCAGTCTTCGATGCTTCCATTCGGTCTCGGCCGCGGCGCCGCGCGTCAAGGCCTCGCGAAAGAGGAGCAGCGCCGCCTTCGGCACGAAGAACGCCGGCTCCGACGGCCAGCCGAGCTTGTCCTTGGTCTTCTTCACGTCGGCGACGCCGAGCGGCGAGCCGTGCGCTTTGAGGCTGACCTGCTCGGGAGAGCCGTAGCCCAAGTGCGTGCGCACGAGGATCATTGAAGGCCGCGTTGATTCGGCGCAAGCCGCGGAGAGCGCGACCGTGTCCGCAGCACGTACGCCATCGGCGCGGCCCCCAGCGGCAGGCCGGGGTAGCCGCTGTTCGCCTTCTGCACCATATCGACCGACCGGAAGCGCAGCGTGTTGATGCGTTGCTCTTCGAGCGAGTTCGACATCGCGGTCCCCTCGATTGCGTTTCAGGTGCGTTTCGGCGCGTCGGCCACGGGGTCGTACTCGCCGCGGCGGGCGGCGCGATTGCAGTCGGCGCGACGAAACAGCGCTTGCTGCGCTGCCGGCACGTTACCCGCCTGTCCGCGCCACGCATCGAGCGCCGGCTGCTGGATCGCGCGGGCGTAGGAGAACGCCAACGCCCAAGGCGCACGCGACGAGACCCTGCGGTTCATCGCGTTCAGCCGCGCCGACGCCAGCTCGGCAGACTGGCCTCCGGAGAGAAACGCGATTCCGGGAACCGCCGCCGGCACGGCCCGGAGCAGGCAACCGACCGTCGCGTCGGCCACCTCGTCGATGCTGCCCTGCTCGGCGCAGTCCGCGCCGGGAAGCACCATGTTCGGCTTGAGCAGCATGCCCTCGAGCAGCACGCGCTGCCCGTGGAGCTGATCGAACACCGCGTGCAGGACTTCCTCGGTGACGGCGCGGCAGCGCTCCAGCGTGTGGTCGCCGTCCATCAGCACCTCGGGCTCGACGATCGGAACGAATCCGCCGTCCTGGCACAACGCGGCGTAGCGCGCGAGCGCGTGCGCGTTGGCTGCGATGCAGGCGCGGCTCGGCAGCCCGTCGCCGATCGCGATCACGGCCCGCCACTTCGCGAAGCGCGCGCCCATTGCCGCGTATTCGGTCAATCGCTCGCGCAGCCCGTCGAGGCCTTCCGTGACCTGTTCGCCGGGACGACCGGCCAGGGGCTTGGCGCCGGCATCGACCTTGATGCCGGGAACGATTCCCGCCGCCTCGAGCGCCTGGGCGAACGGCACGCCGCCGTTCGTCTGCTGGCGGATCGTCTCGTCATAGAGGATCGCGCCGCTGATGCAGCTTCCCAGGTTCGGCGTCGCGACGATCAGGTCGCGATAGGCACGCCGCGCCTCCGCCGTCTGCGGAATTCCGAGCTTGGCGAAGCGCCGGTTGCAGGTCGGCGTGCTCTCGTCCATCGCGAGCAGGCCCTTGTCGCCGGCGACGAGCGCCTTGGCGGTTTCGATGAGTCGCTGGGTTTGCATGATGTCAACCTCCTTGGCCTTCGGCCCGTGGTGCCGCAATCGCGCGGTCGACGACGGCTTGCGCCTCTTTCAGGATCCGCTGCGGATGAGCGGCACCGTTGAAGCTCTCGGTCGAGCATGTCGCGCGTGATGTTGTCGAGCCAGAGGCTCTGCCCGAGGGCGTGCAGCTTGGGCGTGTTGACATTCATGGCGGTGACTCCTCAGTCGTCGCGCCGAGCCAGCGCGCGGTGTCGAGCTCGAGCAGGTCGGCGATGTGCTCGACGCTGAGGTCGGCGGCCGGATAGCTGGCGATGTTGGCGGGATCATGCGCGTAATGGCCCTGACGCGGCAAGACCGTGAGCAGCCGTTCCCCCAGGACCTGCTTCATGGCCGAGAGCACGCGCTGCTTGTCGTCGACCATGACGTAGCGGCGCGCCGGGTACTGGCGCTGCACCGCGTCGAGCATCCTTTCTTTGTGGATGTAGATCAGCACCCGCCCCTGCACGGCATTCCACAGGCCCGAGCGCTGCACCTTGCGCGGCTGGAAGACGACGTCGCCGTCGGAAAGGATGATCGTCGGCCCGATCGTGCNGAGGCGCGCGACGACTTCGAGCGCGCCCGGATAGAGCCGATCGGCGAACGGGTAGTCGATCAGGAAGCTCGACACGGAGAGCAGCCGCTGCCCGCCGCTGCCGCTCGCCTCGACATCGGCGCGATAGCGCTGCAGCGCGCCGAGGTAGTCGGCGTAGCCGAGCTCGTCGCGCAGCGCTTCGAAGATCGACCAGAAGCGGTCCGAGCTGGCCTCGCCGAAGGCACGCGCCAGATACAGCCGCAGGTCGGCAATGATCTGGTCGTTGTCGAGCAGCGTGTTGTCGACGTCGAGCAGGAAGACGACCTCGGAGGACTGCGTGCCGGTCACGGAGCACCCCCTGCCGGTCTTTCGGCGTGACCGCCGAACTCGTGGCGCATCGCCGACAACACCTGATGCGCGAAGTCGCCCTCGCCGCGCGAACTGAAGCGCTCGTACAGCGCCGCGCTCAGCACGTGGGTCGGCACCGCCTCGTCGATCGCCGCCTCGATCGTCCAGCGGCCTTCGCCCGAGTCGGAGACGCGGCCGCCGTACGCGGCGAGCTGCGGATCCTTCAGCAGCGCGCCGGCGGTCAGGTCGAGCAGCCACGAGCCGATGACGCTGCCGCGCCGCCAGACCTCGGCGATCTCGGGCAGGTTCATCTCGTACTGATAGAACTCGCGATGGCGCAGCGGCGTCGTCTCGGCATCGCTCGCATGCTCGCGCTTGCCCACGTTGGCGTTGCGCAGGATGTTGAGACCTTCGGCGCGTAAGCCGCCATCGCGCCGTACTCGATGCCGTTGTGGACCATCTTGACGAAGTGGCCGGCACCGTGCGGGCCGCAGTGCAGAAAGCCCTGCTCGGCACTCGCCGCCGCGCCGCTGCGACCGCGCGTTCGCGGCGCCGCATCGACCCCCGGCGCGAGCGCGGCGAAGATCGGCGTCAAGCGCTCGACCACCTCGGGCTCGCCGCCGATCATCAGGCAGTAGCCGCGGTCCCGGCCGGCGACGCCGCCGCTGGTGCCGACATCGACGTAGTGATGGCCCGCCGCGCTCAGGTCCCTGGCGCGGCGGATGTCGTCGCGGTAGTACGAGTTTCCGCCGTCGATCACGATGTCGCCGGGGTCGAGGTGCGCGACCAGCGCTTCGAGGCTCGCGTCGACGACGGCGGCCGGCACCATCATCCAGACGGCTCGCGGTCGCGCCAACTTTCCGACCATCTCCTCGAGCGACGCGGCACCGGCGGCGCCCTCCTGCTGCAACGCGGCCACCGCGGCGGGCTGCATGTCGTAGACGACGCATTCGTGGCCCTTCGTCAGGAGGCGCCGAACCATGCTCGCGCCCATCCGACCGAGGCCGATCATTGCGAGCTGCATTCTCGTTCTCCTTGTCCGCTTCGGATCGGAGCGGAAGTGTCGACCCAGACGCCCACGGCATGGTTCGCTTTCGAGGAACGGACGGGAGACATCGAAGAAGAGTGAACTTCCCCGTCGCCGTCGCCGTCGCCGTCGACCTCGACGCGGGAAATTCTCCATTGAACTTAGCCCCTTGGATACCCGCTCGCCAAGGGGTCAATGGCGATCGAGCCGGTAGGAGGAGTCCGACGCGATCGCCGACGATTCGCGCCGAGTGGCGACTACGAGTCGATCCGGACCTACACTCGGGTGACCCGGGACACCTACAGCATCGCAATGGAAAGAGCCAGGAAGGCGGCGACGCAGAAGACGCCGATCCCCGTACCCAAGTCAGCCGACAAGCCCGCCGGGCAGCCGGCGCAGAAGCCTCCGAAGCGCGGTGAGATATCGAAGCAGGCACCGAAGAAGGCCTGACGCGCCGACCGCGCGTTGCGATCCGCCGTCTTTCGCCAGCACGCCATACTGGGCCACCTGCGACAAGGAGAGCGGCGATGGAAGAGACGGTGAGCGCTCAACACAAGAGGCTGAACGAACGCGCCGCGGCGCTGACGGAAGATCAGGTTCGCCTGGCCAGGATGATCGTCGCGGCGGCCGAGGCCGAGGGGCCGCCGGGCACGCTTTCCGTCGGAGCCGTGCTCGTAGCGATCGCCCTCAACTATCAGGCCTTGCAGTAGCGCCCGCGGACCGTGCGATGCCGAGCCGCCCGCCGCGCTCGCACGCGATCAGGAGCCGGCTTCGCACGTCGCCGCCCGGCTAGTGCGCAAACGTGGTGACGACGCCGGCGGGCGTGATCAGGCGGATCGACTGGTTGCTCGTGTCGGCAACATAGACATTGCCCGCGGCATCGACCTGCCCTTTCGGACGGCGCAAGGCTCGAATCTGACTGCTCCCGCGCATCGAGTCTGGGGAGCCCCGGCAACCGTGTCAATCTTTTCGAGAAGAGCGATGATGGGAACACCCCCCTCAACGAAGGATCACGCATGACCAAGAAAGTCGCAAAGCAACTCTCGGCGCGCGGCGCCAAGGAACGGCGCAAGGCGCCGCTCGATACACCGACCGACCTGACCGCCCAAGCCACGCGCGACATCGCCGCGGCAATGAACGGCGTCCTTGCCGACGTGTTCGCGCTCTATCTCAAGACGAAGAATTTTCACTGGCACATGAGCGGCCCGCATTTCCGCGACTACCACGTGCTGCTCGACGAGCAGTCCGACCAGATCTATGCCATGACCGACCCGATCGCCGAGCGGGTTCGCAAGGTCGGCGGCTCCACGCTGCGCTCGATCGGCCATGTCGCGCGCATGCAGCGGATCGCCGACAACGACGCAGACTACGTCGAACCTTCGGACATGCTGGCCGAGCTGCGCGAGGACAACAAGTCGCTCGCCAGCCGGCTGCGCGAGGCGCACAACGTGTGCGACAAGCACCGCGACATCGCCACGTCGAGCCTGATCGAGGTGTGGATCGACGAAACCGAGCGGCGCACGTGGTTCCTGTTCGAAGCGGGCAGGCCGCAGGACGCGACAGGGCGGTGACGGCGCGTCGCCGTCATGCTCATGCCCGGCGAAGGAACCGTCCGTTTCCCTTCACCTTGGCCTCGCCGGGCCGATACGCGACCGCGCCGTTGACGATCACGCAATCCACGCCCACCGCCTTCGCCTTCGGCTGCTCGAATGTCGCCCGGTCGCTGATCGTCGCCGCATCGAACACGACGATGTCGGCGAAGGCGCCGGCACGAATCTCGCCCCGGTCTTCGAGCCTGAACTGGCGCGCCGAGAGCCCCGTCATCTTGTGCACCGCCGTCTCCAGCGGGAAGAGCGCCAGGTCGCGGCTGTAGTGGCCGAGGACGCGAGGGAACGTTCCCCAGAGTCGCGGATGCGGATGCTGGTCGTGCGGCAGGCCGTCGGAGCCGATCATGGTCGGCGGATAGCGGAGCACGCGCTGCACGTCGTCCTCGCGCATCTGGAAGTAGCAGGCGCCGCCGGGCTGCAGTCGCTCGCACGCCTCCTTCAGGGTGCAACCCCATTCCTCGGCAATGCTGGCGAGCGTGCGCGCCGCCATTTCCGGGTGCGGCGTCGACCAGGTGATCAGGATGTCAATGACGCCGTCGACCATGTCGCTGCGCAGCACCGTCGAGCCGGCGACGTACGGATAGCAGTCGAGCCCGATCGGTTGCTTCTGCCGCGCCGCGTCGATGTGCGCCAGCGTCTGGGTCGTGCGGCCCCAGTTGCGCGGGCCCGCGCATTTGTGATGCGAGATGACGACCGCCACCTCGCCGCGCCTGGCCGTGGCGAACGCCTCGTCGAGCGAATCGATGACCTTGTCCATCTCCTGCCGGATGTGCGTCGTGTAGACCCCGCCCGCCGCGCCGGTGATTCCGGCGAGCAGCGCCAGCTCGTCGATGTCGGCGGCAGCGCCGGTCGCGTAGTAGACGCCCGAGCTCAAGCCGGTCGCGCCGGCCGCCAGCCCTTCGCGCAGCAAGTCGCACATCCGAGCCTGCTCGGACGGCGTCGCCGGGCGATAGGGATCGTCCATCGTCGCGACGCGCAGGGTCGAGTGCCCGACCAGTGCCGCGACGTTGACCGAGGGCTGCGCCGCGTCGACCGCCGCCACATACGCGGCCATCGTCGGCCAGACGTACTTGTCGGGGCCGCCGAGCAGGTTCAACGGCGGCGGAACGTTCGCGTGGACCAAAGGCGCGAGGCTGATGCCGCAGTTGCCGACGACGACGGTCGTCACGCCCTGGCTGATCTTGGGCAGCATCTGCGGCGCCGACAGCACGATCTGGTCGTCGTGCGTGTGCACGTCGATGAACCCCGGGGCGACGATCCTTCCTCCGGCGTCGAGCACGACGGCATCGTCCTCCGCCAGGTCCGCACCGACGGCAACGATGCGCTCGCCCTCGACGCGCACGTCGGCGCGAACGCGCGCCGCGCCGGTACCGTCGATGACGGTGCCGCCGCGCAGCAGCAAGGCGCGCGCATTCCTGTCGTTTTCGGGTTGCATGGCAGAGTCTCCTCGGGCTTCCTGCGTGGCTACGGTCCTGCGCGGCATGGTCACGACGTTGCGGTACGCGCAAGGCTCAAAAGTAGGTGCGTATCGCGCCGGTCACGCGATAGTCGTCGTCGACGGTGAACAGGACGCGCCACTTGTCGAAGGTCGTGCACGGATGCGAGATGCCGCAGCCGACCAGCTCGCCGACCTGCGGCGGGTCGGCACCGTCGGCGGAATAGCGCAGGTAGGCGTGCTGGTCGTTCATCGCGGCGATCTGCCACGACGCCGGCACCGCGTCGGGAGGGGTCCCGGCTTGCCCGCGATGCCGCTTCAGGGGAATCGGCAACTCGATGTCGAACGACGCATCGCGCTTTCCCATCGTCAGGATCGCCAGCCCCGGCTCCGGGCACGATTGCACGCGCGACCACACCTCCAGCGCCGGTTGCAGCCCCGGGCGCGTCTGCCACGCCGCGCCACTGCGCGCCTTGACGCCATCGAGCATGCGCTGGTAGTTGCCCGAATCGTGCGTGACGTAGCAGCCGCTGCGCAGGATCGTCAGCACCGGCATGGACAGGCGCATCGGCAGCTCGCGCGCGACGATGTCGAAGGCGGCCGAGCCGCCCGCGGTCAGGATGATGGCGGGGCCGGCAAACAGCCCGTCGCGGTCACAGACCACGGCCAGCTCGCGAACCCGCTTCATCAGCGCGCCGACGGTCGCCGCATCGCGCGCCGAATCGCCGCTGAGCGCCAATCCTTCGTAGCACTCGAGGCCCGACAGCGCGACGAACGGGCTCGCCGCCACGACGCGTGCCAGCACCAGCGCATCGCTGTGCGTCCGGACGCCGGTGCGCCCGCCGCGCACACCGACTTCGATCAGCGCGCTGAGCTTGCGCGCCGGCGCGCCGAGGAGCGCGGCCGCTTCGATCGCCGCGAGTTGCGCCAGCGAGTCGAGCAGGAAATGGAACTCGAGGTCCGGGTGCTGCTCCAGCTGGTCGATCACCGTGCGCACTTCGAGCGCGCCGAGCAGCTGATTCGCCATGATGACGCGGCGCACGCCGAAGCGCACGCAGATCCCGAGCTGCTGCACGTTGGCGACCGTCATCCCCCAGGCCCCGGCGGCGAGCTGCTGCGCGAAGATCTGCGGCGCCATCGTCGTCTTGCCGTGCGGCGCCAGCAGCACGCCGGTCGCCGCCGCGAAGTCGCGCATCCAGGCGTGGTTGTGCGCGAGCGCCGAATCGCGGATCACGGCCAGCGGCAACGGCAGGTCGCCGGCGAGCAGGTTCCAGCCCTGCTCGCCGACGGACGACAGCGGCACGGGCGGGGCGGACAACGGATAGCCCTTGGTCGTCGCGTCGAGGACTTCGGCAAGGATCGGGCTCAGGTCCAGGGTGTTCATCGGCTTCGGCACTCCGCTTCAGTAGAGGTCGTCGCGCAGGCATGCCTTGGCGCGACCCGGTCCGACCTCGCGCAAGGGCGGCACGGTCGCGGCACAGGCGTCCTGCGCGTGGGGACAGCGCGTGCGAAACACGCAGCCCGAAGGCGGATCGAGCGGGCTCGGAATATCGCCCTGCAGCAGGCGGCGTTCGCGGCCGGCATCCGGGTCGGGCCGCGGCGACGCGTCGAGCAAGGCCCGCGTGTAGGGGTGTTGCGGCGTCCGGTACAGCGCTTCTGCAGGGCCCATCTCCATGATCTTGCCGAGATAGAGGACGACGATCCGGTCGCACAGGTATTCGACGACGTCGAGGTCGTGCGAGATGAACAGCATCGTCAGGCCGAAGCGCTCGCGCAAGTCGGACAGCAGGTTGATCACCTGCGCCTGGATCGACACGTCGAGCGCGGAAACCGGCTCGTCGGCGACGATGAAGCGCGGCTCGACGGCCAGCGCGCGGGCGATGCCGATGCGCTGGCGCTGCCCGCCCGAGAATTCGTGCGGATAGCGCCGCGCGTGCTCGGGCGCGAGCCCGACCAGCGAGAGCAGCTCGGCGATCCGCGGGGCGCGCGCCACGCCCCGGTGCAGGCCGTGCGTGGCGAGCGCCTCGTCGAGCGTGTCGCCGACCCGTCGACGCGGATTCAGGCTCGCGTACGGGTCCTGGAAGATGATCTGCAGGCGCCGCCGATAGGGGCGCATCGCGCGCGCCGACAGCGGCGCCAGGTCGGCGCCTTCGAAGCGGATCTCGCCGGCGGTCGGCTCGATCAGCTTCAGGAGCGTCCGGCCGACAGTGCTCTTGCCCGACCCCGACTCGCCGACCAGGCCGAGGACTTCGCCCGAGGCGATCTCGAAGCTGACGTCGTCGACCGCGCGAACCGGGTGGTCAGCGTGGCCGAAGTACTTCTTCAGGCCCTGCACGCGCAGCATCGGCTCGCTCACAGCGCGCTCCAGCGCAGGCAGCGCGAGCGGCGGCCGGCGGCGATGTCGGCCAGCGGCGGCATCGCTGCCGAACATTCGGGCAACGCCAGGCGGCAGCGCGGCGCGAACGCGCAGCCGGGCAACGGGTCATGCGGGCCCGCGACCTGGCCGGGGATCGCTTTCAGCCGGCGCGGCGATCCGCGAACCAGGGTGTCGAGCGCGCGACGCGGCAGACAGGCGAGCAGGCCCTGCGTGTAGGGATGTCGCGGCGCCTTGAACAAGGCGCGCAGATCGCCCTCCTCGACCACCTTTCCGGCGTACATGACAGCGACGCGGTCGGCGATCTCGGCGACGACTCCCAGGTTGTGGGTGATGAACAGCACGGCCATTCCGATGTCGCGGCGCAGCTTGTCGAGCAGGGCGAGGATCTGCGCCTGGATCGTCACGTCGAGGGCCGTCGTGGGTTCGTCGGCAATCAGCAGCAGCGGGTTGCACGCCAGCGCGATCGCGATCATCACCCGCTGCCGCATCCCTCCCGAGAGCTGGTGCGGATAGTCGCCGAGGCGTTGCCTCGCCGCGGGGATCTCGACGAGTTCGAGCATCTCGAGTGCGCGCCGCGTCGCCTCGGCACCGCGCATTCCCAGGTGCAGGATCGCCGCCTCGGCGATCTGCTCGCCGATCGTGAATACCGGGTTGAGGCTGGTCATCGGCTCCTGGAAGATCATCGCGATGTCGCGGCCGCGAAGCTTGCGCAGCTCCCTGGCCGGGAGCCGGGCGAGATCCACGACCGAACCGGCGCGCGTGCGGAACAGGAT
>JGI24140J50213_10000474_pt1 | contig 18740 bp, 18 predicted proteins | sample BarGraIncu00222A_FD_50213 | JGI IMG/M metagenome (IMG submission 50213)
CGTCGCCGTCGGCGAGGTCAAACCAGATGAGGCCGGGGGAGCGAGCGGCTCCTTTAGCGCCGTTCAGCAGCTCGCCACGGCGATCGGCTCCGCCGTGGTCACGACGATCTACTTCGACAACCTCCCTCACGGCGCAGCACGTGCCATGGAGCTCAGCGTCACCGTCGTCGGGGTCATTGCGTTCAGCTGCACGCCTTGGTCCGACTCATGCCCCGGACCGCCGCACCGGACCCCGATCAGGCAGCAACGGCTACCTCGTAGCGCAGAGGGCGCAGGAAGATTCGTTCCCGACAGAGTGTGTGGGAGGTCGCCTTGGCGACCTCCCACACACGCTGGCTGCTCGGGGCAGTTTCAGACCGAGGACAGCTCCGCTGCGCCAACGACAGGGACGCTGGTCGCGGTGATCGGCGAGGGCTTGAAGCCCTTGAAGGCCATCCAGCTGCCGACGGAGAGCTCCCACAGAGCCACGGGGAAGGCGGCGACGGCNGCNACGCTCGAGAACTGGCCGAAGGCGCCGAACATGGTGGCGATCCCGGATGCGAGGAGCAGCGGCGCGCCGATGAGTCCGACCAGGGGGATGACGCGCGGGACCAGGCCGGACCGGTACATGAGCGAGCCGAGCAGGAGGGCGTTGACTCCGGANAGCAGGCCTGGGCCGACGAGGTAGGCCCAGTTGTGGATCGCGACNAGTGCGTCGCCNGTGGTGGCCAGCGAGGCCGCGTCTGCCCCGCTGTGGTCCTGCCGCAAGGTCACGACGGCGAGCAGGCTGACGACGCCGACCAGGAGGGCCGAGGCTTCGAGGACCCGACTGGTCACAAAGGCGAGTGCGACACCTTCGTGCTGCCGCTTGACCACGGGGAACAGCGCGACCGCGGTGCCGATGCCGGCGAGCGCGCAGACCACGTCGAGCACGCAGCCCAGCTGCACACCGCCGTTGCTGCCGTTGCCGAGGATGTAGTGAGCGGCCAGTGCGGGGCCGTAGAGGACGCGTGCGGGGATCGAGGAGACGAAGGTGATGAGGTACATCCAGCCCGCAACGCGTGCGGTGTTCCGCAGCGCGTCGGTCCGGGCCACTGTCGTTCCAGCGGTTCGTACGGTGGTGGTCATGACGTTCTCCTGTCGTGGGTTCATGCGTGGTCGGGTTCGATGCGCGTGACCGAGACGAGCGGAAGCCCGACGTCCCGGACCTTCTGGAGCAGGCCGTGCAGTGCGGCCTGGTCGACGACCGGGCCTTGGATGACGGTGGTGCCGTCGCCTTCGTGGGTGAGGGTCAACCCGTCGAACCAGGCAGCCCATCGGGGCTCGAGGCGGCCCTTGATGCGGATCTCGTACCGGCCGGCCTCAGGCCACTGACCGCTCGGTACTGGTGTCTGGTTCATGACCGCAAGGTAGGAGCCGATGTGGTGACAGGGGATCCCCACGTGTGGTGATCGTGGTGGTGAACCTGCAGCCGCGCCCGTCAGGGTCAGGGGGTCAGCGGACGCCCTTGACCCGCAGGATGGCGCCGGCCCCGGTGATGGCGAAGGCGCCGGCGACCATGTACAGCGCACCGTAGCTGCCGCCGCCGATGGCCAGGATGACCGGCGCGAGCGCAGGGGCGATGGCGAAGGGCAACGCACCGGCGATGTTCAGCACCCCGAGATCCTTGGCGACGTGGTCCTTGTCCGGCAGCACGTCGGCGACGAGGGCGAGGTCGACGGCCATGTACGTCCCGAAGCCGAGCCCGCCGATGGCCATGCCGACGAGGAAGCCGTTGAAGGAGGTGGCCACAGCGACCACGAACATGGCCAGGCCGTACACGATCGAGGCGGTGAGGACGAAGACTTTCCGCCGGCCGGTCCGGTCGGAGAGGTTGCCGGCGAGCAGGGAAGCAGCAACGAGGACAAGGGACTGGACGAGGGTTCCGAGGAAGATCTGGTGCGGGACCTGCTTCTCGGTGCTGCCGATCTTCTGCAGCAGGTAGTACGCCTGGTACGTCGTCAGGAACGCGTACGCCAGGACGAACATGAAGCGGCTGACGAAGGCCCAGGCGAAGTCCGGGCTCGTACGCGGGTTGACGTAGAAGGTGCTGGCGAGCTCTCGCAGCGACCACCGCGTCTTGGCCGTCTCGGCCAGCAGCCGATCGTCCAGGCTGGCCGCGAAGAGCAAGATGAAGAAGCCCGCGATGGCGCAGGGTGCCATGAACATGGCGAGCTGGTTGCCGGTGAACAGCTGGACCACGAAGGTGCCGGTGACCGAGGCGATGGGCAGGCATATGCCCAGCACGCCGGACACCCGCCCGCGTTGGACGACGGGCACCTGGTCCGGCAGCACCGCGACCTGCACGGCGAGCAGCGCGTTGAAGAACAGCTGGGCGATGCACCATCCGACGAGCACGACCGCGATGCTCGGCGCCAACGCGACGACGAGGATGCCGAGGGTGCCACCCACCAGCCCGAGCACCATCCAGGGGCGCCGCATGCCCAGCCGCGAGGAGGTTCGGTCGCTCAGCCGGCCGAACAGCGGGTTGCCGAACATCGACACGAGGGCGCCGATGCCGGCGACCAGGGCCAGGCTGTCCGGTGCCTGCTTGATGCCGACAAGGGTGTTGACCTTCAACGCCAGCGTGACCAGGGCGGGTGCGAGGAACAGCAGGCAGGTGCTCGTGTACGCCAGCGTGTACAGCGTGATGAAGCCCCAGCCCACCCGCTGGACCGGCGGCGACTCCTGTCGCAGCGCCGTCGCACCCTTCCTCATCGCGAGCCCCGGGACAGCAGGTCGAGCGCTTCCGCCCGGCGGACCGCCGCGCGACGGTTGTTGACGCCGAGCTTCGCGTAGATCCTCTTGGTGTGGCTGCGCACGGTGTGCAGCGAGACGACGAGCTCGCGGGCGATCCCGGGGCCGTCCAGGTCGGTCCGGAGCAGGCGCAGCACGTCGAGCTCGCGCTCGCTGAGCGGCTCGATCAAGGACTGGGGCCCCGGCGCTGCGTCGGCCGTGCGGTCGAACGCTGTCAGCAGCCGCCGGGCGTACGGCGCGGCAGGTCCACGTCCTGCGGCCTTGGCCAGCACTGCCAGGAGCACCGCCATGGGCCGGCCCTCGTCGACGAACATGCGGACGTAGTCCTCCGGTTCGGCCAGCGCCAAGGCTCGTTCGAGGGCCGCCAGGGCCGCAGGCGCGTCGCCCTGCAGCTGGTGAGCGAGCGCCTGCTGCACGAGGATCTCGATGACGCTCCCGGTGCGCCCGCCCGCCTCGGCCGCTTCGAGCAGACGCCCGAGGAACCCGAGCGCCTGGTCGAGGGAGTGCTCGTCGGCGGATCGGGCCAGCAGCACCCTGGCCAACGTGATGTGCTCGAACTCGCGCAGGTACGAGACGTCATCGTCGACGGACAGGCCCCGCTCCTGCGCCCAGCCGAGAGCTGCACCGAGGTTCCGCTGGGCGATCCACAGCCGGGCCCGCACTGCCGCCACAGGACGTACGTCGGGGAAGTAGTCGCCGACGTAGACGCGCTGCGCCTCGTGCAGCAGCTCGAGCGCGCCGTCCAGATCCCCCTCCGCCTCGCGAAGCCGAGCCATGGCCACGCGCCAGCGGTACGGGTTCTGGGGGAGCCCGTTGTGCTCGCCGAGCTCCTGGGCCCTGAGCAGGTGCTGCGTCGCGGCCGCCAGGTCGTCGCGCTCGCGGTGGAGCTCGCTCATCCCCACGTACATGTCCGCCGTGCCCCGCAGCACGGGGCCGTCCTGCGTCGACGTGACCGCCAAGGCCCCCTCGAAGGTGCGCATCGCGTCGCGCAGGCGCCCCTGGGTGATCCGGATGTCGGCGAGCGCGAGCGCGCAGCCGTGCATGTCGGCGATGAACCCGGCCCGCTGCAGGCTGGCCATGCAGACGGAGTACATCCGGTGACCTGCCTCGAGCTGGCCGCTCGTCCAGTACACGAGGCCGAGGAGGCCAGCCGCGGCTCCACTCCCAAGATGGTCGTCCTCGGCGACGATCTCGAGCGCCCGCTCGGCATGGATCACCGTGCTGGCCGCGTCGCCGCGGGCCAGGGCCTGGGCGGCGCGGTAGACCGCGATCATGGGCGGCAGGCGAGCGAACTCGACCACGTCCACGACCACCATGGGTGCGGCCTGTTGCCCCTCGGTCGGGCCCAGCCACTGCTCGGCATCCTGCAGGAGCGCCTCGACGCCCTCGAGCTCGCCGCTGACGAGCAGCACCCCGGCATAGGCCACGCTGAGCACGGGTCGGTGGCGGAGCTCGACCTCGGGAAGCGCCTGCAGCCAGCCGCGCAGGGTCGCCTCCTGCCGGCCCCGGCGCAGGGCCGGCCAGGCCAGCTCGACGAGGTCAGCTGCTCGTGCGAAGTCCTCGGCAGCCAGCGAGTGGCGGATGGCCATGGACCGCTCGCCGTTGCGCTCGTACCACGCGCTGGCCCGCCGGTGCAGGTCCGGTACCAGGTCCGGCTGCTCGTCGAGCAGGCGAGCCTGCAGCACGTCGGCGAACAGGCGGTGGTATCGGTACCACTGGCGGCGATCGTCGAGCGGGACCAGGAACAGGTTGCCCCGGTCGAGCGTCTCCAGCATGACCTTGCCATCACCCTGGCCGGTGACGGCGTCGCAGAGGGGTCCGCTCAGCCGGCCGAGGACCGAGGTCTGCAGCAGGAAGCTCTGGGCACGGTCGGACTGACGCTGCAGCACCTCCTCGACCAGGTAGTCGACGACGTACCGGTCGTCGCCGGCGAAGCCGGAGATGAAGCCGGCGACGTCGTCTCGTCCCTGCATCGACAGGGCCGCCAGCTGGAGGGCGGCGATCCAGCCTTCCGTCCGCCCCTCCAGTGCGGCCACGTCCGTCGCCGTCAGCTGCAGACCCATCATCCCGTTGAGGTAGGCCACGGCCTCGTCAGGGGTGAAGCGCAGGGCGGCCGCACGAGCCTCCACCAGCTGGCCGCGTGCCCTCAGCAGGGCCAGCGGCAGCGGGGGATCGGCGCGGCCGGCGATCACGAGGTGCAGCCCAGGCGGCAGGTGGTCGAGCAGGAAGGCCATGGCCTCGTGCACGTCGTGCGAGTCGATGACGTGGTAGTCGTCCAGCACCAGCACGACGTCGCTCAGGGTGGCGCTGAGGTCGTTGATCAGCGTCGTGAGCACGGTCTGGATCGGGGGAGCCTGGGGTGCCTGGAGGAGGGCGAGCGCGCTCGCGCCGACCCCGGGTGCCACCGTCCGCAGCGCGGCGATCACGTACGTCCAGAACGTCGTGGGGTCGTTGTCCTCGCGGTCGAGCGACAACCACGCTCCAGACCGCTGATCAGCTCCCGCGGCTTGCTTTGCCGCCAGCCACTCCGCGAGCAGGGTCGTCTTGCCGAAGCCGGCCGGTGCCGAGACGAGCACCAGCTTGGACGCCGACCCACGATCGAGGCGCTCGCTCAGCCGCGGCCGCGGGACCAGACCGCCCTGCGACCGCGGCACGAACAGCTTCATCTCGAGCAGGGGCGCGGGCCCGACCGTCCCCTGCTGCGAGCGCGCCACGGGCGGAGTCTAGGGGCCTGCCATGATCGCAGCGGTGGGCGAGCGTGCCGCCGACCAGCCAGGAGGTGGGACGTGCGCGGTGCCGGGCTGCGGGTCGTCGTGGTGGGCTCTGGACCGAACGGGCTCACTGCCGCGGCGGTGCTCGCGCAGGCCGGCGCTGACGTCACCGTCCTGGAAGCGGCCGACACCATCGGCGGCGGTACCCGTACCAGTGACCTGACCGGCGACGGGCTGCTGCACGACCACTGCTCGGCGGTGCACCCGCTCGCCGCCGGCTCGCCCGGGCTGCGGGCGCTCGACCTCCAGCGGTACGGCCTGACCTGGTGCCAGCCGGAGGTCGACCTGGTCCACCCGCTCGACGACGGCACGGCCGGCGTACTCGTCAAGGACCTGGAGCGCACGGCCGGCCTGCTCGGGGCGGACGGGCCGAGGTGGACCCACCTCGTGAGTCCCTCGGTGGACCACCTGCCTGAGCTGCTGGGCGAGGTGCTGGGACCGCTGGCGCACGTCCCGAGGCACCCGGTGGTGCTGGCCCGCTACGGGCTGCATGCCGTGCAGCCGGCGACCCGCGAGGCGCGGAGGTTCGGTACGGAGCAGGCCCGGGCGATGTTCGGGGGCCTGGCCGCCCACACGATGCAACCGCTCACCGGGCCTGGCACCGCCGCGACCGCCGTGCTGCTCGGCGCCGCCTGCCACCGGTACGGCTGGGTCGTGGCGCAAGGGGGGTCGCGCTCGATCACCGATGCCCTGGCGACCGTCGTGACCATGCACGGCGGCCGGATCGAGACCGGGGTGCTGGTGCGCAGCCTGGCCGACGTCGGTCCCTACGACGCGCTCGTGCTCAACCTGTCGCCGACCGGCGCCGCCTCGGTCCTCGGCGACGCGTTGCCGCCGCGGGTCCGTCGCGCCTTCGAGTCGTGGCGGTACGGCCCGGCCGCGTTCAAGGTCGACTTCTCGGTGCACGGCGGCGTGCCGTGGACCAACGAGACGGCCCGCCGTGCCGGCACGGTCCATCTCGGGGGGACGCTCGCCCAGGTCGTTGCCGCCGAGGCCGAGGTCGCTGCCGGCCGGATGCCGGCGCGCCCGTTCGTGCTGGTGGGGCAGCAGTACCTCGCCGACCCGTCCCGATCCCGTGCCGACCTGCACCCGCTGTGGACGTACGCACACGTGCCGCACGGATTCGAGGGGGACGCGACGGAGGCCATCGTCGGCCAGGTCGAGCGGTTCGCCCCCGGGTTCCGCGACCGGATCAGCCGGACGTTCGTACGGTCCGCGACCGAGCTCGCGCGATACAACCGCAACTACGTGGGCGGCGACATCGCGACCGGGGCGAACTCGCTGCGCCAGCTGCTGGTCCGGCCCCGGCCCTCGCTCGCGCCCTACCTCGTGGGCATCGCCGGGGTCTACCTGAGCTCGGCGGCGACGCCGCCGGGGGCTGGCGTCCACGGGATGGCCGGCTACCACGTCGCGCAGCTCGTCCTGCGGGACGGCGACCACCGCGGACGGCGCTAGCGATGCAGTGGCTATTGACAGTAGCCTTTAGGCTAACTATCTTAGCCAGATGACCGTGAACCTTCCTGACCAGGCCGCCACCACGCTCTACCTGACCCGCCCGGAAGGGCGCATCGGGTACGACGTCGACGGCGACGGGCCGCTGGTCGTGCTCGTCCCCGGCATGGGCGACTTGCGCGCCTCCTACCGCTTCATCGCGCCTGCGCTCCGGGCCGCGGGCTACCGGGTCGCGTCGACCGAGCTCCGTGGCCACGGCGACAGCGACGCGACCTTCTCCTCGTACGGCGATGCCGAGACCGCCGCCGACGTGCTGGCGTTGATCGACGAGCTGGGTGGAAGCGCGGTGGTCGTGGGCAACTCCATGGCCGCCGGCGCTGGCGTCCTCGCCGCCGCCGAGCGGCCCGACGCGATCGCCGGCCTCGTGCTGGTCGGCCCGTTCGTCCGCAACGGGAAGGTGGGTGCGGCGGGACGGTTCCTGCTGCGCGTCGCGATGGCCCCGCTGTGGGTCGCGGTCACCTGGAAGGCCTACCTGCCGAAGCTGTATGCCGGCCGCCGACCGGACGACTTCGACGACTACCGCGGCAGGGTCGTCGCGAGCGTGCGTCGCCCGGGCTACGCGAAGGCGTTCTCCCGCACGGCTCGTACCAGCCACGACCCGGCCGAGGCGCGGCTGGCCGACGTGACGGCACCCACGCTGATCCTGATGGGGGAGGAGGACCCCGACTTCCCTGACCCCCGAGCCGAGGCCGACTGGATCGCGGGGATGGTGGACGGCGAGGTCGTCATGGTGTCGGACGCCGGCCACTACCCGCAGTCCCAGCAGCCGGACCGCACCGCCGAGGCTCTCGTCCGCTTCCTGGCGAACGTCTACCGCGATGCCTAGGGCCGGCCTGAGCGAGGCACGGGTCGTCGACGAGGCCGAGCAGCTCTCCGACGAGGTGGGTCTCTCCCGGCTGACCCTCGCGGCGGTCGCCGAGCGCCTCGGCGTGCGCCAGCCGTCGCTCTACAAGCACATCGAGGGGATGGCCGGGCTGCACCGGAGCATCTCGATCCGCGCGAAGGCCGAGCTCGCCGAGATCCTCGGTCGGGCGGCGGTGGGTCGCTCCGGGGACGACGCCATCTGGTCGATGGCCATCGCCTACCGCACATGGGCGGTCCAGCACCCTGGCCGGTACGAGGCGGCCCAGCGGGCCCCGCAACCTGGGGATGTCGACGACGAGAGGGTCAGCGCGGCCGCGGTGGCCGTGCTGGCCGACGTGCTGGCCGGGTACGAGCTCCGCGGCGACGATGCGATCGACGCGATCCGGGCGCTGCGATCGGCCCTCCACGGGTTCGTCACCTTGCAAGCCAGTGGCGGCTTCGGGCTCCCCGTCGACGTCGACCGCAGCTACGAGCGCATGGTTGCTGGGCTCGTCGCCGGCTTCGCGGGCGGGCGGTAGCCTGCTCTGCNGTATTGCCGCAAGGCCGTAATACCGCAATACCGTCTGCATGGACTACNTCCACGGGTTCGTCAGCGTGCAGTCCCGGGCACCGTCGCGCTGCCACCGGCGCTGCGCCGGCGCTACCACCTCGACGAGGCGGGCGCCCAGGTCGAGATCGTCGAGCGGGAGGACGGGGTGTTCGAGCTCCGTCCCGTGCTCGCGGTCCCGGCCACGCAGGCATGGTTCTGGACCCCCGAGTGGCAGCAGAAGGAGCAGGAAGCCGAGGCCGACGTCGCCGCGGGCCGGGTGCTGGAGTTCGCGGACGTCGACCGGTTCCTGTCGCACCTGGGGGAGCCCGACGCGTCCGCGAGCCGTCCGACCGGTAAGCAGGCGCCGGCCAGTCGGGGGCGCGTCGCGCGNTGAGGTTCGAGACCACGCGGTCGTTCAACGCCGACTTCAGGCGGCTGAAATCCGAGCACCAGAAGGCATTTCGTATCGCCGTCAAGGTGTTCTCGTCGGCGTGCGACGAGTTCGCGGGCACCCCTGGGTACCGCTGGCCGTCGGCCCTCCGCGTGTCGCCCATGAAGGGCACCCGCGGGATATGGGGGATGACGTGGTCGTTCGCCAGCCCGGATGGGCGAGCGACGTTCGAGCTCGTCCGGCGCGGAGACGATCTCGTCTGCAGGTGGCGACGCATCGGTGACCAGAGGGTCCTACGGGCGCCTTGAGCAAGCGAGAGGTCCGGGCCCTGTGCTGCTGGCCCGGACCTCTCGCTTCATGCTGTGCAGCGGCTACCCGAGGGCGGAGAGCCAGGCCGAGGTCGGGCTACCGACACCGGTCACCTGGTCCCAGCCCTTCGTCACTGCAAGGCTCGAGTCCTGCCCGAAGGTCCGGACCGAGTAGAGCAGGCCGCTCGAGCCGTCGACGCCGTTGGCGAAGTCGACCCGCACGTCACCGGCCTGCTTCGGCGTGCCCTTGACGTCGGTGAACGCCGACTGGCTGCCGTAGATCACCGGGTTGAGCAGTCCGGCCGCCGACCCTGCGCTCTCGAGCGTCAGTGCGGTCATACCGGCGAACAGGGGCGACGCGAGGCTCGTGCCGCCGATCCGGTACTGGTCGTAGTACGTGCCGTCCGGGAAGATCTGCGTCTCCCCGATCAGCATGCCGGTGTTCGGGTCGGCATCCATCGCGACGTCAGGGACGCCACGGTAGGCGCCGGGAGATGTCCCGACCTGGTACGCCGGCTTCTGGAACAGCGTCGACATGCCGCCGCCCGCGCCGTACAGGAACGGAACGGTGAGCGCCCACGACGAGCCGGAGAGCCCGTACTTCTCGGTTCCCCAGCCGGCTTCCCAAGCGAGGGCACCGTTGCCGTCGATCGCGGTGGACGTGCCACCGACGCTCGTCACGAACGGGTCGGAGGTCGGGTAGTCGGCCTGCTTGATCCCGGTGTTGGCGAGCTCGTCGCCGCTGTCGCCCGAGGAGAACATGAAGCTGATCCCCTCGACCGTGCCCGCCAGGAAGACGGACTCGAACGCGGCGACGGAGTCTGCCGTCTCGCCCTCGGCCGGCTCGCCCCACGAGTTGGTGACCAGCTGGGCCTTGTCGTCGATGACGACCTGGGCCAGCGCGTCGATGAGGTCGTTGTCCTCGCAGCTCGCGGCGCCGTAGAAGTGGATGTTCGCGCCGGGAGCCATCGCGTGGACGGCCTCGACGTCGAGCGTCTCCTCGCCGTACCACCCTGACGGCCCGCAGAGGAGCTGGTGGGTGAACTTGCTCGCCTTGCTCTGCTTGAGCTGTCCAGCCAGGTACGAGCCGTCACCGTTCTGCGACGCGTACTTGTTCGCGTCCGAGGCGATGGTCGGCGCTGCGTACGCGTCGACGATCGCGACCGTCACGCCGGATCCGTCGAGGCTGGTGCTGCCCTCGTACGCGGCGCGGAACTGCGGTCCGGTGTAGCCGCACGGGGCGTACGCCAGGGTCTTCCCGTTGAACTTCGGCAGCGGCGTCGTGAAGTCGGCCTGGAACTTCGCGGCCACCTGGCCGAAGAAGATCGAGCACGGGCGCGCGTTGCGGAACCCGGCGGGCGGGGGCGCGGCAGGTGCGGTGGCGGGGGTGGCGAGGTGCGACGTGCTGTCCAGCCCGGTGACCGTCAGCACCGTGGAGGCGAGCGTCGCCGGCACCTTGAGGGCCGAGGACGGAGCCTGAACGGACTGCCCTGAGCGGTTGTATCGCTGGATCTGCGTGCCGAACGTCTTCTCGGCGGCACCGACGGTGCCCGAGAAGGCGACGTAGCTGTTGCTCGCGCCGACCGAGGTCACCGCGAGGCCGCCCGAGCGCAGCAGCAGCTCGACCGCGGACACGCTGCCGGCCGTCGGCTGGTAGCTCGCCACGTACTGGCTGCGGGTGAGGAACTTCCGGTAGCTGGCGCTGCCCGGCGTGGACATCGCGGTAGCCAGCTTGGTGAGGTTCGCGATCCCCCCTCGCGGAGCGAGGTAGACCCGCCCGCTCGCCGAGGCGCCGGCACTGGCACGGCCGAGGCTCTGGGCGTGGACGGTCCAGGTCGGTAGGGAGCCTGCGACGTCAGAGGAACCGACAGCGGCGGAGGCTGGGGCCGCCAGACCTCCGGCCGTCATTGCTGTGGCGACCGCAGTGGTCACCGTGATGCCGATCGCGATCATCTTCCTTCGCATGGGTACCTCTCGCTCCCGTGGTCGCTCACGGGGCTTGCTCCCCATGAACCGGACCCATAGTCGGGACGCACGCTAGCCCTGGGCCAGTACGTGGCCACAACCCGCCGAACGGGTTACTTCTGCGGGCGCCGGTGACCGGCCGCTCACGCACCGTTGCGGGTCAGAGGGCGAGGTCGACGACGACGGGCGCGTGGTCGCTCGGGCCGGTGCCCTTGCGCGCCTCCCGGTCGACCCAGGTGTCGGTGACAGCAGCCGACATGGCGGCGTTGGCGAGCACGAGATCGATGCGCATGCCCATGCCCTTGTGGAACGAGCCGGCGCGGTAGTCCCAGTAGGTGTAGGGCTCGCCCTTGGCGATGCGCGGCATCAGGTCGGTGAGGCCGGTGTCCCGCAGCATCGCGAGGGCCGAACGCTCGGCCGGCGTGACGTGCGTGGATCCGACGAACGCTGTCGGGTCCCACACGTCGGAGTCGGCCGGGGCCACGTTGAAGTCACCCATCACGGCGAACGGCCGGCTGCCCGCAGCGTCGGCGACCAGGGCGTCGCGGAGCGCCGCCAGCCAGCTCAGCTTGTAGCCGTAGTGCGCGTCGTCCGGCGTACGGCCGTTGGGGACGTAGACCGAGCGCACGCGGACCGCACCGCAGGTCGCGGCGAGCGTACGGGCCTCGAGCGTGGTCCCGTCGGGGAAGCCGGGGTCGCCGGTCAGGCCTGGGACCACGTCGTCGAGACCCACCCGCGACAAGATCGCGACACCGTTCCATCGCCCCTCACCGTGATGGGCCACCTGGTAGCCGAGCGGCTCCACAGAGTCGACCGGGAAGCCGTCGAGGGCGACCTTGGTCTCCTGCAGGCACACGACATCCGGCGCCGCCTCCTCGAGCCAGGCGACCAGCCTGGGCAGTCGAGCAAGCACCGAGTTGACGTTCCAGGTGGCGATGCGCACGCCGACATCCTTTCAGCCGCCGGCCATGGCTCCCACGACGAGGAACGGCTCGACGCCGCGCAGGACGGCGTCGGGCAGCACCGCGTCGGGGTCGTCGTGCGAGAGGTCCTGCTCGCACGCGAAGAAGCGGACGAACGCCCGCCGCTTCGCCGTCGCCTGGTCGCGGATGGTCCCGCGCAGCACCGGGAAGGCGGCCTCGAGCGCGTCGAGCACGGCGGCCTGCGTCACCGGTGCCGGGACCACCAGCTCCACCTCGCCGTCGAGCTGCGCCAGGGTGCGCAGGTGCGCCGGGAGGACGACGCGGATCACGGCAGTGTCTGGACTTCCACGGAGAGCACGGGCGGCAGGTCGCGGACGATCGGCTCCCACGAGTCGCCGGAGTCAGCCGACGCGTAGACCTGGCCGCCGGTCGTCCCGAAGTAGACCCCGCACTCGTCGAGCGAGTCGACCGCCATCGCATCGCGCAGGACGTTGACGTAGCAGTCGCTCTGCGGCAGGCCCTTGGTCAGGGGCTCCCACTCGCCGCCGCCGGACCGGCTGCGGAAGACCTGCAGCTGCCCGTCGACGGGGTAGTGCAGCGAGTCGCTGGTGATCGGTACGACGTAGAGCGTCTCGGGCTCGTGCGCGTGGACGTCGATCGCGAAGCCGAAGTCAGTCGGGAGGTTGCCGCTGATCTCCCGCCAGGAGTCGCCCGCGTCGTCGCTGCGCATGACGTCCCAGTGCTTCTGCATGAACAGCACCTCGGGACGTGACGGGTGCATCGCCACGTGGTGGACGCAGTGTCCGACCTCGGCGTCCTCGTCGGGGATCCCCTCCGACCGGAGGCCGCGGTTGATCGGCTTCCACGTCACCCCGTCGTCGTCGCTGCGGAAGGCACCGGCCGCCGAGATCGCGACGTAGATGCGGCCGGGGGTGGTCGGGTCGAGCAGGATGGTGTGCAGGCACATGCCCCCGGCGCCGGGCTGCCAGTGCGGGCCGGAGCCGTGCTCGCGCAGCCCGCGCAGCTCGGTCCACTCCTGACCGCCGTCGGTGGACCGGAACAGTGCGGCGTCCTCGACCCCTGCGTACACCGTGTCGGGGTCGGTCAGCGACGGCTCGAGGTGCCAGACCCGCGCGAACTCCCAGGGGTGCGGCGTCCCGTCGTACCACTGGTGGGTGCCCGGCACCCCCGCGTAGGCGAAGCTGTTGCCGACCGGGTTCCACGACGAGCCACCGTCGTCGGACCGCTGGATGACCTGGCCGAACCAGCCGCTGGACTGCGACGCGTACAACCGGTCGGGATCGGCGGGGGAGCCCTTGACGTGGTAGACCTCCCAGCCGGCGAAGTGCGGCCCGCTGACGTTCCAGTCGGTGCGCGTGCCGTCGGACGTCAGCACGAACGCTCCCTTGCGCGTGCCCACGAGTACCCGTACCCCGGTCATGGCTGCTCCTTCGCTTCAATCGGCGCTGGTCCACCGTACGACTCACGGTCGGTGCCCGACAGTACGGTGACGCGGTGACAACGACGGCGCGCCGGCTGGCCGCGCAGCTGCTCAGCGGCCCTCCAGCGGGCTCGCCGGAGCAGGTCGTGGAGCGGGTCCTGGCAGTCCAGGCCCAGGATCCGCGGGGGGCCCGGCTGGCCGTGCGCAGCCGGTCTGCCGGCCTCACCGTCGCCGACGTCGACGCCGCCATGACCGACCGGCGGTCGCTGCTGATCAGCTGGCTGTGCCGGGGCACCTTGCACCTGGTCACCCCGGCCGACTACTGGCTGCTGCACCCGCTCACGACGCCTCAGCTGGCCACCGCCAGCGCGCGCCGTCTCGAGCAGGAAGGGGTCAGCCCGGCCGAGGCCGCCCGCGGGATCGAGATCGTGGAGGCGGCTGTCGGGTCCGGTCCCCGGACGAGGCAGCAGCTCCGGGACGAGCTGGACCGAGCCGGTGTGCCGACGGCGCGGCAGGCGTTCGTGCACGTCCTGCTGGCCACGTCGCTGCGCGGTGCGGTCGTCCGCGGGCCGATGGTCGACGGCGACCACGCGTTCGTGGACGTGCGCGGCTGGTTCGGCCCCGCGCCGGCGCCGCTGGAGCGGGCCGAGGCCCTGGCTCGGCTCGCCCGCAGGTACCTGTCCGGCCACGGTCCGGCGACGGCTCGCGACCTGGCGAAGTGGGCCGGCCTGCCGCTGGGGGAGGCCCGGCGCGGCTTCACGGCCATCGCCGACGAGCTCGCCGGCCCCGCGGACGGACTCGTGGACCTCGCCGGTCGCGAGCCGCCGCCGCCGCTCCCGGCCCCCCGGCTGCTCGGCCCGTACGACCCGCTGCTGCACGGCTGGGAGTCCCGCGAGGCGCTGGTGGGCGACCATCGTGGTGTGGTGACGTCCAACGGGGTCTTCCGACCCGTGGCCCTGGTCGGCGGGCGGGTCGTCGCGACCTGGGGGCTGGCGGGTGGCGAGCTGACGATCCGTCCGTTCGACCGGGTGGGCAGCCGGGTCCGTGCCGCCCTGCTCGCCGATGCCGAGGCGGTGTTCACCTTCCTCGACCAGCCCGTGGGCCGCTCGACGATGCTGGCGTGACGGCGGACTCCGACCCCGCCCGATGTCCTAACCGAGCCGATGCGCCGAGAAGAACTGCCAGATGGTGTCCGTCGCGTCGAGCGCTGTCGACGGCGGGTCCAGCCCGAGCAGGCGTTCGAGCACCGGCTTGGCGACGGCGCCCGGCCACTGGTGGCCGGCCCCGGCGATGGTCACGAGCTCGACGGCGCGACCACCCGGGCAGGTGGCGAGCGATCTCGTGACCGGGCCCGCGGTCGACGTCGCGGGCGGTGCGCAGCCGTCGACGGAGCGCCACCCGGCCACCACCGACGGGACCGGCGGGCCGTCGATCTTCGCGTAGCCGTTGCCTTGTCCGCCCTCGTACGGGATGTTGTGGTCCGCGGTCCCGTGGATGTGGATGACCGACACCGGCGCCGGATGGGCGCAGCTGCCGAGCAGGGTGGCCGAGTCGGGGCCGATGGCCGCGAACAGGCGGGTGTCGCAGGCGAGCCGGTAGGCGAGCATGCCGCCGTTCGAGATGCCGGTCGCGTAGACGCGGGCCGGGTCGATCGGCTCGGAACGGACCAGGGCCGCGACGACCTTGCTCACGAACGCAACGTCGTCGACCCCTGTCGTCCCGGGGGTGCCGCAGCAGCCGCCCCCGACGTCCCAGGCATGGTTGACGCCGTCGGGGTAGACGACGACGAATCCCGCACGGTCGGCCTCGGCGTCCCATCCGTACGACGCCTCGGCCTGTGTGCCGCTGCCGAACCCGCCGTGCAGCATCACCACGAGCGGCACCCTGGTCGCTCCGGTGACAGCCGCGGGACGGTAGACGTGGAAGGTGCGTGACAACCCGCCCACGGTGATCGTCTGCACGGTCGACGCCGTCGCCCGCGCCCCGCGCGCTGTCGTCGACGGGGCGCCGACCCGCCCCACGGAGCACGCGCTCAGCGACAGGCTCAGCGCAGCCAGTCCCAAGGCGATCGCCGACCGCCTCGCTCTCCGCATGCCCTGAGGATCGCGCGCCCGTGTTCGGGCGAGGTCAGCGGACGGCAGGGATCGGATCAGCACGATGTGGGTCGAGGGTCAGCCGACGGTCAGTCGAACATCAGCTGGCACCGGGCCTTCATGGGCGCGAGCTCTGGCCGGTCGGCCATGAAGGTGGCTTTGCGCTCGAGCGGAGGGGTGAGCAGCGGCTCCTCGAGGCACCAGACGGCGAAGGTCTCCGCGAAGTCCTCGTCCGGGTCCGTTGCCGCGTACGGGTCGACGAAGTCGGTCTCGTTGTTGCTGTACAGGTCGGCGAGCGCCTTGGCGCGCTTCTTGTCGTCCTTGATCGCGTCGATGTCGAACCACCGGTGCAGCAGCGTCTCGTCCCACGTGTTCGTCGTGTAGTCGTCGAGGATCGATCCGGGGAGGGAGCAACCGCCGCCGGTGTCGTAGGTGTCGCACCCGGTGGCGGGCTCGGGTGCCGGGTCGACCTCGCTGGGGTTCAGCGACAGCAGGTGACCGAGCTCGTGGACGAGGGTGTGAGCCAGGTCGACGTCCCCCTGGTCGAGGAGGGTGACGGCGAGGGTCCATCGCGTCGCCGACGCGTTGTCGGGCCAGACCTCGCCCTGGAGGTCGTCGTTCGGGCCGCCCTCGAACACGACGAGCCGGTCCAGGAGCGCGAGATCCTTGGCCGGGTAGAGCGTCCTGATCACGTTCCACAGCAACCGGTGGCAGCTCTGCGCGGTCCCGTCTGTCGGGGCTTCGAGCCGACCCGCACGCACCGGGTACGCGGCGACGACGACCGCCTGCGGGTCGCCCAGGATCGCGCGGTCCTTCGCGGTCGGCTTGCGGCCACCCGTGACCGGGTCGAAACAGCTCGTCGGGAGCGGCCACAGCCCGGCCGGTCGGGCGACGACCGCATGGGCGCCTCGGGAGTGGGTGTGCCAGCGCAGTGGCGGGGGGCTGGTGCTGCTCGCTGCGATGCGAAGCGGCTGCAACGCCACGCCAGCGAGGACGATCGCCGGGACGAGCAGGAACGCCCCGACGACCAGCAGTGCGGTCGTCAGGAACTGGCGGCGATCGGTGCCCACGCTCAATGATCGGTCGTCCAAGCGCCGGCCTGGATACCGTGAAGCGGTGGAAAACCCTTTGTGGGGAACGACTCTCGCGGGTGACACTCGCGGCATGGCACGCATCGTCAACAGCACCCTCGTCGCGAGCGCCCCGGTGGCGCTCTCGCCCAGCGAGCGACGCCGCGCCGAGCGCCGGCTCGCCAAGCGTCAGGCTGGCAACCCGCTCCGGCGGGTTCGCTTCGGCTGCTGCACGCGCTGGGTCCTCGACCCGGGGGCGGTCGTGGGCGACTGGATCTGGTGCGACGCCGACGGTGACCTCGGCCGCGTCATCGAGGTCGCGGAGTAGCCCGTCCCACCACGAAGGAGTCGCCCTGCCGGGCCAGGCTGACCGGCAGCGGCGGGTCGAGGTCGGCGAGGATCTGCTCCAGCCGGTCGTCCGTACGTGCCGGACCGTGATGGAAGAGCACCAGGGACCGCGCGCCGGCCTGCACCGCGAAGGCGACGGCGTCGTCGACCGTGGCGTGCCCGTACAGGTCCGCCAGCCCGCGCTCGCTCTCGACGAACTGCGAGTCGTGCAGCAGGACGTCGACGTCGCGTGCGAGGTCCAGCGCCCCCGCCGTCACGCCCAGGGCCGGCGCGTGGTCGGGCAGGTACGCGAGGGAGCCGTCGCCGTCCTCGAGCCGGTACCCGTACGTCCGGCCGCCCTTGTGGCTGATCGCTGCCGCGGTCACCGAGACCCCCTCGACCGGGTAGGTCCCCGGCTCGATCGCGTGGAACTCCCAGCGACCGTTCAGCTGGTCGGGGGTGATGGGGAAGCTCGGCGGGGACATCGCGCGCGAGAGCAGCGCCAGCCCGGTCGCGCCGTCCTGCGCGGGTACGTACATGACGACCGAGGCGTCGGGACGGTCCCCGGCGACGAAGAAGGGCAGGCCGTGCACGTGGTCCCAGTGCAGGTGGCTGACCAGGATCGACCCGGTGAACGCGGCCCCGTCGAGCAGCTCGGTCAGGGAGCGCAGGCCCGTCCCGGCGTCGAGCACCAGCCGCGGGGCCTCGCCCACCCAGACCAGGACGCACGAGGTGTGCCCGCCGTAGCGGACGAACTCGGCACCCGGTGCTGGCGTCGAGCCGCGCACCCCCAGGTAGCTGATCCGCACGGCGGGAGGTGGAGGTCAGCCCTGCGAGCTGCGCGCTTCGGCGGCCCGCAGCCGCGCGGTGACCACCTTGAGGAGGGTGCGGGACACCTCGGGGTCGTCGAGCAGCGGCTCGAACGCCAACGGCGAGATGGCCATCGTGGTCAGGCCGTGCTCCCCGGCGATCACCGTGGCCGAGCGGGGTCGGCCGTCGATGAGGGAGATCTCGCCGAAGCTGTTGCCCTCGACGAGGGTGGCACGGACCTCGCCGCCGACCTCGACGACGGCCGTGCCGTCGAGGATCAGGTGGAAGCCCGCGCCTTCGACTCCCTCCTGGGTGATGGTGGTCCCGGGGCGGTGCGTCAGCTGCACCCCGCGGCTGGCGATCTGCCGCCGGACCGCCTCGGAGAGGCCCGAGAAGAACTCCACGTCGGCCAGTCGCCGCGCCAGCTCGTGCTCCTGCATGTCGGTCCCTTCGGTCGAGAGCGCCAGGCTAGAGGAATCACCGCGACGATGCGTGCGTCCTCGCTGCTTACATCCTGAACGACTGTTCAAGTACGCTGCGGCGCTATGGCCGACTTCGAGGTGCCCCGCGTACGCACCGAGCTGCCCGGACCGCGCAGCCTGGCTGCCCTGCAGCGCAAGGACAAGGTCCTGAACGGGGTGCTGCGCGACTGGTCCGGGGTGCCGTTCGTCGAGGCCAGGCGGCAGGACTACCTGATCGAGGACCTCGACGGCAACACCTTCGCCGACCACGTCAGCGCGTGGGGCGCGGCGCCCTACGGTGCGCACCCGCCGACGGTGCGTGCCGCCATGAACGACGCGTGGGACCGGTATGGCATGGAGATCAGCAACTACCTGCAGACCGAACCGGTGATCGAGCTGGCCGAGCGGCTGGTTGCGCTCGCTCCCGGCCGCATCGCGCGCGTCGCGCCGACGGTCACCGGTACCGAAGCCGTCGAGGGGGCGATCAAGCTGGCCCGTGC
>JGI24140J50213_10000477_pt1 | contig 18656 bp, 17 predicted proteins | sample BarGraIncu00222A_FD_50213 | JGI IMG/M metagenome (IMG submission 50213)
AGGCCGGATTCTGTGCGACGCGCGCGCCTTGCGNCGCGCNCGNCGTGGCCGCCATTCCTCTGGGCCGGGCATCGCTGNCCGGCTCGGTGCTACCTACCCGCCGGCTCGTGCGGAGCCACACTTCCAGGCAGGGGCCGAAGCCCTCGCCCACGCCGGCCTATTTGGTATTGCTGCGCGTAGAGATTGCCCGTTTCACCCGGCGCGCTCGCCTTGCGGCGGTCGCGCCGACTCGTCTCTGTTGCTCTGATCCTCACCTCGCGGTGGACAGCCGTTAGCTGCTACGCCGCCCTGTGCAGTCCGGACCTTCCTCCAGCGCCGCCCGAAGGCGGCGCCGGCGGCNGCCTGGCCCGCTTCACGGAACGGATTATCGGTGACCGTTTCACCGGCGCGACACTTCGACGATGCAACGCGCAGGGCGGGCCGGGCCGAGGCGCGAGTGGGTAGAATGCGCGTTTGCGGGGCCATGAGCACCGCGCTCGCTCGCGTCAACCGATCTCGCAGTTGCCGCGTTGTCATGCGAAGTCTCGCCCCTTCCGCATGCCGAGGCTTCATGTTGGCCCATTCCCCATTTGAAACCGTTGAGGAGATATCGATGAAGACCAAACTCGCTCTGAGCGCCGTCGTTGCGGCGATCGCCGTGTTCTCGCAAGGCGCCTTCGCGCAAGCTTCGTCGCCGACCCGCGCCGAAGTGAAGGCCGAAACCAAGGCTGCTGAAAAGGCGGGCAAGCTGACTCCGGCCGGCGAAGGCACGATCGCCCCGGCGCCGGGCAAGGCGTCGGACAAGACGCGCGCCGAGCGCAAGGCCACCACCGTGGCTGACCGCAAGGCCGGCAAGCTGGCCCCCGCCGGTGAAGCGGCGGACATGAAGGCCCCTCAGCCTGCCTCGGGCTCGACGATGACGCGCGCCGAGCGCAAGGCCCAAGCCCAGGCGGACCGCAAGGCCGGCAAGCTGGCGCCCGCCGGCGACAAGGCGGACCAGAAGTAAGAAGCATCGCGCCGAGCTCGGCGCGACGCGAAGAAAAGGCGATCCTTCGGGATCGCCTTCTTCTTTCCGGCTCAGCGTTGATCGCCCGAGCCGCCTTGCAGCAGGGCCCAGCCGATCGATTCGCCGGCACACAGCGGCTTCAGGTCGGCGTCGCCGAACGGCAGGCGTTCGGGAACCGTCCAGGCGCGCCGCTCCAGGGTGATCGTCCCGGCGTTTTGCGGCAGGCCGTAGAACGCCGAGCCGTTGCGGCTGGCGAAGGCCTCGAGCTTGTCGAGCGCGCCGGCGGCATCGAAGGCGGTGGCGTACAGCTCGAGCGCATGGAGCGCGGTATAGCAACCGGCGCAGCCGCTCGCGTGCTCCTTCAGCGCTGCCGCGTGCGGCGCACTGTCGGTGCCGAGGAAGAAACGCCCGGCACCCGAGGTCGCGGCGCGCAGGAGCGCCTGGCGATGCTCCTCGCGCTTGAGGATGGGCAGGCAGTACCAGTGCGGGCGCAGACCGCCGGCGAAGATCGCATTGCGGTTGAAGAGCAGGTGATGCGCGGTGATCGTCGCGCCCGTCTTGGCGCCGGCGTCGGCGACGAATTGCGCGCCCTCCTTCGTCGTGATGTGCTCGAGCACGATCCTCAGCCCCGGGAAATCGCGGCGCAAAGGGATCAGGTGCCGATCGATGAAGACGGCTTCGCGATCGAAGACGTCGACCTGCGGATCCGTGACCTCGCCGTGCACGAGCAAGGCGATGCCTTCGCGCTCGGCGGCTTCGAGCACCGCGTGGACCTTGCGCAGATCGGTGACGCCGGCATCGCTGTTCGTCGTCGCGCCCGCCGGGTACAGCTTCACGGCGATGATGCCGGCTTCACGGGCCCGTCGCATCTCGCCGGGTGCTGTCGAATCGGTGAGGTAGAGCGTCATCAACGGCTCGAACGCCGTTCCCGCGGGAACGGCGGCGACGATCCGCTCGCGATAGGCAAGCGCCTGCTCGACGCGAACGATCGGCGGCCGCAGGTTCGGCATGATGATCGCTCGCGCGAACTGGCGCGCGCTGTGCGGGACGACGACGCGAAGCGCCGCGCCATCGCGCACGTGCAGGTGCCAGTCGTCGGGGCGGACGATCGTGACTCGATCGGGCATGCGCGGATTGTCCCATCCGCCGCGCGGCGACGCGGGGTCAGCGGCGCTGCGGCCCGAGGCCGCGCATGACTGCGGCCGTGCGTGTCTCCACTCCCAGCTTTTCGTAGATGCGCTGCAGGTGCTTCTGGACGGTGCGATGGCTGCAGCCGAGGATGGCGCCGATGTCGCGGTCGGTCTTGCCGGCGGCCAGCCAGCGGTGCACCTCGCGCTCCCGGGAGGTGAGCACGTCCGCCACCGGACCTGTCTCGCCCGGCGAGGCGATCTCGTTCGCGCGCAGGCCGCGATAAAGACGCGACAGGACCGGCCCGACGCGATCGAGCAGCTCGCATTCGCGGTCGGCGAAATCGCGGCGCTTGCGATTGAGGACAAAGCTGACGAGCACGCTCTCGTCGACGAGGATCGGCAGGGCAACGACGTGATCGATGCCGATGCGGCGGTAGTACTCGTTGTAGAGCGCGCCGTCGCGAAAGCGGCCGAACGGCATCGAGTCGCTGATCCGGTGCGCGCCGCTTCCGCGCTCGACGGCGTGGAAGCGCACCAACGGATGCTGGGCGAAGAACCGGTCGAAGCAGGCGCGGTCTTCTGCGCTCAGCTGCGCGTCGGGAAAGCCGACGACCTCGCGGCGACCGGTCTTCAGGTGGCAGATCGACAGCGTCGTCAGCTCGCTCGCCACCAGCGTCGGCAACTGGCGCACGCCGGCACGGGCGAAGGCAGCCGCATCGTCGGCCTGCTCGGCCACGCCGCCGAGCATCGCCAGGCCCTGTTGCAAGTCCGACCGCCTGAGCATTTGCTCTTTCCCTGTTCGATGCGACCCTGTCGTCGCCGTCAACCCGGAGGATACGCAGGACTGCGCATTCCGCAACGCGCCGGCAAGGCTGCAACCTACGCCGGCGGTCGCCGCCGCGCAAGGAGAATCCGCATGACCCCGCCGCGGCCCTTTCGAAGCCACCGGGCCCGGCAAGCCTGAGCCTCGGGGCAGGGCTTAATGCTGCAGGATCTTCGAGAGGAAGTCCTTCGCCCGGGGCGTGCGCGCGTCCGGGTCGCCGAAGAACTCGTCGCGGGTGCAGTCCTCGACGATCTTGCCGACGTCCATGAAGATGACGCGGTGGGCGACCTTGCGGGCAAAGCCCATCTCGTGGGTGACGACCATCATCGTCATGCCTTCCTTGGCGAGCAGAACCATCACGTCGAGCACTTCGCCGACCATCTCCGGGTCGAGCGCCGAGGTCGGCTCGTCGAAGAGCATGACGATCGGGTCCATGCTGAGGGCGCGCGCGATCGCGACGCGCTGCTGCTGGCCGCCCGACAGCTGGCCCGGGAACTTGTCCTTGTGCGCCGTCAGGCCGACCCGGTCGAGCATCTTCAGGCCGCGCGTCAGGGCGTCGTCGTTCGACCGGTTGAGCACCTTGATCTGCGCCAGCGTCAGGTTCTCGGTCACCGTCAGATGCGGGAAGAGCTCGAAGTGCTGGAACACCATGCCGACGCGCGAACGCAGCTTCGGCAGATTCGTCTTCGGATCGGCGATCGAGACGCCGTCGACGACGATGTCGCCCTTCTGGAACGGCTCGAGCGCGTTCACCGTCTTGATCAGCGTCGACTTGCCCGAGCCCGACGGCCCGCAGACGACGACGACCTCGCCCTTCTGGATCGAGGTCGTGCAATCGGTCAGCACCTGGAAGCTGCCGTACCACTTCGAGACGTTCTTGATGTCGATCATGTTGCGGCTACCGATCAGCGAATGATGGCGATCTTCTTCTGCAGCTGGCGCACGAGCATCGACAGCGAGAAGCAGATGATGAAGTAGACGACGGCGGCGACCAGGTAGGTCTCGACCGGCCGGTTGAAGTTCTTGCCCGCCACCTCGAAGCCCTTGAGCAGGTCGTAGGCGCCGATCGCATAGACCAGCGACGTGTCCTGGAACAGGATGATCGTCTGCGTCAGCAGCACCGGCAGCATGTTGCGGAAAGCCTGCGGCAGGACGATCAGCTTCATGCACTGCGCGTAGGTCATGCCGACCGCGTAGCCGGCGTAGACCTGCCCCTTGGAGACCGACTGGATCCCGGCGCGCATGATCTCCGAGTAGTACGCTGCCTCGAACACCGTGAACGTGATCAGCGAAGCGATCTCGGAGCGGTAGCGCGTGCCCAGGCCGCCGGGGATCGCCTGGTAGAACGACCCCGGGATGAGGAGGAAGAACCACAGGATCACCATCACCAGCGGAATCGAGCGCAGCGTGTTGACGTATGCCGCCGCGGGGTTGACGAGCCAGGGCTTGCCCGACAAGCGCATCAGGGCGAGGATCGTGCCGATCGCGATGCCGCCGAGCATCGCGACGATCGTGAGCTCGACCGAGAAGATCAGTCCCTTGAGGATGAAGCTCTGGACGAGCTGCCAGTTGAAGAATCCGAAGTCGAGGCGCATCACTTGCCCCCGATCATTCCGGGCACCTGGACCCTGGCTTCGATGAAGTGCGCGACCCGGTTCACGGCGAAGGCGGAGACGAAGTACAGCGCCGTCACCGCGAAGTAGATCTCGACGCCGCGCGACGTTTCCTCCTGCGCCTGCATCGCGAACATCGTCAGCTCGGCGATGCTCACCGCGAACGCCACCGAGGTGTTCTTGATGATGTTCATCGACTCGCTGGTGAGCGGCGGGATGATGATCCGGTAGGCCATCGGCAGCAGGACGTAGCGATAGGTCTGCGGCAGCGTCAGGCCGATCGCCAGCCCGGCGTAGCGCTGGCCCTTCGGAAGCGACTGGATGCCGGCGCGTACCTGCTCTGAGATGCGCGCCGAAGTGAAGAAGCCGATCGCGAAGACGACGAGCACGAAGCTGGGCACGGCGCGCAACGACAGGAAGATCGACGGGATGACGTGGTACCAGAGGAAGATCTGCACCAGCAGCGGGATGTTGCGGAACAGTTCGGTCCAGGCGTTGCCGATCCAGACCAGCGCCTTGCTGGGTGTCGTGCGCAGGATGCCCATCAGCGAGCCGACGAGCAGGGCGACGATCAGCGAGAGCGCAGCGACCGAAAGGGTCCAGCCCCAGGCCGTCATCATCCAGTGCAGGTAGGTCTCGCCGCCGCCGGTGTCGCGAAGGAAGAAACTCCAGTCACCCATCCCGAGTGCTCGCTCCGGTTGCGGCCGACTCCAAGCGCGGCCGACCATGAAAAAAGCGCGGCGCGAAAGGCTCCGCGCCGCGCTTGGCCGACTTTAAGCAAGCTTCACGCCGCCGGGCGCTAGGGCTTACCTGAGTCGCCCGGACCCGTCCGGGCCGGCCGGTCAGGGCTGGGTGTACTCCTCGAGCGGCTTGTCGCTCGGGTTCGCCCAGGCTGCCTTGGTGGCCTCGCTCGCCGGCAGCCCGACCTTGGTGTTGGCAGGCGGAATGGGCTGCATGAACCACTTGTCGTAGAGCTTGGCGACCTCGCCGCTCTTGGCCATGGCGCGGACGCTGTCGTCGACCGCCTTCTTGAAGGCCGGGTCGTCCTTGCGATACATGATCGCGATCGGCTCGACGCTGAGCGCCTCGCCGACGATCTTGAAGTCGGCAGGGTTCTTCGCCTTCGAGATCAGGCCGGCGAGGATCTGGCCGTCCATGACGAAGGCGTCGGCGCGGCCCGATTCGAGGAGCAGGAAGCTGTCGGAGTGGTCCTTGCCGTTCAGCTCCTTGAAGTCCATGCCCTGGGCACGCTTGTTCTTGCGCAGCAGCTGCACCGAGGTCGTTCCGGTCGTCGTCGCGACGGTCTTGCCGTTGAGGTCGGCGATTCCCTTGATGCCCGAGTTCGCCTTGACGGCGATGTGCACTTCCTCGACGTAGAGCGCCGGCGCGAAGGAGACATCTTTTTGCCGCGTCGCGTTGTTGGTCGTCGAACCGCACTCGAGATCGACGGTGCCGTTCTGCACCAGCGGGATGCGGTTCTGCGACGTCACCGGCTGGTACTTGGTCTCGAGCTTGGCCATGCCCAGTTGCTTCTGGATGTCGGCGATGATGTGGGCGCAGACGTCGTAGTGAAAGCCCGCGTACTTGCCGTCGCCGAGGGTGAAGGCGAGCGCCCCCGACGATTCGCGGACGCCTTCGGTGATCGAGCCGCTGTCCTTGATCTTCTTCAGCGTGTCTTCGGCGCGGGCCGCGCCGCTGACGGCCAGCGCGCACGCGAGCAACGCGGCGCCGGCAAGGGTCGATTTCTTCATGGGATCTCCTGGAGGTGAAAGGTATCGCGAGCGGACCGGGAATCGCAGCCGCCGAGGCGAACGCCGCAACAACGAAATTCTAGGCATCGCGGCTGACCGGCCGCCGCGTGTTTGCCCCAAAAACAAGGGTTTTGCCGGAGGCACTTCGCAACCTTCATGCCACGACCGGACCTCACGTGACCGCCTCTTCGNCGCCGCTCTGCTGCAAGCGCCACATCTCGGCGTAGCGGCCTTCACGCGCCACCAGCTCCGCGTGCGTGCCGCGCTCGAGGATGCGGCCTTCTTCCATGACGAGAATCTGGTGCGCATCGACGACGGTCGAGAGGCGGTGCGCGATGACGAGCGCGGTGCGGTTCCTCGCCGCGTTCTGCAGCTCGGCCTGGATCGCCCGCTCGTTGGCCGAATCGAGCGCCGACGTCGCCTCGTCGAAGATCATGATCGGCGGATTCTTGAGTAGCGTGCGGGCGATCGCGACGCGCTGCTTCTCGCCGCCGGAAAGCTTCAGGCCGCGCTCGCCGACCATCGTGTCATAGCCTTTGGGCGTCGAGGCGATGAAGGCGTGGATGTGCGCCGAGCGCGCCGCGGCCTCGACCTCGCCGCGCCCGGCCCCGGTGCGGCCATAGGCGATGTTGTATTCGACCGTGTCGTTGAAGAGCACGGTGTCCTGCGGCACGATGCCGATCGCCTCGCGCAGGCTTTTCTGCGTCACGCTGCGGATGTCCTGCCCGTCGACCGAGATGCGACCGGCGTCGACGTCGTAGAAGCGGAACATCAGCCGGGCCAGCGTGCTCTTGCCCGAGCCCGACGGGCCGACCACGGCGACCGTCTTGCCGGCCGGGATGTCGAAGCTCACGCCGTGCAGGATCTCGCGGTCGGCGTCGTAGCCGAAGCGCACGTTCTCGAAGCGCACCGAGCCGCAAGGCGAGCCGGGTCCACCGCCGCGCGTCACCAGCGGCGGCGCCCCGGGCGCGTCGGCGATCTCGCGGTTCTGGCCGAGCAGCGAGAACATCTTCTCCATGTCGATCATCGACTGCTTGATCTCGCGGTAGATGACGCCGAGGAAGTTGAGCGGGATGTAGAGCTGGATCATCAGCGCGTTGACGAGCACCAGGTCGCCGAGCGTCATCGTCCCGGCGACCACGCCGACGGTCGCGCGCCAGACAAGCAGCGTCACCGCCGTCGCGATGATCAGGCTCTGCCCGAGGTTGAGGAGCGAGAGCGACTTCTGCGACTTGACCGACGCCTTCTCGAGGCCCCGAAGGTTGTCGTCGTAGCGCGCCTGCTCGAAGGGCTCGTTGGAGAAGTACTTGACCGTCTCGTAGTTGAGCAGGGCATCGAGCGCCTTCGTGTTCGCTTTCGAGTCCTGCTCGTTCATGGCGCGGCGAAAGACCGTGCGCCACTCCGTCACCGTCACCGTGAAGCCGATATAGATGAGCAGCGCGCTGAAGGTGATCGCCGCGAACCAGCCGTCGAACTTCGCCGAGAGCAGCACGATGACCATCGTGATCTCGACCAGCGTCGGCAGGATGTTGTAGATCGTGTAATTGAGCAGCGACTGGATCGAGCGCGAGCCGCGCTCGATGTCGCGCGAGACGCCACCGGTCTGGCGCTCGAGATGGAAGCGCAGGCTGAGCTGCAGCAGGTGCTCGAAGGCCTCGAGCGAGACGCGGCGCGCGATCCGCGCCGCGACCGGGTAGAACAGGAACTCGCGCAGCTCGGTGAACAGCGTGATCGACAGCCGCAAGGCACCGTAGCCGACGAGGATCGCCACCGGAACGACGAGGACGACGCGCGGATCGCCGGGCTTGAGCGACAGCGCGTCGACGAGGTGCTTGAGCAGCAGCGGCACACCGATGTTGGCGAGCTTCGCGGCGACCAGGCAGGCGAGCGCAACGAGGACGCGCCAGCGCCACTGCCAGACGTAGGGCAACAGCTTGCCGAGCGTCTTCCAGTCGGATTTCACCGCCGCCCCGCGGCCGCCGAGGGCGGCAGGCGCCTCGGGCGGCGAAGAAAGGGTTGCACGGCGCATGAGATCCAGAGTCCGTTCGAGAGGTTTGGTGAAAGAATCGGCGGCCGCGACTGCGCCCTACCGCAATATGCCCGAGAACGAAAACGCGCCCGACATCTCGTCGATCGCTCCGCTGACCCTGCCGAACGACCGCCAGCTCGTCATGCGCGTCATGCCGATGCCGGCCGACGCCAACGGCAACGGCGACATCTTCGGTGGCTGGATCATGGCCCAAGTCGACCTCGCCGGCGCCGTCCTTCCGGCCAGGATCGCCAAAGGGCGCCTGGCCACCGTCGCCGTCAACCAGTTCGTCTTCAAGCAGCCGGTCTCGATGGGCGACCTGCTCAGCTTCTACGCCAAGGTCGAGCGGATCGGCCGCACTTCGGTGACCGTCAACGTCGAGGTCTACGCCGAGCGCAACCCCGCCAACCTGCACGTCGTCAAGGTGACCGAGGCCAACCTGACGTACGTGGCGATCGATCACTCCGGCCGGCCGCGGCCGATTCCGGTGAGCTGAGCGGATCAGTCGACGAAGAAATCGGGGACGAAGTCCTTCGTCCCCGACCTGACGCTGTAGCGCTCGAGGTCGGTGACGCCGTGCTCGGCGAGCAGCGTGTCGTCGATGTAGAAGTTCCCGCTCGTCGTCTTCGCGTCGCTGGTCAGGATCAGGTACGCCGCATCGGCAAGGATCTCGGGCGTGCGGCAGCGATCGATGTCGACGCCCGGGATCATCTGCAGCGCCGCGGTTGCGATCGCCGTGCGCGGCCACAGGCTGTTGACGGCGATGCCGAGCGGGCGGAACTCGCCGGCGTGGCCGAGCGTGCACATGCTCATCCCGTACTTGGCCATCGTGTAGGCCGTGTGCTGCGCGAACCAGTGCTCGCGCATCGACAGCGGCGGCGACATGCTGAGCACGTGCGGATTGCGGCCCGCCCTGGCGGCCGCCGCCAGCTGTGGCAGGCACGCCTGCGTGCAGAGATAGGTGCCGCGCACGTTGACGCCGAACATCAGGTCGAAGCGCTTCATCGGCGTCGCCGACGTCGGCGTCAGGCTGATCGCGCTCGCGTTGTTGACGAGGATGTCGATGCCGCCGAAGCGCGCGACCGCCGCCGCCACCGCCGCCTGCACGCTCGCCTCCTCGCGAATGTCGCATTGCACGGCGAGCGCCTTGCCGCCGGCGGCCTCGATCTCCGCGGCAGCGCTGTGGATCGTTCCCGGCAGCTTCGGATTCGCCTCGGCCGTCTTCGCCGCAACGACGATCTGCGCGCCGTCGCGTGCCGCGCGCTTGGCGATCGCCAGGCCGATGCCGCGCGACGCGCCGGTGATGAACAAGGTCTTGCCCGCCAGATCCATCGCGTCTCCCTCCGGTCCCGTTCGGGGACTCTTGCGTGGCAGTGTGCCGCAAGCCCCGCTGCGGCGAAAGTCCACCGGTCAGCCGCGCGCCATCCGCAAGCCTGTGAACGACTCCCGCGCCGACGGGTTCAGAGCTTCCTTTGCGCGACGTGCAGGGCGAGCGCCTCGCCGCACGCACGATAGACCGGCTCGCCGGGATGAAAGCCGTCGCTAGCCATCGTCTCGACGCTCAGCTCGAGCTCGATCGTCGCGTGCGAGACGTCGCCGCGCGTCGCCGCCCAGCGCGCCAGCGCGTCGTCGTGGCGGCGCGCGTCGGCGCCGAGCACGCGGCGCAAGGGTTCGGGCAGGAGCGGGAACTGATGCATCGGCGGCAACGGCGCGAAGACGACGTGGCGCGCCAGCCCGCGCTCGAGCAGCCAGTCGGCGAGCGCGGCACGATGCGCGACGGCACGGCGCGCCGGGATCTGGTCGACGACGTCGTTGACGCCGCTGATGACGACGGCGACGTCGACCGCAGGCGGCGGATCGGCGGCGAGCAGCGCGTGCACGCCGCGCGTCGTCAGGCCGGACTTGGCACTGAGGCGCCAGGCGATCGGTCCCGCGCGATGGCGTTCCAGCGTGCGCACGAAGTGCCCGACGACGGCGCGATCCTGGTGTTCGACGCCGACGCCGGCAGCCGACGAATCGCCGGCGACGAGAACGCGAAAGACGCTGCCCTCGCCGGCGCCGGCCCGGCCTTCGCGCGCGCCGGCGGCCTCGGGCAGCACGGGCGCGCGCCGCCGCGTCCGGATCGCCTGGACGACGAGCAGAGGCGCCAGCGCCAGCTTGATCGCGAGCGATCCCGCGGCGTGTGCGAGACCCGCCTCGCCCACGACCGGACGAGCGACCGCGCCGCTGTTAGAACTTCGAGAAATCGGGCTTGCGCTTCTGGAAGAAGGCACTGAAGGCTTCCTTCGCTTCGGGGCTTTGCAGCCGCGCGGCGAAGACGCCGCCTTCGATACCGATCGTCTCGAGCGCCGCCGCGCTGCGGGCGCGGCGCATCAAGCGCTTGGTCTCGCGTACCGCGCCGGGCGGCAGGCCATTGAAGCGCTCGGCGATGCGCCGCGCGTGCGGCGCCACCTCGGCCGCCGGCAACACGGCGTTGGCAATGCCGCACTCGACGGCGTCGGCACCCGTGAACGGGTCGCCGAGCAGGAGCTTCTCGGCGGCGCGCGCGTTGCCCATCAGTTGCGGGACGATCAGGCTCGACGCGAACTCGGGAACGAGCCCGAGGCTCACGAACGGCATCGCCAGGCGCGCCTCGTCGCTGACGTAGACGAAATCGCAGTGCAGCAGCATCGTCGTGCCGATGCCGATCGCCGCGCCCGTCACCGCCGCGACGACCGGCTTGTCGCAGCCCATCAGCGCGCGCATGAAGACGAACGCGGGCGACTCGCTCGACCCGACCGGGCGCTGCATGAAGTCCTCGATGTCGTTGCCCGAAGTGAAGATGCCCGGCTGGCCCGTGATCAGCACGGCGCGCACCGCGTCGTCGGCCTTCGCCGCGTCGAGCGCTTCGGCCATCTGCGCGTACATCGCCTGCGTGATCGCGTTCTTCTTCTCGGGACGCGCGATCTCGATCGTCGCGACGCCGTTCAGGGTTGCGGTCCGGATGCTCATCTCGTCTCCTTGGCGAGTTGGAATTCGTTCAGCCAGGACTGGGCCCTGGCCCACAGCGTCGATTCGAAGCTGTCGCGAAAGAAGCCGAAGTGGCCGATCCGGCGCACCGCGAGGTCGGCGGGCGAGACTCGCTCGACGCGCCGCGGCGCGTTCGCGTAGCAGTCGACGAGGACGCGGATGCCGCGCTCGGTCATCATCTCGTCGTCGCCGATCGAGACGGCGACGAGCGGAAAGCGCACCGACTCGAACTGCTCGCGAACGATCCGGCCTTCGGCGCCGACGTGATAGCGCGGGTTGAGGCACCAGCGTCGCCACTGCAGGACGACGCCGCGCGGCAGGTCGCCGACCATCTTCCAGCGGGCGCCGGGAAAGTAGCCGAACAGCGCGGTCGCGAGCGGCACGACCGCATACCAGAAGGTGAGGGCGCTGCGCTTCAGGCGCGGCGCCGTATCGCGCCAGTAGCCGCTGCCGCCGGCGATCGAGACCAGGCCGTCGATGCGGTCGCGCCGTTCGAGCATTCCCGGCAGCTGCGCGCCGAGGCTGTGCCCGACGACGTAGAAAGGAACGTCCGGCGCGCGCTCGGAAAGAGCGTCGATCGCCGCGTCGAAGTCGCGCGCCCAGCTGTAGAGGTCGGCGTCAAAACCGCGCAGCGGAGCGCTGCGCGAATCGCCGATGCCGCGATAGTCGAAGCTCGCGACGAGGTAGCCCTGGCGCGCCAGCCACTCGGCGAACGGCCGGTAGAACGCCTGGCGCACGCCCATCGCCGCGCCGACGAGCACCGCAGCCGCGGGAGGCGTGCCTGCCGGCGGCGCGTAGAAGCGCATCTCCATCGCCGCGCCGCGGTCGACCTCGACATGGAGCGATACGGCGGCGTCGCGAGCGGCGGCGTCGGGCTTCGGCGGCGCGGCGGAGGTCATCGCACGGCCGGCGCTTCCGGCACTGTCACATCCGCTCGAAGATGCCGGCCGCACCCTGGCCCGTCCCGACGCACATCGTCACCATCCCGTACTTCAGGTTGTGGCGGCGCAGCGCGTGGATCACGGTCGCCGAGCGGATCGCGCCGGTGGCGCCGAGCGGATGGCCCAGGGCGATCGCGCCGCCCATCGGGTTCACCTTGGCGGCGTCGAGGCCGACGCTGTTGATCACGGCGAGCGATTGCGCGGCGAACGCTTCGTTGAGCTCGATCCAGCCGATGGCGTCGATCTTCAGGCCGGCGTAGCGCAGCGCCGCCGGGATCGCCTCGATCGGGCCGATGCCCATGATCTCGGGCGGAACGCCGCGCGCCGCGAAGCTGACGAAGCGCGCCAGCGGTGTCAGGCCGAACTCCCTGACCGCCTTCTCGCTCGCGAGGATCAGCGCGCCGGCGCCGTCGCTCGTCTGCGAGCTGTTGCCGGCCGTGACCGAGCCCCTGGCCGCAAAGACGGGCTTGAGCCTGGCGAGGCCTTCGAGCGAGGTGTCGGGGCGGGGGCCTTCGTCGAGGCTGACGGTGCGTGTCCTCGTCCCCTGCTCGCCCGCCGAGCTGTCGAGGTTCGGGAACCGGTCGATCACGTCGATCGGTGTCATCTCGTCGCCGAACTCGCCGGCGGCCTGCGCCTTCAGCGCACGCAGGTGCGATTCGAGGGCGAAAGCGTCCTGCGCCTCGCGGCTCACCTTCCACTGCGCCGCGACCTTTTCGGCGGTGAGGCCCATGCCGTAGGCGATGCCGATGTTCTCGTCGCGCGCGAACACTTCGGGGTTGAACGAAGGCTTGTTGCCGCCCATCGGCACCAGGCTCATCGATTCGGCGCCGCCGGCGATCAGCACGTCGGCCTCGCCGACGCGGATCCGGTCGGCCGCCATCTGCACGGCCGTGAGGCCGGAGGCACAGAAGCGGTTCACCGTCACGCCACCGACCGGCTTGGGGAATCCGGCGAGGGCGACCGCGATCCGCGCCATGTTCATCCCCTGCTCGCCCTCGGGAAACGAGCAGCCGACGATCGCATCCTCGAGCGCCGCCGGGTCGAGCGTCGGCACCTGCTTCATCGCGCTCCTGATCGCCGCGATGAGCAGGTCGTCGGGCCGCGTGTTGCGGAAATAGCCGCGCCCCGACCGGCCGATCGGCGTACGCGTCGCGGCGACGATGTAGGCGTCCTGCACTTGCTTGCTCATCGCATCGTCCCCTTCAGTTGCGCACGGGCTTGCCCGTCTGCAGCATGCCCATGATCCGTTCCTGCGTCTTCGGGTCGTCGAGCAACGCGCAGAAGTGCTTGCGCTCGAGCGCCATCAGGTACTCCTCGTTGACCAGCGAGCCGGCGTCGACATCGCCGCCGCAGACGACGTCGGCGATCAGCGCCGAGATCGCGAAGTCGTGCGCGCTGATGAAGCCGCCGTCGCGCATGTTGACGAGCTGCGCCTTGATCGTCGCGATCGCATTGCGGCCGGCGACCGCAAAGCGGGTCCGCGCCGGGGCGCGCCAGCCGCTCTCGGCCATCGCCTTGACCTGCTGCGTCGCGACGTGGAGCAGCTCGTCCTTGTGCGGAACGATGACGTCGCTCCAGAGCAGGTAGCCGAGCTTCCTGCTCTCGATCGCGCTCGTCCCCACTTTCGCCATCGCCGCGCTCGTGAAGCCGTCGGTCAGGAACTTCAGGATGTCGGCGTTCGCATTGGCGGCCCCCGCCATCTCGGCGGCGCGGCGGGCGACGTAAGCGAGCCCGCCGCCGGCAGGCAGCAGGCCGACGCCGACTTCGACGAAGCCCATGTAGCTTTCCATCGCCGCGACGCGCTTGGACGAATACAGGGCCAGCTCGCAGCCGCCGCCGAGGGCGATGCCGCGCAGCGCGGCGACGACCGGCACCTGCGCGTAGCGGATGCGCAGCATCGCGTCCTGCAGCTTCTTCACTTCGGGGAGGATCCCCTTGCCGCCGCTCTTCATGAAGACCGGCATCAGCGCCTCGAGGTTGGCGCCGGCCGAGAAGACGTCGTCGGGCGACCAGATCACGAGGCCCTGGTACGACTGCTCGGCAAGCTCGACCGCCTTCAGCAGCCCTTCGACGACGCCCGGGCTGATCAGGTGCAGCTTGGCCGTGATGCTCGCGATCAGCACCGCGCCGTCGAGCGACCAGACGCGAGCCTCGTCGTTCTTGAAGACCTCGGTGCCCGCCTTCAGAGGCGGCGTCGCGTCGGCGCCGTAGACGCTTTCGCGAAACAGCTGGCGCCGGTAGACCGGCAAGGTGCTGGGCGCGACGAAGCGGGCGTGTGCCGCGCTCCACGATCCTTCGGGCCGGTGCACGCCGCCGCTCGGCCCCTCGAAGACCCACGGCGGCAGCGGCGCGCTGCTGAGCGCCCGGCCGGCGTCGATGTCTTCCTTGACCCATTGCGCGACCTGTGCCCATCCGGCCTGCTGCCAGAGCTCGAACGGGCCCTGGCTCGTTCCGAACCCCCAGCGCATCGCGAAGTCGATGTCGCGCGCGCTGTCGGCGATGTCGGCCAGGTGCACCGCCGCGTAGTGGAAGCTGTCGCGCAGGATCGCCCAGAGGAACTGCGCCTGCGGATTCTTCGAGTCGTGCAGGAGCTTGAGTCGCTCGGCCGGTGGCTTCTTCAGGATGCGGGCGACGATCTCGTCGGCCTTGCCGCCGCCCGGGACGTACTCGCCGCTCGCCGGATCGAAGCGCAGGATGTCCTTGCCGACCTTCTTGTAGAAGCCCGCGCCGGTCTTCTGCCCGAGCGCGCCGGCGTCGAGGAGCTTCTGCAGGACCGGCGGCGTCGCGTAGCTCGCGAAGAACGGGTCCTCGTGCAGGTTGTCCTGCAAGGTCTTGATGACGTGCGCCATCGTGTCGAGCCCGACGACGTCGGCGGTGCGAAAGGTCCCCGAGCTGGCGCGGCCGAGCTTCTTGCCCGTCAGGTCGTCGACGACGTCGTAGCTCAGGCCGTAGGTCTCGGCCTCCTTCATCGTCGCCAGCATGCCGGCGATGCCGACGCGGTTGGCGATGAAGTTCGGCGTGTCCTGGGCGCGCACCACCGACTTGCCGAGCGCCGTCGTCACGAAGGCCTCGAGCTCGTCGAGGATCCCGGGCCCGGTGTCGGGCGTCGCGATCAGCTCGACCAGCGCCATATAGCGCGGCGGATTGAAGAAGTGGATGCCGCAGAAGCGCGGCCGTATCGATTCGGGCAACACCGCGGCGAGCTTGGTGATGCTGAGGCCCGAGGTGTTGCTCGCGACGATCGCGTGCGCGGCGAGCGCCGGCGCGATCTTCGTGTAGAGGTCGAGCTTCCAGTCCATGCGCTCGGCGATCGCCTCGATGACGAGGTCGCACTCGCCGAGCCTGGCGAGGTGTTCCTCGTAGTTCGCCTGCTCGATCAGCGCGGCGTCTTCGGGCACGCCGAGCGGCGCCGGCTTGAGCTTCTTCAGCCCTTCGACGGCCTTCGTGACGATGCCGTTCTTCGGCCCGTCTTTGGCCGGAAGATCGAACAGGATCACCGGCACCTTGACGTTGACGAGGTGCGCGGCGATCTGCGCGCCCATGACGCCGGCGCCGAGGACGGCGACCTTGCGGACATTGAATCGGTTCATGGCGGCTCCAGGGGTCATTCGACGCGGATCCAGGTCTGCGTCCGGCCGAACATTGGCACGCCGATGTAGCCGCGCACGTCGAGCTTGCTGCCGTTGTCGACGACCTTGAGCTTGGCCTTGTAGACCTTGCCGTTGTCCGGGTCGAGGACGTCGCCGCCTTCGAACACCGCCTTGTCGCCGTCGCTCTGCTTCATGTTGCGGACGATCGTCATGCCGAGGATCGGCTTGTCCTTGCGCTCGTCGCTGCAGTCCTTGCAGACGNCGTCCTTCGGTGCATCGGGGTCGATGATCTTCTCGACCTTGCCCGTGTAGACGCCACCGGTCTCGACGATGCGAACCAGCGACTTTTCCTTCTTCGTGTTGTCGTCGACCGTCTTCCACAGGCCCGCCGGCGACATCGATTGCGCCAGCGCCAGCGTCGTGGCAAAGAGGAGGCCGAGGCCGATGGCGGTGCGTCGCAGGGCGAGGTTCATGTAGGTCTCCTTGTTCGTTCGGATTGCGAGTCGTTGCCGCGGCGCTTCAGAACATCGCCGCGTCGAGCCCCATCATCGGCGCGACGCCGGCGCGCGCCGTGCGGATGAGACCGGCGGTCTCGGGCAGCAGCTTGGCGAAGTAGAAGCGTGCCACAGCCAGCTTGGCAGCGTAGAACGGGTCGCCGCCCGATTCCTTCTCGAGCGCCACCTTGGCCATTCTCGCCCACAGGTAGGCATAGACGAGGTGGCCGCAGACGCGCAGGTAGTCGACGGCGGCGGCACCGACCTCGTCGGCATCCTTGAAGGCCTTGATGCCGATCTCGGTGGTCAGCTTGGTCACCTTCTCGCCGAGCTCGGCGAGCGGATTGACGAACTCCTGCATCGCCTCGTTGACGCCCTCCTCCTCGACGAAGTCCTGCACGAGCTTGCCGAACTTCTTCAGCTTCGCGCCATTGTCGGAGAGCACCTTGCGCCCGAGCAGGTCGAGCGACTGGATCGTGTTCGTTCCCTCGTAGATCATGTTGATCCGCGCGTCGCGGACGAACTGCTCCATGCCCGATTCACGGATGTAGCCGTGCCCGCCGAAGACCTGCAGGCAGTGCGAGGTCGCGATCCAGGCGTTGTCGGTGAAGAAGGCCTTGACGATCGGCGTCAGCAGGGCGACGAGGTCGGCGCAGTCCTTCTTCACCGCCTCGTCCTCGCTCGCGATCTCCTTGTCGAGAAGCAGCGTCGTGAAGACGGCGAGGGCGCGGCCACCCTCGGCATAGGCGCGCGCCGTGAGCAGCATCTTGCGCACGTCGGGGTGGACGATGATCGGGTCGGCGGGCTTGTCCTTGGCCTTCGCGCCCGAGAGCGAGCGCATCTGCAGGCGGTCCTTGGCGTACGCGGCGGCGTTCTGGTAGGCGACCTCGGTCAGACCGAGCGACTGCATGCCGACGCCCAGGCGCGCCGCGTTCATCATCACGAACATCGCCGCCAGGCCCTTGTTCGGCTCGCCGACGAGCGTGCCGCGCGCGTTGTCGAGGACGAGCTGTGCCGTCGCGTTGCCGTGGATGCCCATCTTGTGCTCGAGGCCGCCGCACCAGATGCCGTTGCGCTCGCCGAGCGAGCCGTCGGCAGCGACGTTCCACTTCGGCACGACGAAGAGCGAAATCCCCTTCGACCCCGTCGGCGAATCGGGCAGGCGCGCCAGCACGAGGTGGATGATGTTCTCGGCGAGGTCGTGCTCACCGGCCGAGATGAAGATCTTGTTGCCGGTCAGGCGGTAGCTGCCGTCGGCCTGCGGCTCGGCCTTGGTCCGCAACAGGCCCAGGTCGGTGCCGCACTGCGGCTCGGTCAGGCACATCGTGCCGCTCCAGTGACCGCTCGTCAGCTTGCCGAGATACAGGCGCTTCTGCTCGTCGGTGCCATGCGTGTGCAGGCATTCGTAGGCGCCGTGCGACAGCCCCGGGTACATCGTCCACGCCTGGTTCGACGCGTTCATCATCTCGAAGAAGCACTGGTTGACGACGTGCGGCAGGCCCTGGCCGCCATAGGCCGGGTCGCAGCTGAGCGCCGGCCAGCCGCCTTCGACGTATTTCGCGTACGCCTCCTTGAAGCCGGTCGGCGCCTTCACCTCGTGCGTCGCGGGGTCGAGCGTGCAGCCTTCGGCATCACCGACGGCGTTGAGCGGCTGCAGCACCTCGCTCGCGAACTTCCCGCACTCCTCGAGAACGGCGTCGATCGTCTCGGCGTCGATGTCGGCATGGCGCGGCAGGAGTTTGAGCTCGGCGACGACACCGATGACTTCGTGCAGCACGAAACGCATGTCGCGCAAAGGAGGGGTGTAGGAAGGCATACGAGCTCCTGGAGGAAGAAAGTCAGACGTTGCGGCGCGCCGCCGCCCAATAGGCGAGCACGCGCTCGAATCCGGTCCGCGCCCGGGCTTCGGCGCCGGCATGGCGAAGAAAGCGGGCGTCGTGATGCAGCGCGAGAATGAGGCCGTGAACCTCGAAGAGCAGCTGTCCGACGTCGGTATCGGCGCGCAGATGCTGTTCGGCGACAGCGGCGCGAATGGCGCGCTCGAGCGCCCGCTGCCAGGTCCGCACCATCGTCACGAGTGCGTCGCGAACCGGGCCGGGCCGGTCGTCGAACTCGACGGCGCCGCTGATATAGATGCAGCCGGAATCGATCTCGACCGAGACGCGGCGCAGCCACCGATCGAACATCGCGCGCAGGCGCGGCAGGCCGCGCGGCTCCTGCAGCGCCGGCCGGAACACCTCGGCCTCGAAGCGATCGTGATACTCGCGGATGACCGAGATCTGCAGNTCCTC
>JGI24140J50213_10000478_pt1 | contig 18603 bp, 14 predicted proteins | sample BarGraIncu00222A_FD_50213 | JGI IMG/M metagenome (IMG submission 50213)
TTCCAGACGGGAAAGCCGTTGCCGAGGCGCAAGAGCGTCTTTGACGAGATCGAGCACTTTTACGCTGCCGTGATGTCGGCAAAGGCCCAGCTTCCGGTCGATGTCGAATGGCTGGTCGAGGAATTGCGATTTGCAGCCGCGGCTTTTGGTGGTCTCGACATCACGCCGGTGCCGATCCATGGCGACGGCAACGTGTCGAATATCCTGATCACCGATGCGGGCGAGGTGCGCCTGATCGATTGGGATCGTGCCACCACGGCGGATCCGCTGGAAGACCTCGGCAGCTTCCTGGTGGAAGCCTTCGCCCAGGAACCCGAGGCTCGCGACGCCTTCGCCCGCAATACCGGAGCGTTCGATGAGGCGGCATTCAACCGCGTGCGCATCTACGGCGTCGCGGACGACCTGCGATGGGGTCTGATCGGAGCACTTCTGGCCGCAAAGTCGGCACGGAATACGCTCGAGTTCTACAAATTTGCCAGTTGGCGCTTCGTGCGTTGCCGGATGGCAGTCCGCGAACCGCGCTTTGGCGAGGCGCTTCGGAGGATTGCATGACGGTTCGCAGAAAATTCGGAGAGGCGACAACCGTCCACGAACGCAATGTCGAAAGCGCCATTGGACGGGTGCCGGAATGGCACGGCAGGGAGGCTGCCTATACCCCGCTTGTCGGCGGATTGATGAATCAGAACTGGCTGGTCGAGATTGCCGGCGATCGGCGCCGCTATTTCATCAAGGTGCCTGGCGAAGGCTCCGAAATGTTCATCGACCGGGTGGCCGCCAACGAGGCGGCGCGCAATGCCCACGCCATGGGCATTGCGCCCGAGGTGGTTTTCTTCGATGCGCAGGATGGCCTGGAAGTAAGCGAATTCCTCGAAGGCTATCGGGCCTGCACCAACGGGGATTTTGGCGACGCGGCGATCCAGTCCGATGTTCTCGGCCTCTATCGTCGCCTCCATGCCGGGCCGAAGCTGAGCCTGACCAAGACCATCTTCGACATGATCGAGGAGCATGTCGAGCAGGGCCGCGAGCTGGGCTCGCACTTTCCGCACGACATGTCCTGGATCATGCATCGCTATGGCCAGGCGAAGGCCGCATTCATGGCATCCGGGCTCGATCTCGTACCCTGCTTCAACGATCCGATGCCCGGGAATTTCCTCATTGGCGCGGAGTCGGACGCCAGTCCGAAGCCAATGCGGCTGATCGACTATGAGTTCGCCTCGAACAACGAGCGGAGCTACGAACTCGGGGTTCTGTTCGCCGAAATGTTCTTCGACGAACACCTGACGGAAGGATTGATTGAGCAATATCTGGGCGCGGTGCGTCCGGAGATGGTGGCGCGGGTCATCATCAACAGGGCGCTTGCGGATATCAAATGGGCGTCGTGGGCGGTCGTCAATCGCAAGCTGAAGGACTGGGACTTTGACTATCAGAAATACGGCGTATGGAAGTACATGCGGGCGCGCGACGTGATGTACGATCCCCGCTGGGAAACCTGGTTGCGGATGATCTAAATTCGCTCTCGCGCGGGCAAAGTCCCGGCTATTGCTTGAGGATTGCGAGGGCCTGCTGGAGCAGGGCGGCGTTGGCGGCCGCGATCACCCGTCCGTCGGAATGGCGGGTTAGCGGCCGGCCTTCCCAATCGCATATCACTCCCCCGGCACCCTCGACCACCGGCACCAATGCCATGAAGTCGAACGACTTGAGCGAGGATTCGACCACGAGATCGCAATGCCCCGAGGCCAAAAGACCGTATTGATAACAATCGCCGCCAAATCGCCTGAACATGGCCTTGCGGCTGAGCGTGTCGTAACGTGCCCAATCCTCCGGCGAAAAGAAATCCGGCGACGACGTGTAAATCTGCGCATCTGCCAGATTGACGGCGCGGCTCACTCTGGCCGGTTCTTCGTTGAACGTCGTGCCGTTCGGGGTGCCATACCATCGCTCCGCCAGCGCCGGCATATCGATCATCCCCGCGATGACTGCACCCTTCTTCTCGTCTGCCAGAGCAATCAAGGTACCGAACAGCGGCATTCCGGAGATGAAGCTCTTGGTCCCGTCGATCGGGTCGATATACCAGGTATAGCGATCGCCCGGAGTCGACCCGGTTTCCTCGCCGAGGATGCCATGCTCGGGAAATCGAATGGAAATCAACCGCCGCAATTCCTGTTCGATGGCGCGGTCCGCAATGGTGACCGGCGAAAGATCCTGTTTGCGCTCGAAGTCGACGCCGGACCTGAAATGCGCCAGCGCGATCCGGCCAGCCGTCTCGGCGAGGTCATAGAAAAACGAAGCCAGTTCGTTCTCGGACAGCCCGTTTTGAATATTCTTCAATGATCGCTCCGGGGTGGAAGCGCGTGATCGCAATGGGCAGCGACAGGCGNGGCGCGGGGTAAACGGGGGAACAGTTTCTAGACACTCTCGTGNAGCGGTCGACGCTGCCAATAGGGGGAGGCAAGACTACCGCGGGAGGGAGNCGGCACTCCGGGCAGCAAGCTTTTCGGAGAGGCAGGCCGCGGATCCGTATTTGGATNAGGCGAAGCGTTGTGCGTCTGACGCGCGTCACGCGGCGCCACGTTGAAATGGCGGCTGAAACATCGCGAGAAGTGCGAGACGTTCTTGAAACCTACCTCGTAGGCGACTTCTGAAACCGTTCGGTGACCTCTCGGGTCGGCAACGAGAATTTCGTAGGCGCGCTGCAGGCGCTTGGCCTGGACGAACTGACTGACCGTCGTCTCATTGTCGTTGAAGAGGCTGTAGAGGTAGCTCAGCGAAATCCGGCTGCTTGCAGCGATCTTCTTCGGCGAGAGAGACTGATCGCTGAGATGGCTTTCGATGAAATCGACGATCCTGCGTCGCAGATGATAGCGTGCGTTGCGAACGTCGGTAGCCGCACCCCTGTCCTCCGAACCGATTGTCAGTGCGACGAAGCTGATGATTTCGGTCGCGAGCGCCTGGGGATTGGGCGGCGGAGAATTGATGAACAGTTCCGCAACGCTTCTGATCATTCCCACAAGCAAGCGCGTCATCTGCTCATTGGGCTTGAAACGTCGGCTGACATGGTCCTCGATGGAGACGAGACGTCCACGTAATTCTGCCGCCGGAATGCGCATCACGAGCAACCGCGCATTCTTGTCGGGCGAGAGTTCATAGAAGGCGAGTTCGCTGAGCAGGACGTACTCGCCTGGCCTTGCGAAACCGGTACGTGCATCCTGGCTGAATGCCACGCTTCCGGTCAGCGGAAGAGCCAGCACATAGGAGGCGTCATGCACATTGCTCGCACGCTTCCAGTTGCGGGTGAAAGACCTATTCGGTCGGATGAATTCGAGCTCAAGCCGGCCGATCCGGACCTGTCGCGGCGCAAGGTCTTCGGCGTTGTCCTCGAGGTCGATGCGTTCGTCGCGCGGATGAAGAGATGTCAGGCGTGGCATAACTTGGCCTTTCTCAGCGTTGGGCAACGATAGTTTCGGTCCCGGCGTCACGGAGGGCGGCTGCCAGCGCTCCTTCCGGCTGCCGATCGGTGACGAGGCGGTCGATATCCGTCCAATCCGCGAATACCTTCAGCGCGCGCTGGTCGAACTTGGTATGGTCGGCGACGATGATTGCTTCCGCAGCCCGCTTCACCATCGCGCCATAAATGGCTCCAGCCTCGTCATCGGCATCGTTGATGCCGCGGGCGCTGATACCTGTCGCGCCCACGATCGCGCGGTTGGCTTCATAACCATTGATGCTGGCAATCGTCTGCGTGCCGAACACATAGCCTTCCGCCGGATGATAGCGGCCCGGACAGCACAGCACGCGGATCGAGGAATTTACCGCCAGCGCTGCGGCGATCGCGAAGTCGTGTGTGATTACGGTGATGTCGTGGGCGCGAGATGCCAGGCGCCGCGCGACATGGAATGTCGTCGCGCCGGCGGCAAGCATCAGAACCTCGTTTGGCAGGATGAGATCGGCAATGGCGTCGGCTATTCTCTCACGCTCGGTGATCATGATCGCCTTGCGATCGGTGAGGGTGGGCTCAAGCGCGAAGGGGCGGGAAGCTCCGCCATAGGTCCGGTTGATAAGCTTCTGCTCCTGAAGCTCCATCAAGTCGCGCCGGATCGTTTCACCGGAGACACCGAGCACCGCCGCGAGTTCCGAGGCCCGCAAGGTCGGAGCTGCCGTCAATTGCGAGATGATGTGTTGGTGACGTGCAAGCTTCGAGAGGCGATCGCCTTCCGGTTTTCGCGACCTCTTGTCGGTCGCGGAGGCGTTGGTCGCCTGTAACCGCTCGCTCGTCATCGAGATGTCCTTGCGGCAGCTTCGGGCGCCCCAGGGTCGGGCGATGTTCGGGGCCGTCTCATGACAAATCCTTTCTCAATCGATGTTGGATGTCCACACTAAATATGTGGCATATTCCCAATAATTTAAGCGACGGATGCCTGCTGTCTGCGCAGCCAGATCCAGGGTTCTTGTATAATCAATTGATTTCGTGAATAATTCTTGTGCTGGCGTAGGGTGTATGGCTGACGCTCTGATGTGTCATTGCTGCCAATCGCTTTATTGTTGTGGAAAGACCCACATTNATCCAAGCTGTTGACGGGAGTCGGGCCGGCATCATCGCTGCCGACGCCATTGATGTCCGCCAGCGCCGGTCAAGGAGGGCGCGCGATGCACGGAAAAAAGGAAATCCTGGCGCTGAACGCCTTCGACGGCAGCAGCCTGTCAACGATGGATGCTGCGCTGCAGGACGCCGTCGAACGCCGTCTGCGGTCGTTCGGCGCGGCTTCGGTGCTGTTCTATGAAGAGCCGCTGCGCATGGAGCGCGCTGAAGGCGTCTGGATGTTCGATGCCGAAGGGCGGAGTTACCTTGATCTCTACAACAATGTGCCCTCGGTCGGGCATTCGCATCCGCGCGTCGTCGAAGCCATTCGGCGGCAGGTCGGCCTGCTAAATACCCACACCCGCTATCTCAGCGACGTCGTCGATTCCTATGCGGAACGTCTGCTTGCAACGTTTCCACCTGAAATCAATCATCTGGTCCTGACCTGCACCGGCAGTGAAGCGAATGACCTCGCGCTGCGGATCGCGAGGGAGACGACTGGCCGCGCCGGTTTCATCGTTACTGAAACGGCATATCACGGCAACACCGCCGCGGTGACGGATGTGTCGCCATCGGCTCGTCCGGGTCGGCCCTTGCCACCCCATGTCCGTGCCGTTCCAGCGCCGGAAATGTTTCGTGCCTCTAGCGCCGATCCCGGCCGGCGTTTTGCCGACCATGTTGGTCGCGCCATCGTGGATCTGGAGCAAAGCGGCTTCGGTCTTGCGGGGCTGATGGTCGATACGATCTTTTCCAGCGATGGGGTCTATGCCGATCCGCCCGGCTTCTTGGCGCCCGCCGTTAAACTCGTTCATGAACACGGGGGCCTTTTTATTGCCGACGAGGTCCAGCCGGGTTTCGGGCGAACCGGAGCCGCGCTGTGGGGGTTTGCCCGGCATGGCGTGGCGCCGGATATTGTCACCATGGGAAAGCCCATGGGTAACGGCTTCCCGATGGGTGGCGTCGCAACGCGCGCGGCGCTGCTCGACCGCTTCGCCGCGGCGGCGAAGTATTTCAATACATTCGGAGGCAATCCGGTGGCCGCCGCGGCCGGGCTTGCGGTGCTCGATGTGATCGAGGACGAGGGATTGATAGGAAATGCGAAAAAGATCGGCAATTACCTCATGAACGGCCTGCGCGAGATCGGCAATCGCCACATCCAGATCGGCGACGTGCGCGGCAGCGGATTGTTCATCGGCCTCGAACTGGTCCGTGATCGCGATACAAAGGAGCCGGCACCGGAGCTCGCCAGCCAGCTCATTAACCGGCTTCGTCACCGAGGCATTTTGATCGGCGCCGCCGGTCCCTACGGCAATACGCTGAAGATCCGCCCTCCGCTTTGCTTTACCAAGGACAATGCGGATATGTTCATCGCCGCCAGCGACGAGGTCTTGCGCGAAATTTGTCCGGCCTGATCGACGATGTCATTTTCGTGACGGCCTGCGCAGCGAGACTGTGCCCGTCCAGCCCAACGAGACGTCGAGATAGAGAGACTTGGAGATAAAGAGACTTGGAGATAAAGAAACTTGGAGATCATGGATTCCAGAACAGTAAAAACCGCGGCAGATGCCCGTTCACTGGTGGAGGCGCGGGGCCTGTCCCACGTCAAGCTGGGGGTGGTGGATCTCGATGGCGTCATTCGCGGAAAATACATGGCGCGCGACAAATTTTTCAGCGCGCTGGAGTCGGGTTTCAAATTCTGCGACGTGATCTTTGGTTGGGACTCTGCCGATCAGCTCTACGACAAATCCACGTTCACCGGTTGGCACACGGCATTCCCAGACGCGACCGCGCGTATCGATCCGGCTACCTGCCGTGACGTGCCGATGGAAGAAAACATGCTGTTCTTCCTCGGCGAGTTCGAGGACACAGCCGCGCAGCTATGCCCGCGCCGGCTGCTTCGCCGTGTCGTGGATCGCGCCGCGGCGATGGGCTTTGCCGCCACGGCTGCGGCTGAATTCGAGTTTTTTGTTTTCGACGAAACGCCGCACAGCGTTCGGGAAAAAGGCTACCGCAACCTGAAGAATCTGACGCCCGGCTGGTTCGGTTACTCGGTGCTGCGATCATCCGTCGAATCGGAATTTAATCTGGGGTTGCTCAAGCTCTGCGAAGAAATGGATATGCCGCTGGAGGGGCTTCACACCGAGACCGGGCCGGGCGTTCTGGAGGCGGCGATTCAATATACCGATGCGCTCGCCGCCGCCGACCGTGCGGTGATCTTTAAGACCTTCGCCAAGGTCTGGGCGGAGCGCCTCGGCAAGATGATGACCTTCATGGCCAAATGGTCGAATGCCTATCCGGGGCAATCCGGACATCTGCATCTTTCGCTGCGCAATGCAGAAGGCCAGCCGGTGTTTCATGAAAGCGGGCGACCGGGCAATATGTCCGATACCATGCGTTGGTTTGTCGGCGGCCAGCAGGCGTTGCTGCCCGAATTGCTTGCGATGGTTGCCTCCACGGTGAACAGCTACTCGCGCCTGATCCCGGGGTTCTGGGCGCCGACCGACGCAACCTGGGGCATCGAGAACCGGACCTGCGCGCTGCGCGTCATTCCCGGTTCACCGNCAAGCCAGCGCGTCGAGTATCGGATCGCGGCTGCCGACATCAATCCGTATATCGCGATAGCTGCAGCGCTTGGTTCCGGCCTGTGGGGAATCGAAAACAGGATCGAACCTAGCGAGCCCGTCACGGGTAACGCCTATGACATGACGCACCCCGCGTCGCGCGCATTGCCACGTTCGCTGTCACACGCTGCGGATATGCTTGTCGCCTCGTCGGCGGCTCGCAATCTATTCGGCGATTTGTTCGTCGATCACTATGCAATGACCCGCCACTGGGAAGAGCGCGAATTTCGCAAGGCGATCACCGACTGGGAACTGGCGCGCTATTTCGAAATCATCTGAAGCCGGCGTCCTTCGCCTAACCTGAGTGGAATTCATCGTGAATGATATTGTGTGCATTTCGCCGGTCGACGGCAGTGTAGTCGCCCGGCGGCGTATCGCGACCGATCCTGAAATTGCCGAGGCCCTTGCTGCGGCCAGGCAGGCGCAGCGGGAATGGTCCAGGGTGCCGCTCGCCGAGCGAAAGGCGAAGGTGCTGGCGTTCCTTGAGATCATAAGGGCGCAGAACGACGAGATCGTGCCGGAGCTTGCCATGCAGATGGGCCGGCCGGTTCGTTACGGCGGCGAGCTGCGCAGCCTGGAGGAACGCGTCCGAACTCTGGTTGAATTAAGCGACGAGGCGCTGGCGCCGACGACGCCCCCCGAGCGGCCCGGCTTCCGCCGCATGATCAAGCGTGTGCCTGCGGGAGTCGTGTTGGTGATTGCGCCCTGGAATTATCCTTATCTCACAGCCGTCAATGCCGTGGTTCCGGCACTTCTGTCGGGTAACGCCGTCATTCTGAAGCACGCCACCCAGACGTTGCTGGTCGGTGAGCGTTTTCAGTCGGCCATGGATCAGGCCGGGCTGCCGAAGAATCTGTTCACCACTCTGAATCTCGATCATGGTGCTGCCGAAAAGCTGATCACGTCCCGGTCTGTTGACCATGTCAACTTCACCGGTTCGGTTGCTGGCGGCCGTGCGATCGAACGGGCCGCGGCCGGTACCTTCACAACGCTCGGCCTTGAATTGGGCGGTAAAGATCCGGCTTACGTCAGACCAGACGCGGACNTTGATTTTGCGGTGGAACAGCTCGTCGATGGAGCGTTCTACAATTCCGGCCAGTGCTGCTGCGGCATCGAGCGCATCTACGTCCACGANCAGATCTATGATCGCTTTGTGGACGCGTTCGCCGATCTGACCTCGCGCTATGAGCTCGGAAGCCCGCTGGCGCAGGAAACGACGCTGGGCCCGATGGCCGCCATACGTTTTGCCGACACGGTTCGGGCCCATACCCGCGAAGCCCTCGTAAAAGGCGCGCTTCCTTTGATCGACGCGGGGCGTTTCCCTGCCGACCGGGCTGGAACGGCGTATCTGATGCCGCAGGTGCTCGTCGATGTCGATCATACCATGCAGGTGATGATGGAGGAGAGCTTTGGCCCTGTCGTCGGCATCATGAAAGTCTCTTCCGATGAGGCGGCAGTCGANCTGATGAACGACAGTCCCTACGGGTTGACCGCTTCGGTCTGGACAGCAGATGCCGGNGCGGCAGAGCGGATTGGCGATGGCATCGCCACNGGCACGGTCTTCATGAACCGTTGCGACTATGTCGATCCTTCGCTCGCCTGGACCGGNGTAAAGGACACCGGCCGCGGCGCCAGCATGTCGCGCCTCGGCTTCGAGGCGCTGACCCGTCCGAAATCATTTCACCTCCGCATCGAACACTGAGAGCACGACATGGCAGTTCAAATCACCGGCGCATGGAATTTTCCGACGCGCGTCATCACTGGCGCCGGGCGGATTGCCGAGCTTCCCGACGCATGCCGGGCGAATGGCATCGCCAGGCCGTTGCTGGTGACCGATCGGGGCCTTGCGGACACCGACCTGATAGCCGGTATTGCGCGGCGCGTTCGCGAGGCCGGAATTCCGATCAGTGTCTTCTCGGATGTGAAGGGCAATCCGACGGAATCAAACCTGAATGCCGGTGTCGCTGCCTTCAAGGCGGGCGGCCATGACGGCGTGGTTGCGGTCGGTGGCGGATCGGCGCTGGACATCGGCAAGTGCGTGGCCTTCATGGTGGCGCAGTCCCGGCCGGTATGGGATTTCGAGGACATTGGCGACTGGTGGACGCGGGCAAATACGGATGGAATAGCCCCGATCATTGCCGTGCCGACGACGGCCGGAACCGGCTCCGAGGTTGGCCGCGCGGGTGTGATTACCCGCGAAGACACCCATGAAAAGAAGATCATCTTCCATCCGCTGATGTTGCCCAAGATCGCCATTGAAGATCCCGAACTGGCGGTCGGACTTCCGCCGTTCCTGACGATGGCGACCGGAATGGACGCACTCGCCCATTGCTTTGAAGCCTATTGCGTGAACGCGTTTCACCCGCTTGCCGATGGCGTAGCGCTCGAAGGAATCAGGATTATCGACACATATTTGCCGCGCGCGGTCGAGAATGGCCGGGATCTCGAGGCCCGCGCTTACATGTTTGCAGCGGCTTCGATGGGGGCGACGGCGTTTCAGAAGGGGCTGGGGGCGATCCATTCGATCTCCCATCCCGTGGGGGCGCGGTACGACACCCATCACGGTCTCACCAACGGCGTGGTCTTTCCTTACGTTCTTGCTTGCAACAGAGCGGCAATCGCCGACAAGATTCCGCATATCGCCCGCGCGCTCGATCTGCCGGGGCGCGATTTCGACGCGGTTCTTTCCTGGATACTGGCATTCCGGAAAAAGCTCGGCGTGCCGCACACGCTGGCCGAGCTTGGTGTAACGGAAGCGGACGCCGGGACCATCGCGGCCGATGCGGTGAAGGACCCCACCGCGTCAGCCAATCCGCGGCAATTGACGCAAGCGGAGTTCCAGCAGCTGACGCTTGCGGCCATCCGCGGCGATCTGGGAGGCTAGACTGTGCTGCGGCTGCTGGTTGTCGAGGGCAATACACCGGCCGGTCGCCGCCGTATTGCCGAATCTGCGGGCGCGACTCCGGCGGAGAGCTACGCTGGCGTGCTGCGCGCGATCGACCCGAATGCGATCGTCGACATCTGTACGCCGGCAGACGGTGACGGGACCACGCCGCAACCGCTGGACTCCTACGACGGCTTGGCGATTACCGGTTCATCGCTGAATATCTATGAGCGCGACATCGCGTCGTTGCGGCAGATCGATTTTGTTCGCGAGGTCTTTGCGCGCGGCATTCCGATGTTCGGCTCGTGCTGGGGCTTGCAGCTGGCGACCGTGGCCGCGGGCGGGGAGGTTGGATTGAACCCGGCCGGACGGGAGGTCGCTTTCGCGCGCAAAATCGCGTTGACGTCTGCTGGCTGCGATCATCCGATGCATGCGACGCGAGAGGCCGTATTCGATGCGCCGGCCATTCACAGCGATATCGTGACCCGGCTTCCGCAGGTCGCGATCGTCACCGCGCGCAATGCGATGAGCGAGATTCAGGCGGCTGAAATACGGTTCGGCCGCGGCGTGTTCTGGGGTGTGCAGTATCACCCCGAATATGGACTGCATGACATTGCCGCGGTGATCCGGCGATATGGCGAGACCCTGGTGACCGAAGGCTTTTTCGCTGACATCGCCGAACTCGACCGCTATGCGTCCGATCTGTCGACCCTCGCGGCAAATCAGCAACGCCGCGATATCGCCTGGCGGCTTGGGTTCGGCGACGACATCATGAAGGAAAGCGTGCGGCAGACCGAATTGTCGAACTGGATCGCGTCGCTGGTGCGCACATGACCGAATTGCACGATCTCATCGCGGCCTTCGCGGCGATCGGTGCAACCGAAGACGGCGGGGTCTGCCGGCTGACGGCGACGCCGTCCGACAAGGCGGCACGCGATCTTTTCCTGCGCGAACTCGGCAATCGCGGGCTGCTCCCAAGGATCGATCCGATCGGAAACATGTTCGGTGTCGCGGTATTGGCACCCGCATCGAAGGATATCGTGATCGCCGGCTCTCATCTCGACACCCAGCCGACTGGCGGCCGCTATGACGGCAGTTACGGCGTGCTGGCAGGACTCCTCGCCGTCCAGGCGGTGCGGGATCGTGCCGTCGCCAATCCCGGCCGGACGCGACGCAATCTTGCGGTTGCGAACTGGACCAATGAGGAAGGCGCACGTTTTCAGCCCAGCCTGACAGGCAGCGCAGTATTCGCCGGGAGCTTGCCGCTGGAACAGGCTTATGCCTGCGAGGATGGTGACGGTGTCACGCTTTGCGATGCTCTCGCTGGGATCGGCTATCGCGGCGCGTCTCCGCTGGAATTCGAACCGGTGCGCTATGTCGAGCTTCATGTCGAGCAGGGCGACCAGCTGGAACGCGCGGCCGCGGATATCGCGGCCGTCTCGGGAGCCTGGATGACCCGGAAAATGTCGGTCGTGTTCGACGGAGAAGTCTCGCACACCGGCCCGACGCCGATGGCCAATCGCCGCGATGCCCTGCGCGGCGCGGCACGCGCCATCGAAGCGCTTTACAGCGAAATCGAGCACGCGAACGCGGGTGCCCATGCCGCGGCCGCTCGGATCAGCGTATTTCCGAATTCGCCCAACGTGGTGGCGGGCCGGGTTCGGGTGTGGTTCGAGATCCGGCACGAGGATGAAGCGGTGGTGGATGCGATCAGCGATCGTTTTCTGGCGCGGATCGCGAAGGAGGCGGCGGCGATCGGCGTCCGGATCTCGATCGCCGTCGATGAACGAAGGGCTGCACCGATGCTCGACCCGGCCGGCTTCGATATGGTTCGCAGCGTCGCCAGTGATCTCGGGATGAAGGTGATGGCGCTCAAGACCGTTACGGGACACGACGCATTGGCGATCCAGAAGCGGATTCCATCGTCCTTGATTTTTGTCCCAAGTCAGGGCGGACTGAGCCACAATCCACGCGAGTTCACCGCGCCGGAGGCCCTCGACAAGGGCTATTATGTTCTGGTGGAAACGTTGTGGCGTATGGTCACGGTGGATCGCTGACCGCGCGGCAGCGAGAGAGGGCTGTCGTGTTTTGGCGGTTTGTGATCGGTCGATCGCCGCGGTCGGTGGAATGCTCGCTTCATCGGCCAAAGCTGGAAATCAGCGGCGGCTCGGTTGAACCGGCGGCGAGCGAGCGTTGCACCATGATGCTGTCGGCCCAGCGGCCGTATCGATAGGCGACGCCCGGAAGCAACCCAACCCGGCGAAAGCCGAACTTCTCGTGAATGGCCAGCGACGCCGTGTTGTCGGCATCGATATAGCCGATCATCTGCCGAAAGCCTACTGCAGCGCAGGTATCGATCAGTTTCTGAATAAGCAAGCCTCCTACACTGCGGCCGAGATGATCGTGATGGACATAGATCGAATGCTTGACCGCGTAGCGGTAGGCCGGTCGTTTGCGAAACAGCACCACATAGGCGTAGCCCACAACTTCGCCGCCACAGGTTGCCGCCAGATGCGGCAAGCGGTGGCTGCGCAGGTTCTTGCGCCGGTCGCGCAGATCCTCCGGCTCCGGTGTGCCGTTGTCGTCTACGCTATCTTCGACTCCGCGGCGGATATGGTGGCGGTAGATTGCGAGCATCGCTTCCACATCGCTGTCGCGCGAGGGACGAACGATCACCGGTTGTTCATTGGTCATGGATGGCTTGTCGTCTTTGCCGGCTGCTTCATTCGGAAACCACATAGGTGTGCAACCGGATGCGGCCGGACGCATCGACTTCCCGGTAGACGCCCTGAATCTCGACGTCGAAGCCGGGAAAGGTATTGAAGCAGGTTTCGAACATTTTGAGATAGTCGATCATGGGCCGTGCCCGTTCGGTGAGACGCTCGCCCGGCACGATCGTGGCGATACCGGGCGGATACACCACGAACGGGGTGGTGGCAACGCGGCCGGCGATAGCATCGATCGGCAGATAGTCGACATCGTTGCGCACCAGATAACGTGCCGCATCGCGCGGCGACATCGCGATTTCCGGCAGATGCTCTTGCTGAAATTGCATAGCCTGGAGAACGCTGACGCCGGCGTCGCGGAAGAAGCCGTGCATATCGGCGCAGAGATCGCGCAGCCGCACGCCGGCATAACGAGCCGACCGGCGCTCGCAGAATTCGGGGATCACCTCTTCCAGGAGCGCGTTGTCGTCGTGCAGTTTCTTGAAGGCGACCAGCCCGCTGATCAAGGTGCCGGCCTTGCTGGCCTCGACGCCGGGCGTGAGCAGGAACAACAGTGAGTTGAGGTCGTTCTTCTCCGCGACGATGCGGTTTTCGCGCAGATACTGCGCCACGACGGGGGCGGGGATGCCGTGGGCGGCATAGCCGCCCGTCGCATGGTCGAAGCCGGGTGTCAGTATCGTCAGCTTGTTGGGATCGGTCATGGCGAATCCCGCGGTCAGGTCGGGGAATCCGTGCCAGACGGCGTCCGGCGTGAGCTGCCAATAGGACGGGTTGGTGGCGAGCAGGTCGGTGCTGATCGTCTCCCAGGCGACATTGTGCGCGGCGTTCTCGCGGGCCACGTCGGGAATCGCCACCCTGTCGGGTACGAACGGTTCGAAAAACCAGCGGCGTTCCGGGCGCGTTTCCTTCTCTTCGAATTCGCGCCGCACCGCGCGTATCTTTTTACGCAGTTCGATTCCAAGCCGGATCGTGTCATCCCACAGCACTTCCCCGGAACGCCCCTTCATCATCTGCGCGCCGACATCCAGCGAGGCAAACAGCGGATAGAACGGCGAGGTGGATGCGTGCTGCATGAAGCTTTCGTTGAAGCGCCGGTGTTCGACCCGGCGTTTCTGGCCCCGGATGTGGCGGTCCTTGATGTGGATTTGCGAGGCCTGCGAGAAGCTCGCCAGCTGCTTGTGGGTCGACTGGGTCGCGATAATACCCGGTGCGTCGGGATCGAGACCGGAGAGCCCCATGGCGAAATGTCCGGCATACAACGGATGAAACTTCATGAAACCGGCCCAGGCCTCATCGAACAAGATGTAATCGCAGAGGTGGCCGATGCGCTTGAGGATCATCTCGGCACTGTGAATGGTGCCGTCATAGGTGCACTGCTCAACGACGGCGACCCGGAACGGGCGCGGCTTGCGCCAGGCCTCCGGGTCCTTGACCAGCGGATGGTTGCGGATGCCCTCGCGCAAGGCGGTTTCATCGAGCGCGTCCCAGCGCATCGGACCGATCAATCCCCAGGCGTTTCGTACCGTCGGAAGATAGACGGGAACGCCGCCGGCAATCATCAACGCACCATGATGGGCGGCCTTGTGATTGTTGCGGTCGAATAACACCAGGTCCCCATCGGTGACCAGCGCGCCCAGCACCACCTTGTTGGAGGTCGACGTGCCGTTGAGCACGAAGTAGGTCTTTTCCGCGCCGAAGATCTGGGCCGCTTCCATTTGCGCCTTTAGCGCCGGGCCTTCGTGAGTCAGAAGGTCGCCGAGGTCGAGCACCGAATTGTCGAGGTCGTCGCGGAACACCGCTTCGCCCAGATGTTCGACGAACACGCGGCCGATCGGGCTGCGGCTGTAAAACATGCCGCCATTGTGGCCCGGGCAGGTCCACAACTGGTTGCCCTCCTCGGCATAGTCGACGAGTGCGCCGAAGAACGGGGTCTTCAGGGTCTCGGCATATTGCTTGAGCCGGCTGATCAGGTTTTTGGCGATGAAGGGCGGTGTTTCCTCGGACAGGAAAACATAGCCATCGATGAAATCGAGCACCTCGACCGGTAGGTCCTCGAAGCGCTTGCGGCGGATCAGGAGGATGATCGGGAAGTCGAGGCCGCGGCGGCGCATCAGATTGATTAGCGCCGCGGTTTTGCCTTCCAGGCCCTTTTTGCCCCAATCGACCACCATGCAGCCGATCGCGGCATCGGTTTGCACCGCGATCTCCGCATCTTCGAGCTTGCGCGCCCTCACGACTTCGAAGCCGGAGCGTTCGATCGCGGTGATGATCTGGTTGAAACGAAGGCCCTCGAGATCGTCGGTGTCGAAGACGGGTGCTGCGAACAGAAAGGTGAAGCGTCGGAAGTAATCCATCGGGATCCTCGAATGCGTGCGGAACAACCTGTTGGCGCATTCGATGACACTTCGATGACGATGATTTACGGCCCTCGCGATAGTTTGATCAATTGCTTGAAAAGAAACGGAAATGCTTTGGCTGCGGCCCGCCGATCGATGGCGCGCCGAGAGGCTGTCACAGCGAAAGCGCGATGGGTGCCGCGCGCGGGTGCCAGCTTCCNAATTGGAAGGCCCCGATCGTTCAAAATCTTCGCGTCGGCCTTGGGAGAGGTCTTCGCGCTTGAGGCGCTTCGTGCTGCGGTAGCTATCCGCCGGATCGACGCTCAACGACATCTCGATCAGGTGGCTCGGATTAATGAATTCGTTATTGACAGATTAGTTCGTATATATCTAATTCGTCTGCCGTCTTGGCAGAATCCAGACAACCGCCGAAGAGCGGATGCACCAAAACCAAGGGAGTGTCACCCGTGAAGAGGCATCTTCTTGCCTGCGTCATCCTGGCCGTGATGACGTCGGCCGCTTCAGCGCAAATTTCCGACAATGTGGTGCGGATCGGTGTGCTCACCGACCTCTCGAGTTGGGGGCGCGACAACAGCGGGCCGGGCTCTGTGGAAGCGGCGCGCATGGCGGTGGAGGAATTCGGTCCCACCGTGCTCGGCAAGCCGATCGAGATCGTCAGCGCCGACCATCAGATGAAGACCGATGTGGGCACCCAGATCGTCCGCGATTGGTTCGACAACGGCAAGGTCGACGCGGTTGCCGACATCCCGAACTCCGGTGTAGCGATCGCCGTGCACAACATGGTGCGGGAGCGCAACAAGATCGCGCTGCTGTCCGGTCCCGGAGCCAGCTCGCTGACCAACGAGCTATGCAGCCCGAACACGGTGCATTTCACCTACGACACCTATGCACTTTCCAAGGTGACGGCCTCCGCGGTGATCAAGGAAGGCGGCAAGTCTTGGTTCTTCGTCACCGCCGACTATGCCTTCGGCCATCAGCTCGAAGCCGACGCGACCCATTTCATCAAGGAGCAGGGCGGCACCGTGCTCGGCAGTGTCCGACACCCGACCAACACCGCCGACTTCTCGTCTTTCGCATTGCAGGCGCAGAGCTCGAAGGCCGATGTGGTGGCATTTGCCAATGCCGGCCAGGACACCGACAATGCCATCAAGCAGTCGGGCGAATTCGGCCTGGTGCAGGGCGGCCAGAAACTGGTCGGCCTGTTGATGTTTGACACGGACGTGCATGCGATCGGCCTGCAGTCCGCGCAGGGCACCTACATGACCACCGCGTCCTATTGGAACATGGACGACAAGACCCGCGCCTGGTCGAGGAAGTTCTACGAGCGCACCAAGGTGATACCGACGATGATCCACACCGGCGTCTATGGCTCGGTTCTGCACTATCTCAAAGCTATCCGGGCGGCCGGCACCGATGATCCGGCGAAAGTGATGGCGAAGATGCGCGAATCGCCGATCGAGGATGTCTTTGTGCATGGCGGCAAACTGCGCGAGGACGGTCGCGTCATCCGCGACATGTATCTCGCGAAGGTGAAGACGCCGGCCCAGTCCAAAGAGCCCTGGGATTATCTCGAGATCGTCAAGACCGTGAAGGGCGAGGACGCCTTCCGTCCGGTCGCGGAATCGAAGTGTCCGCTGCTGCGGAAGTGAGGACGTCATGGCGGTGAACGGACAGGATGAGACTCACGAGTGTGACGTGCTCGTGGTTGGATCGGGTGCTGCCGGGATGGCCGCGGCGGTCACGGCGCGGCATCGCGGCCTCGATGTGCTGATTGTTGAGAAGGAGCCGCGCTTCGGCGGCACCACGGCGCGCTCCGGTGGCTGGCTCTGGATTCCGGGAACGTCGCTCGCACGCGCATTCGGGATCCACGAGGCGCCGGACGCAGCACGCACCTATCTGCGGCACGAGGCCGGTAACAATTTCGATGCGGCGCGGGTCGATGCGTTCCTTGCCGCGGGCCCGGAAGCCGTCGATTTCTTCACCACCAAAACGGCGGTCCGCTTCGACATGCCGTTGGTGTTTCCGGACTATCATGCCGAGGCGCCTGGCGGCGCCCAGGGTGGCCGTTCGATGGTAGCGCGACCGTTCCACGCCGGCGAACTCGGCAGTCATATCGAGAATCTGGGTGCGCCGCTGCCTGAACTGACGGTGTTCGGAATGATGCTCGGCTCGGGTAAGGAGATCATCCATTTCATGCGCGCGACGCGGTCGTTGACCTCGGCGATCTACGTGGCGAAGCGGCTGTCGCGACACCTGATGGATGTGCTGCGCCACGGCCGCGGCATGACACTGACCAACGGTAATGCGCTCGCCGGACGGCTCGCGAAATCCGCTTTCGACTTGAACGTTCCGCTGTGGCTGTCCTCGCCGGTGCGTGAGTTGATCGTCGAGGACGGCGCGGTGCGCGGCGCCATCGTCGAACGCGACGGCCGTAGCATTCGCGTTCACGCGCGGCGTGGCGTCGTACTCGCTTGCGGCGGTTTCCCGCACGACGTTGCGCGGCGCAAGGCGATGTTCCGCCACGCGCCGACCGGCGTCGAGCACTTCTCGCCTGGGCCGGTGGGCAACACGGGTGATGGATTGCGGCTGGCGGAAGCCGCGGGCGGGCGCGTGGAAGACCGTCTGCCGAACGCTGCCGCCTGGGTGCCGGTGTCGCTTACGCGCCGCAAGGACGGCTCGCGCGGCGTGATGCCGCATTTCATCGACCGCGCGAAGCCCGGCGTGATTGCAGTGACGCGCGCGGGCAAGCGGTTCGCCAATGAAGGCGATTCCTATCACGATTTCGTGCAGGCGATGATGAAGGTAGCCAAACCGGACGAGGAGATCGCAACCTTCCTGATCTGCGACCACAAGACCTTGCGCAAATACGGGCTCGGCTGCGTGCCGCCGTTTCCGATGCCGCTCGGCCATCATTTGCGCTCCGGTTACCTCATGGGCGGCGCGACCATCGAGGCGCTTGCAGCGCAGGCCGGGATCGATCCGAAGGGGCTCGCGGATACCGTTGCGCGCTTCAATACAACCGCAGCCGAGGGACGCGATCCCGATTTCGGCAAGGGCTCGCGCGCCTACAACCGCTATCAGGGCGACGCTTTGCACGGGCCGAACCCGTGTGTGGCGCCGATTGCAGGCGGCCCGTTCTATGCGATCAAGATGGTGATCGGCGATCTCGGTACCTATGCGGGCATCGTCACCGACGCCGACGCGCGCGCACTCGACGCCGACGGTCGTGTGATTCCTGGGCTTTATGCCGCCGGCAATGACATGGCGAGCATCATGGGCGGCAATTATCCAGGTGCCGGCATAACGCTAGGCCCCGCGCTGACGTTTGGCTATATCGCGGGTCGGCACCTCGCGGAGAGCGCGGCATGAGCGCCAGCCTCAAGGATCTTCTTGCCGGTAAACGTGCGCTCGTCACTGGTGCGGGGCAGGGCAACGGCCG
>JGI24140J50213_10000479_pt1 | contig 18595 bp, 18 predicted proteins | sample BarGraIncu00222A_FD_50213 | JGI IMG/M metagenome (IMG submission 50213)
TGTGACCGTTCAGGTCGTTCTGCGTGGCCCGAGGTTGCGCCCGGATTGACTCCTGACTCGATACAGCAAAAATAGGCACGGTCGCGTCGACGTGGATTACGCCCGGCTGCGTGCAGTTTTTGGGGGAGGAAAAACGTTTTCAAACGGCCTGGACCCTTCTCGGACATGGCGACCTCGATAGACACTCTGTCCGGTGAACCATAAAGTCGCGGCCGTCAGCTTACCCGCGGGGAACGGTCTACATGGCAGAGGAGCGCCTTCAAAGGAGGCTTGCGGCGATCATGTCAGCTGACGTGGTCGGTTACTCGCGTCTCATGGGCACGGACGAGGCTGGGACGTTGTCACGTCTGAACACCCTGCGGCGTGAGTTGATCGATCCGGCGATTGCCGCCCATCAGGTCGCATCGTCAAGCTCATGGGCGACGGTGCGCTGGTAGAGTTCGCGAGCGCTGTAGACGCCGTCACCTGCGCCATCGAAATCCAGAGACAGCTTCGGGATCACGATGCCGGCCGCACCGAAGCCGATCCCATCCGGTTCCGGATCGGGATCAACGTTGGCGATATCATCATCGATGGCGAGGATATCCTCGGCGACGGCGTGAACATCGCGGCGCGGATCGAAGGCGTCGCCGAGCCTGGCGGCATCTCGATTTCCGAGGACGCCTGGCGGCAGGTTCAGGGCAAGGTCGTGGCCAACTTCGTCGATGCTGGCGAGCAGAGCCTCAAGAACATCGCGAGGCCGGTGCGCGTCTATCGGTTGGATTTAGCGCAGAAGGCCGCGTCCCCGTCCCAAACGCCACCCCCGCCGCCGTTGCCGTCTGACAAGCCTTCCATCGCAGTCCTCGCGTTCAACAATATGAGTGGCGACCCCGAGCAGGAGTATTTTTCAGACGGTATCAGCGAGGACATCATCACCGATCTTTCGAAGCTGTCGGAGCTGAACGTCATCGCCCGCAACTCGAGCTTCACCTACAAGGGCAAGCCGGTCGACGTGAAGCGGGTCGGCCGCGAACTCGGCGTGCGNTACGTGTTGGAAGGTAGTGTGCGCAAGGCGGGCAACCGCGTCCGCGTTACCGGCCAGCTCATCGACGCAGAGAGCGGTGCGCATATCTGGGCCGACCGCTTCGATCGTGATCTCACCGATATTTTCGCCGTGCAGGACGAACTCACGCGCGAGATCATAACCGCGCTTAAGATCAAGTTGAGCGAGGCCGAAAAAGCGCTGATCGTTGGTAGCAGCACGAACAACGAGGACGCCCATGACTTCTTTCTAAGGGGCCGTGAGGCGTTATACCGGCCCAAGAGAGACCGCGAAATGTTCACTGAAGCGACCGCGTGTTTCCGGCGAGCCATTGAGCTCGATCCAAACTATGCCGCACCGTACGCGGGCCTCGGTTTCGCGTACGTATTGGACTATCAGCATCACTGGAGCGATACGTCCGAGAACTCATTGCCCCAGGCCGAGCGTTTGATCAGCGAGTCGATCTCTAAAGACGACAAAGATCCTTTCGCCCATTACGTTGCCGCCATGGTTGGCATGTGGAAGAAGGATTATGAGTGGTGGGCCCGTGAGGCCGACATAGCCTTGTCGCTCAATCCCAACTACGCGCTTGCGATCAATGTTCGCGGCTTAGTGCATATCTATACGGGAGAGCCGGCCAAGGCGGTTCCCTACATCGAGCACGCGATTCGCCTCGACCCAGCCCAACAATTGTATAGGCATTTCCTAGGCACAGCCTATTTCGTGGCGGGTAACTACGAAACCGCGGCCGCTGTGTTTAAGGATCGTATCGCGATGACTCCGACAACCGATTTGTCACGCGCCTTCCTCGCGTCAGCGCTGGGCCATTTGGGTCGCTCGGAGGAGGCCCGCCAGATTTGGCGGGAGCTCAAGGAGATCAATCCTCGATACTCTTATGTGGATCATATCGGTCGACTGCCGTTTAGAGACTCCGCGGACGCCGATAAGTTCACTGATGGCCTGCGCATGGCCGGTCTGGCGGGTTAATTGCTCACCAAAGCCGACTACACCAAAGAATGTCTGCGTTTGGCACATCGCGTCGTTTCGCTGCTATGCAACAATACGTCGGCTATCAGAGTCACAGCAGACTCTGGCAAGCCGTCCTAATCCTCAAGGATGCGCATTGAGAGAAAATTCTCCCGTGGGATCAACGTGATTTGGGTCGTCCAGTCCCCTTTGCAAAAATATTCCGATTTTCTTTTGACCCAAATCACTACTACATCTCTCGCCATCCCGGCCCAACACAGAGGGGCGTTTCGCGATCGTCACGAACGTAGGGCAGGGATGCGATGGACGCGGAAGCACGCAGCGCAAACATTTTGCGCGGACGAACGGCGCTGACGCGGACGGCGAAGTCGTGTGGTCCTGACGCCTCGACGCCGGCGTCAAGTTGGTGAAAGAAATTTCACCAATGACGGTGACAAACAAGCCCGATCACCGGGGAGAGCGCGAAGCAGCTGTTAAAACCATCGCGTGCGGGAATGCCGGGTGATCCCGGTGCGACCGTGGTGACTAACGCGTGTGCTTTCTACCACTGCGCACGCGGCTGCGGGTGCAACGGGCACCCGGCATTCCCCACGCCCTCTTCGGGCGAAGGATTCATGCACAACTCGGGCGCAATGCGCCGCGGGATGACGGAGTCGCGTTTGGAATTAGAGCCACGTCGTTGCGAGGAGCGAAGCGACGAAGCAATCCATTCTTCCTTTGCGGCTACATGGATTGCTTCGCTCCGCTCGCAATGACGGCTTATTTTTCGTCGTCCTGTCTTCGCAGTCCCATCTACAACGTACTGATCGAAATGAGTGGCTTGCAATCCCTAGCGCGAAAGATTTTGCAGCAGGAAATTCAGCGCCGTGTTGGCGAACACGTGCATGTTGGCGAGCCGGTCGGGGCTGCCGGTTTCAAGTGTCATCGCCGATGGTTCGAGACCCGCGATCGCCATGCAGCTATGGCCGGCGGCGTCGCCATAGCGGTTGCCGGTCGGCCCGGTGGCGCCGGTTTCGGACAAGCCCCAGTCCGCGGCAAAGCGCTGGCGGATCTGGCCGGCCAGCAATTTGGCGTAAACTTCGGAAGCCGAACGGATGCCTTTCATCGCCTCATCGGGGATGTCCATCAGGATCCGTCGCGCGTCGCGGGTATAGACCACGGCCGAGCCGAGGAAATAAGCCGAGGCGCCGGGCACCGCGAGCAGCGCGGCCGATATGAGTCCGCCGGTCGAGGATTCGGCGACCGCGATGGTCTGACGCCGCTCAATCAGTTTCGCGGCGATTTTCTCCGCGACCGCAACCAGATCTTTCATGAGCTGTCCTTCCTGTCAGCGTCCGCCATCCGATTTCCTAGCACAGCATGGCAGCGTTGCCGAGTTGCGGGCCATGGCGGAGCCTGCTTGAATGCGGCTCGAGAACCAGGCGGTGCGCTGACAAGACACCGTGGCTGTTCCGCGAAGCAAGAGGAATCCCGGGAGGAAACCAACATCATGACGTCACCGATCGCGGGCGGCGTGGATTGCGATCTGCATCCCGCCGTTCCTCATTTGACGAGCCTGTTGCCCTATCTCAACGATTATTGGCGCGATCAGGTCGTGACCCGCGGCATGACCGATCTGGTGTCGCAATCCTACCCGGCCAATTCGCCGATCACCTCGCGGCCGGACTGGCGGCCGGCGGAGGGCAAGCCCGGATCGAACCTCGACGACATGAAGGCGCAGGCGCTCGATCCGTTCGAAGTTAGCTACGCCATCTGCAATCCGTTGTACGGCGTGCAGATGGTGTTCAGCGAGGATATGGCGGACGCGTTTTGCCGCGCGCTGAACGACTGGCTGGTGAAGGAATGGCTCGACAAGGATGCGCGGCTGCGCGGCTCGATCGTGATTCCGGTCCAGAGCGTCGAGAAGTCGGTCGCGGAAATCGAGCGCTGCGCGCGCGATCCGCGTTTCGTTCAGGTATTGATGCTGGTCATGGGCGACATACCGCTCGGCAAGCGCGCCTATTGGCCGATCTACGCCGCCGCCGAGCGGCTGGGCTTGCCGATCGGCATCCACGCCGGCAGCAATTACCATAACCCGCCGACGTCGGTAGGCTGGGGCTCCTATCACATCGAGGACTATGTCGCGCAGGCGCAGGCGTTTCAGACGCAATTGACCAGCCTGATCGTGGAGGGCGTTTTCGCGCGGCATCCGAAGCTGAAAATGGTGATGCTGGAGTCCGGGTTCACCTGGCTGCCGTCCTATNTGTGGCGGTTGCATAAATTCTGGCGCGGCATCCGNATGGAAACGCCGTGGGTGGATCGCGCGCCGCTGGAAATTGTGCGCAGCAATATCCGGTTTTCGCTGCAGCCGATCGATGCGCCGCCGGATCCGGCGACACTAAATCGCCTGTTTGACCATATGCAGTCGGATGAATTGCTTCTATTCTCGACCGACTATCCGCACTGGCAATTCGACGGCGAGGCGGTGCTGCCCGAGGGGATGTCGTCCGATCTTGTGCGCAAGATCATGATCGATAACCCGCACGCGACCTACGGCCGTTTGAAGCAGAATCTATTGGNGACGACGCCATGAACGTGCAGTTCCGCAAGAGCCCGGAGCAGGCTTCGTCCGTTCATGCCAAGACTGCGATTGCCGATTGCGATATCCATCCGGCGCGCGCGACCAAAACCGAGTTGTATCCGTATCTCGCCAAGCGCTGGCATGCGCATCTCGAGACCTACGACAAGCATCCCTATCAGGGCATGATGGACGGACCGCCCTATCCGAAGGCGCAGCCCAACGCGTCGCGCCGCGATGCCTATCCGCCGGAAGGCGGCCCGCAGGGTTCGTCGCTGTCGTTCATGCAAGCGCAACATCTTGATCCCAACAATGTCGTGCTGGGCGTGCTCAATCCGCTGGCGACCGGGCAGGGCATCCGCAATCACGATCTTTCCGCCGCGATCTGCTCGGCGATCAATGACTGGCAGATTGAGAAATGGACCAGCAAGGACAGCCGCCTGAAGGGCTCCGTGGTGGTCGCCAACGAGGACGGTCCGGCTGCGGCCGCCGAAATCCGCAAGCGCGCCGGCGACAGCAATTTTGTCCAGGTGCTGCTGCTCAGCCGCAATGTCGAACCGCTGGGCCAGCGCCGCTATTGGCCGATCTACGAGGCGGCGGAGGAGGCCGGTCTTCCCGTTGGCGTGCATGCCTTCGGTTTCGGCGGCAATCCCATCACCGCCTCGGGCTGGCCGAGCTACTACATCGAGGAAATGGTCGGCCATTCGCAGTGCCAGCAGACGGCGCTGGCGAGCATTGTGCTGGAAGGCGTGCTCGAGCGGCATCCGAAACTCAAGATGGTCATGATCGAGGCCGGCTTCGGCTGGGCGCCGTCATTGTCGTGGCGGCTCGACAAGAGCTGGCAGCGGATGCGAAGCGAAGTGCCGCATGTGAAGCGGCCGCCGTCGGAATATATCCGCGACCACATCTTCTGGACCACGCAGCCGATGGAAGACCCGGAACGGCGCGATCATCTGTTCGACGTGATCGACTGGGTCGGCTGGGACAAGCTGTTGTTCGCGACCGATTATCCGCACTGGGATTTTGACGACCCGTCGCGGGTATTGCCGGCCGGTGTCAGCGAGGCCGATCGCGACGCGTTTTATCTCGGCAATGCGCGCAAGCTGTATGGGCTGGCATAGCATGATCCGAAAAAGTGGGAACCGGTTTTTCGAAAAGATCATGCGTCAGAAAGTAACATGACCCGTTACGTCATTGCGCCGGTGGATGAACTGCCGCCGGGCACCCGCAAATTTCTCACCATCGATGAACGGCCGATCGCCGTCTTCAACATCAAGGGCGAGTTTTTCGGCCTGCTGAACCGTTGCCCGCATCAAGGTGCGGCGTTGTGCGAAGGGCCGCTGATCGGGCTCGCGCAGTCGTCCGATCCCGGCGATATCGAATACACGAGGCTTGGCGAAATCATCCGCTGCCCCTGGCACGGTTGGGAATTCGATATCCGGACCGGCCAGTCCTACTGCGACCCGAAACGATTTCGCGCCAAGGCCTATCCGGTCAATGTCGAGCCCGGCTTAAGCGTGGTGAAGGGGCCATACATCGCGGAGACCATCGCGGTGTCGGTGGACAGCGATTACGTGGTGGTGGATTTGTGATTCGACCGTCATTCCGGCGCGCTCCGCCGCTCGCGCGCATAGCGCACCAGCGCGACGTAGCGATAGATGCCGTGCACGAACTTGCCGTAGGGCATGGTGATGAACAGGGAGAATACCACGCCGAGATGCAGCGCCAGCAACGGCCCCATCGCGAAGCTGTCGCGCCAGAGCAACAGCGCGATGCCGGTGAGGCTGGTCATGAACAGCATCGCGATGAACGCGACATCCATGCCGGTGCGCGCCTGGTCGACCAGCGCGGGGTCGCGCTTGCATCTTTCCGCCAGCAATCCGGCCGGCCCTATCAGTAATCCGATGCCGCCGAGCGTGCCGAGCACGACCGGCACATCCCACCACGGATACGGCGCCTCGCGCCCGAGCAGATAATGATAGAGCGTCGCGATGACGGTAGCGGCGAAGCACAGCAGGAAGCCGTAGAACGTCAGATGATGATAGATTTTGCGCAAGTCGCTCGGCCGCTCGTCTTGATTGACGCAGCCGACGCCGCCGCCATCGAGATAGCGCAGCGCGCCTGCATCCTTCATCGCCTGCCACAGCGAGGGCGGATCGGCGAGCATGCCGATCGGCTCGCCGATATCGCGCCAGAAGATGCGAACCCCCATCGCCAGCGCTGCGATCGCATAGAGCAGCGCCGCCCCGAACAATACCGCCATCGCGTTGTGTGGCATCAGCCGATAAAACGCGCCGGGTCCGGTATGGATGCCGAACAGAACCTGCCGGTCGTTCACCGCTGCAAATCCGAAAATGAATGCCGCGACGCTCAAGGCAGCGATGATGCTGATGGCGAGGCCGTTGCGGGCGAACAGGCCCGAGCAGGCCTGCGGCCAGGCATAGGCGGCGTAGGATTCGGCGCGCGCGATCGCCAGCGTCCGGGGAACATTGACATTGAATTCATGTGGCGGCGAGAACTGGCAGTCGGTGTAGCAGGCGCCGCAGCTGTGGCAGAGATTGGCGAGATAGTTGAGATCGCCATCGGAGAACGAGCGCCGCATCTCCATTGCCGGAAATACCGCGCAAAGGCCTTCGCAATAGCGGCACGAATTGCAGACCGTCATCAGCCGGTCGGCTTCCTCTAAGATGCTAGTTCCGTGCATGTTGTGCCGCTTCCCGTCCTGCGACCCGGCCGAACACGCTGCCGATGGTCATTCCGATTCCGGCGGCGTAGCCCTTGCCCAGCACATTGCCGGCCATGATCTCGCCGGCGGCAAACATGTTGGCGGCGGGTTTGCCGTCGTTCATCAGCATGCGCGCCTGCCGGTTCACGCGGGTGCCCAGATAAGTGAAGGTGATGCCGGGGCGCACCGGATAGGCATAATAAGGCGGCGTCTCGATCCGCCGCGCCCAATGCGTCTTCGGCGGCGTCAGGCCTTCGGTTCGGCAATCATCGAGAATGGTGTGATCGAAGGTGCCGGGGCGTACCGCCGCGTTGAAGTCGGCGGTGGTCTTCTCCAGCACGCTCGGCTCGAGTTCGAGTTTGCCGGCCAGCTCCGCGATCGAGCCGGCCTCGATCGGCGGAAACAGAGACGGCATGAAGCTGTTGCGCGAGGTCGCGTCGAAAATGATGTAGGCGATCTGGTCCGGCTGGGCCGCGACCAGGCGGCCCCAGATCGCGTAGCGCTTCGGCCAGATATCCTCGCCTTCGTCGTAGAAGCGCACCGCGAGCTTGTTGACGACGACGCCGAACACCACGCAATCGAGCCGCGTGATGATGCCGCCGTCGAATTTCGGCGCGCGGGCGTCGACCGCGACCGCATGGCATTGCGTGGGATCGCCGACCTCCTGCACGCCCCTGGCCAGCAACATTTTGAGGATCGAGCCGCGGTTGTAGGGCGTGCCGCGGATCAGGAAATTATCGGCAGCATCGCCCCAATACTCTTTCAGCCATTCGATGTTGGCCTCAAAGCCGCCGGCGGCGGCGACCAGCGCCGAGGCGCGGATGTCGACGTTGCCATTGATCGGTTGCTTCAGGCTCGCGGAGAGAAACATGCCGTCCTCGATGGTGAGGTCGAGCACTTCGGCGTCATAGAGAACGTCGACGCCGAGCCGCTCGGCGGTGAGATAGAGCGCGTTCAGCATCGCCCGGCCGCCACCGAGAAAGAACGAATTGGTCCGGCCGAGACTCAGCGTACCGCCCAGCGACGGCTGCCAGCGCACGCCTTGTTCGACGATCCAGTTCAGGATGTCCTTGGATTCGCTGATCATGAATCGCGCCAGCTCCTCGTCGGTCTCGCCGCCGGTCACCCGCTGCAGGTCTTCCCAGAATTCCTGCTCGGTATAGGGCCCGGTGAGGATGTCGGTCGCAGCGTCATGGGCGCAGCGCATATTGCGGGTGTGGCGGGTGTTGCCGCCCCGGTAGAACTTCGGCGCGCCTTCCAGCACCAGCACGGAAGCGCCGGCCCGCCTCGCGCTGATCGCGGCGCATAATGCCGCATTGCCGCCGCCGATCACCAGCACGTCGAATTTACGATTGAGATCGACCATGCCGTGTTGTCTAGCTCGTTTGCATGTAAATAAAAACCCGCACTGGAGCAAGGCGATCTGCTTGCTCCGGCATGACTTAGCCTGGGGTCGCGACGGCCTCTTGGACAGCAATGGTCTTGCCGTCGCGATAGACCACGAGGGTGGCGGTGATGCCAAGGATGGCGGCGCACATCAGCCAGAATCCGGGAGAGGCGCTGTCGCCGGTGTGATTGATCAGCCAGGTCGATGCGAACGGCGTGAATGTTCCGAACAGGCCCGCAGCCAGCGCAAAAGCCATCGAGAAACAGGTGGTGCGGACATGCGCCGGCACTATTTCGACCAGCGCGCCCAGCATGGTCCCGCTATAGATGCCGAAATAGAACGAGAACATCATTTCAACCGTCAGCATCTTGCCGAAAGTTGGCGCGGCCGTGAGCCAGTGCAGAGCGGGATAGGCGGTTACCAGTGACAGGCACGCAATCGTCAGCAGCACNGGCTTGCGGCCGAGACGGTCGGATACCGCGCCTCCGACCGGATTCCAGATAAAGTTGGTCACCGCGACCAGAAGGGTGACCAGAAGAGCGTCCTGCGAGGTGAGTTTCAGCACGTTCCTGCCGAAGGTCGGCGTGTAAACGGTGACGAAATAGAAGGTCGTGGTGGTCAGCACCGCGATCATCATGCCCAGCAGGATGATCTTCCAGTTCACCGTGGTGGATCGGAAGACCTCGGACGTCGACGGATGTTTCTTCATCGCCAGGAATTCCGGCGTCTCTTCCAGCGTTCGGCGAAGGAAGAAAATGAAGGGAATGATGAGGCAGCCGATGAAGAACGGAATTCGCCACTTGGCGAATTCGATCCCCCCGAGGAATGCAATCGTATCGCCTGTCACGGCTTCATTTAGTGCAAATCCGATGGTCGCGGCGACGAAGATCGCGACTTGCTGGCTCGCGGACTGGAACGAGGTGTAAAAGCCCTTGTTGCCGGGTGTGGCGATCTCGGAGAGATATACCGAGACTCCGCCGAGTTCGACGCCGGCGGAAAAGCCCTGCAGCAGGCGGCCGACCAGAACGATGATCGGTGCGGCAACGCCGATGCTGGCATAGGTCGGACAGACCGCAATCGTCACCGTGCCGATCGCCATGATCGCCAGCGTGACGATCAAACCCTTGCGGCGGCCGATTCGGTCGATATAGGAGCCGAGCACGATCGCGCCGATCGGGCGCATCAGGGCGCCCANCCAGAAGACGCCGAAGGCGTTGAGCAACGCGGCGGTTTCGTCATGGGATGGAAAGAACGCCTTGGCGATGTAGGGCGCATAAAAGCCGAACAGGAAGAAATCGAACTGCTCGAGGAAGTTGCCGCTGGTCGACCGCAGAATGGCGCCGAGGCGTGATTTGAGCTGCGGCGGTGGCGAACTGGCCGATCGCGACATCGCTGATGTCTCCCCGTGGTCCGGCGACTGCGTAAATATCTGCGCGCCGGCCGCGACAGTTGCGCTGTCTTCTCGCGGCAATCTGCCCTGTCCACGCCGCGCGACCAACCAGAAAACATAAGATGGCAGGGAATACCGGCGCCGTGCCCCGTGAAGATCCATCAATTCTTGTTCTGCACCGAGGTGAGGAGCCATTGCCGAAAGGCCGACAGCTTGGGCGAATCCGCTCTGGCCTCGGGCGACACCAGATAGAAGCCGGCGTCCGCCGGTAGCGTAATCTTGAATGGAACCACGAGCCGGCCCTTGGCGATATCGGCTTCCACGTAGGAGGTTCGGCCCATCGCGACGCCGATCCCGTCGATCGCGGCCTGCACCGTCATGAAAATCAGGTCGAAGGTCAGTCCTGGCTGCTTTGAGATATTCGACGGCAGCCCGGCGGCGGTCAGCCATAATCGCCAGTCGTCGTCATAGCCGCCGCTGCTATGCAGCAGCGTCCGATCGGCCAGATCTTCCGGGCATCGCAGCGGCTTGTCGCCGCTGAGCAGCGCCGGGCTGCAGACCGGGAATAGCTGGTCGGCCATCAGCCAGTCAGCGCGCAGACCCGGCCATTGACCGCGCCCATAGCGGATCGCCGCATCGACATCGCCGCCCTTGAAATCGACCAGGCTGGCCGAGGTGGTGATTCGGACATCGATGCCGGGATGCTGCTCCTGAAACGCGGAAAGCCGCGGCAGCAGCCACTTTGCGGCCAGCGATGCCAGCGTGCTGACCGTCAGCACATGGTCATTGTCCTTGCGCAGCAGCCGGTCGGTGGCAAGCCGCAGATCGTTAAACGCCGCGCGAACGCCGGGCAAATAATCCCGGGCTTCGGGGGTCAGTGTCAGCGCGCGGTTCTGCCGGACGAATAGGCGAATCCCCAATTCCTGCTCGAGCCGCCGGATCTGATGGCTGATGGCGGTTTGGGTGACGTTCAGCTCGGAGGCCGCATTGGTGAAGCTGAGATGCCGAGCCGCGGCCTCGAACGCGCGCAACCCATTGAGCGAGGGTAGCCGCGCGGTCATTTGGCGAAAAATTTATGCATGAATTTATGTCATCTGAAGAGGAACAAAGTGTCGTTTGTGGAAATCCCGATCAACGCAGATATTGCTCTCAACAGGTTATCTTTAGGAGATTAGCATGTCCACTTGTTCACATGAATCGATGATAAATCATCATGAACCGGGGCTTTTGACGCAGCTCAGCGATACCCTTCACGTGTGGCGCGAGCGCCAACGTCAGCGTCGCGAACTGACCCATTGGACCGATCGCGATCTGCATGACGTCGGACTGTCGTGGAGCGACATTGTGCACGAGGCCGAAAAGCCGTTTTGGCGGGCATAAGCGTGCAGCCAGGCTGGCGTCGCCTCTTTTGGGGGACGCCAGCCATCGTCTTGTTCGAGACCAGCGGGAGCCTGCCATGAGGGCGCTTCGTTTCGATGATCTGCGGCAACACACCGATGTTTTGCGCTTGCGTAACGGCCAATCGCTGACGGTGCGATTTGTGGAACCGCAAGATGCGGAGACGTTGCAGAACTATTTCCGGTCGCTCTCGGTCGGCTCCCGCTACAATCGTTTCCTCGGCGCCATGCGCGAGCTCCCGCAAAACGAACTCGGTCATTTCATTCATGCCGGCGAGGATGATCGTTTCAGCGTCATCGCTCTGATGACGATCGACGGTTTTGAGACAATCGTCGGCGAAGCCCGCTACGGGTTCGAACCTGATACGGCGAGCTTTGAGTTCGGCCTGTCGGTCGACGACCGCTGGCAAGGCCAGGGCATCGGTTCGGCCTTGCTCCGGAATCTGGAATGCCGCGCGGCCGCGTTCGGTGCCGAGCGCGTGTTCGGCGATACCCTGCGCTCTAACGACGTAATGCTCGAGCTTGCGCGCAAATCCGGCTTCGCCTTCGCGTCCACCCCCAATGACTGGAAGCTGGTACGCTTCGAAAAACAAACCGGCGTCGCGCCGCAGGGCATCCCTTGCGCGAGCTGGAGACTTGCCGCTGCCAGCCTCGCCTTAAGCGAAGCTTCGGCGAGCTGAGCCTGTAGAGGCTCGCGGCTTTAGTTGCCCTTGAACACCGCTTTGCGCTTTTCGATGAAGGCCTGGACGGCTTCGCGGTGGTCTGACGTCATCGTGGTGCGGATCAGGCGTTCGGCCTCGTGGTCGCGCGCGGTGGCGAAATCGAACAACAAGGCCTCGTCGAGATTGTCCTTCATGTAGCGCAGCGCGATCGTCGGCCCTTCGGCCATCGATCTGGCCAGCGCAAAAGCCTCATCCTGAAGCCTGGCATCGGGAACCACGCGGTTGACGAGGCCGATCGCCTCGCATCGCGCGGCGCCGACCTTGTCGCCGGTAAACATCAATTCCCGCGCCCGCGAGGTCCCCACCAGCCGCGTCAACAGCCACGCGATGCCATAATCGCCGCTCAAGCCCACCCGCAGATAGCCGGTGGAAACGAACGCCGACTCCGCGGCGACACGGATGTCGCAGGCCATTGCGATGGCAAGCCCCGCGCCGACTGCGGGACCCGGCAACGCCGCGATGGTCGGCTTGCGCACCGAGATCAGCGCGCCGGTCAGCAACCGTTGCCGTTCCTGCAAGTCCGCGACCTTCTCGTCATAGGACATGTCCAGCTTCTTCTTGTCGCGATGGGCGCCCATGCCCTTGACGTCGCCACCCGCGCAGAAAGCGGTTCCGGCGCCGGTAATCAACAGCGCGCCGACGCCGGGGTTCTCGCCGCAGGTTTTGATCATGGTGCGAAGCGCCGGCGTCAGATGGTCGGACAGCGCATTGCGGACCTCCGGCCGGTTCAGCGTGATGACGGCGACACGGTCGCGGATCGCGCACAATAATTCCTGGGTGCCGGTGTCGATGGTGATCTCGGCCGTGGTCATGTTGGAATTCCCCGAATTTCCCTTGGCTCGCAATGACGGCAATTAGTTATTTCGTCATGCTCTCTAGAATTTCTCGACCCACGGCCGCAACTCAAGTTCCCAGGTCCATGCGCTGCGCGGCTGTTGCAACACGCTCCAATAGCTGGCCGCGATGGCATCGGGGTCGAGCATTGAATCCGGCCGGTCTGCGGGCTCGGCGCGCGCGGCGCTGCGGATGCCGCCGTCAATGACGAAATGTGCGACGTGAATCCCCTGCGGCGACAATTCGCGTGCCATGCTCTGCGCCAGACCGCGCAGCGCGAATTTTCCCATCGCAAACGGCGCCGATTGCGGATAGCCCTTGACGCTGGCGGAAGCGCCGGTGAACAGGATCGCACCATGGCGATTGGGCAGCATCCGCTTCGCCGCCTGCTGCGCCACCAGAAAGCCGCCGAACGCGCTGACAGATATCGCCTGGGCGACGTCGTCCGGCACCAGTTCGACGAACGCGCCGCGCGCCCGCCCGCTGGCATTGTAGACCACAAGGTCGGGCACCGCGATTTCGCGCTCGACCAGGCCGAACAGGCGCTCGACGTCGCCGGGCTCGGTCGCGTTGCAGGCAAACGCTTTCGCTCCGGTCTCGCTGCAGAGCGCGCCAAGCTTCTCGATTCCGCGCGCGGCCAGCGCGACACGGATGCCTTCGCGTGCGAACAGCCGCGCCAGCGATGCGCTCAGGCCCTCGCCCGCACCGACGATCAGAGCGGTCTTGTATTTCGGTACTTTCATGGCGTTTTCCCCTATCAGTCGGAACGACGTCTTCAGCCNCGCAATCCGGCCAGGCAACCCGCGGCTTCCAGAACGGCATTGAGCGCGGTCTTGTCGGCGACTTCTGCATATTTAGCNCGCAGCATGCCGAGCGATCGCGCGTGATATTTCTGCGGCTTTTGGATCCACACCGTATCGCCGAGCGCGACGCTGAATTCTTCCTGCTTCTCGGCCAGGGCTTTCTCGTTGGCCGATGTCCACGGCATGAATTGCCTGCCGACCTGCCGGGTCAGGATCGGCATCAGGGTCGGCTCNAGCGTGGACCAGGTCTCAAACTTGCCCTCGGCCCTGGGCCAGAGCATGCGGTGCACCCAATCGAGCACATGCGGCGCNCCACCTTCNATCAGGGCGCCGGCGGTCGGATCGGTCCACAGTTCATAGAACTGGCCCCAGAGCCCAAAGTCGCCGAACGCGGGCCGCCCGCCGAACAGATACGGCCGACTTTCGAGATGGCTGTCCAGCAATCCCAGCATACCGAGGAATCCAGTCTCGATCTGCGACCCGGTTATAGCGTTGGAGCCGACGAACCACAGGCGATCCACCATGCGGGCCCGAATTTGGCTGGCGAATTTGGCGTGCTCCGACTCGCTGGCATCGGGACCGCGCATGCGCGCGATGCGCCCGGCCGAGCTGATCTGGTCGACATCGCGCGCCCAGCGGTAGTGGAACATCCATTTGTTGCCCCACTCATCGCCGAATTCCTCGATCAATGCCGAAATGAAGCGCGTGACCGGCTCGTCGGGGTTGATCGACGGCTCCGGATGAAGCTTCTCCATTTGGTCGATGATCGGCGTGGAGTCTTGAATGCCGACGCTCTCGGGCGTAACCACCAGGGGGATGATCGGCATTTTGGCGTATTTCTCGTATTCCGCCTGGCTGTCGGCATTTCGCAAAATCCATTGATGCGGGATGGCTTTGTAGCGAAAATAGGAGCGCATCTTGACCGAGTAGGGCGACATCTCGGCGCCGAAGATGCGATAGCCGTCAGCCATAGGGTGATCCTCCGATTTTTCGTTTCTTGACGGCTTTGTCGCCCGCTCTATCTGGCGATGGTCTAGAGGATCGCAATACGGGGCGGAACGAACAAGAGTTGTAAATGCAGCAGCCAAGCAAAATCGATGCGACAGCTCCAGCCGACCAGCCGGGATTGCTCGCACCCGATACCTCCGGCATGAATTTCTACCGGGCCGATCCGGCGCTGACCGATCTGCTGCGGATTCATCTCACGGATGCGATGTTTCGTCATATCGAGCCGCATCTCGACCGGCTGGGTGCGCTCGCCGGCGGTCATCTCGACGAATGCGCGCGGCTTGCCGACCGGCACGTGCCTGAATTGCATCAGCGCGACCGCTTCGGCCGCGATGCCCAGTGGATCGAGTATCATCCGGCCTATCGCGAGCTGGAGCGAGCTGCATTCGGCGAATTTGGCATTCACGCGATGTCGGTTCGCAAGGGTATCCTGGGCTGGCCGCAGACTTATCCGGTGGTGGCCAAGCACGCCTTTACGTTTCTGTTCAACCAGGCCGAGTTCGGGCTGGGTTGCCCGATCAATGTCACCGATGGCTGCGCCAAATTGCTGTCGCGCTTCGGCGACGAGGTGCTGAAGGCGAAATATCTCGACGGATTGACCCAGACCGACATGAGCAAGCTGACCCAGGGCGGCCAGTTCATGACCGAAAAGGAAGGCGGCTCCGACGTCGGCAAGCTCACCACGTCAGCGGTTCAGGAAGGCGATCACTGGCGGCTGTCGGGGGAGAAATGGTTCTGCTCCAACGCGGACGCGGAAGTCGTGATGCTGCTGGCGCGGCCGCAAGGTGCGGAAGGCGGCACGCGCGGCGTCGGCTTGTTCTTGATGCCGCGCCGGCTCGACGATGGCTCGCCCAATCATTATCGGATCGTTCGCCTCAAGGACAAGCTCGGGACCCGCTCGATGGCATCGGGCGAAATCAAGCTGGAGGGCGCGATCGCCTATGCGGTCGGAAGGCTCGATCGCGGCTTCGTGCAGATGGCCGAAATGGTCAATTCGTCGCGGCTTTCCAACGGCGTCAAATCCACCGCGCTAATGCGGCGCGCCCATCACGATGCGATGACGGTGGCGCAACATCGTGTGGTGTTCGGCCAACGCATCGTCGATCTGCCGCTGGCGCGGCGGCAATTGATGAAGATCATGCTCGCCACCGAGCAGGCGCTATCGATGAGCTTTCTCACCGCGGACGCGCTCGACCGCGCCGAGGCCGGCAGCCAGGAGGCCGCAGCGCTGTTGCGCATCCTGACGCCGACGCTGAAATTCCGCGCCACGCGCGATGCGCGCAAGGTCTGTGGTGACGCGCTGGAGATGCGCGGCGGAATCGGTTACATCGAGGAATTCGCCACCGCGCGGTTGTTGCGCGACGCGCATCTCGGCTCGATCTGGGAAGGCACCGGCAACATCGTAGCACTCGATGCGCTGAAGCGGGCGGTCGGCCGCCACGGCGCCGATGCCGCGCTGTCGGCGGATCTGCACGCCCGCCTCGACGACAGCGCCAACGTGCCGCAAGCCTGGCGCGATCGCCTGCGCGATCTGGCCGACCGCGCCATCGGCTTTGCCCGTGATGTAGCCGGGCGTACCGACAACGAAGCCGAGGCGCGGCGCGCAACCAGTTTGCTTTATCACGTTGCCAGCGCGGTTGCGCTGGCGTGGGAGGGCGGACGCATCTACCAGATGCGCGGCGATGCGCGCCGGCTGCTGCTGTCTCGCATGGTGATTGATCACCGGGTGTCGGCCAACGATCCGTTCCGGCTCACGGAAAATCCGTCGCAGCGCGCGATCACCGGCCATCTGCTCGGCGACCGCGCCGTCGGTATCGCCGAGGTTGGCGAATTGCTCGTCGCGGCGTAGGCTTTGCGCAACCAGTCCTGATTGCAGAAACAACGCAAAATAAGGGGAAACACCGATGAAGGCCGCCGTCCTGTATGAAGTCAACAAGCCGCTCGTGATCGAGGACGTCAGCCTGCAGAAGCCCGGTCCGCGCGAGGTCTTGATCCGCACCAGCGTCGCCGGGCTGTGTCATTCCGATCTGCATTTCATGGAAGGGCTTTATCCGCATCCGCTGCCGGCGGTGCTCGGTCACGAATCCGCGGGCGTCGTCGAGCAGGTCGGCTCCGATGTGACCTATGTGAAGCCTGGCGATCATGTCGTGACGTGCCTGTCGGTATTTTGCGGCACCTGCGACAATTGCTCGACCGGGCGGCCGGTGCTGTGCACCGACACCACGGTGAAGTTGCTGCCGGGGGTCTCAAACCGGCTGTCATGGGCGCGATCGGAAAAGCTGAACCAGTTTCTCAATCTGTCGTCATTCGCCGAGCAGATGCTGGTGCACGAAAACGCCATCGTGAAAATCCGCAAGGACATGCCGCTGGAATTGGCGGCGCTGATCGGTTGCGGCGTCATCACCGGCTACGGCGCCGTGGTCAACACCGCGAAGGTGGCGCCCGGCGAGACNGTGGCGGTGATCGGCTGTGGCGGCGTCGGCATGGCCGCGATCAACGGCGCGCAGATTGCCGGCGCCGGCCGCGTCATCGCGATCGATACCAATCCGGCCAAGCTGCAACTGGCCACCAAGCTCGGCGCTACCGATATCGTCGATCCCGCCAATGGCGATGTTGTGAAGCAGGTGCGCGATCTCACCAATGGCGGCGTGCATCATTCGTTCGAGGTGCTGGGCCGCAAGGAGACCGCGGAGCAGGCTTTTGCGATGCTGGCCGCCGGCGGCACCGCAACCATCGTCGGGATGATTCCGTTCGGCCAGAAGATCGAACTGCACGGCTTCGATTTTCTCCGCGAACGCAGGATCCAGGGATCGTCGATGGGCTCGAATCATTTCCGCGTCGACATGCCGCGCCTCATCGAGTTCTATATGCGCGGCAAGCTGCACCTCGAGGACTGGATTTCGGCCAAACTGAAATTGTCCGAAATCAACGAGGGCTTTGCGGCAATGAAAGCCGGCAAGACGGTACGCAGCGTGATCATGTTCGATGCGTGAGCGACGGTAGATTTTCCGCGAGATTCGTGGATTAGCGTGATGGCCGGGACGAGCCCGGGCATGACGACTTCATGTGAGCGTTTCTCAATTCACCGCGACACATGCGCCGACACCGCCAGCCAGCGGCCGTTTTGCCGCGCCCAGCAATCGGTATAGCGGCCATAGGCCTGCTTGCCGTCCGCCGTTGTATAACTGGTGCGTCCGTGGATGATCGCAAAATCGCCCATCACGCGGATATTCACATCCTCCGCGATCAGATTCCGGATCGTCACCGGCACCACCGTCTGCTTGAGAAAGCCGGTGCGATCGACCAATGATTTGTCGGGATTGGTGCAATAGAAATCCTGCGCCAGGATTTCGTCGAAACGCTTGACGTCACAATTCTGCACTGAGGCGACATAGTCGCGATTGAGCACTGTGAGTTCGTCGAGGTCCTTGCTCATGGTTCTCCTCCGTGTATTTTCTTGTCATTCAATCATCAAACATCGGCGGCGGCACGAAGCCACCGAATTCGTGCTCGATCAGTTCGGCCAGTTTCAGCAGCGTGCGATCTTCCAGCCACGGACCGACGATCTGCACCCCGACCGGCAGTCCTTCCGGCGAAAGGCCGATCGGTATCGCGGCGGAGGGCAGGCCGGGCAAAGTGGCGATGCCGGGCCATGCCAGTTGGTCGGGGTAGGGATAATTCCTGCCGTCGATATCGATGTGCCGCATTTCCTGGTCCGGCGAATGATCATGCGGATAGGCCGGGGTCGGCATGACCGGACAGAT
>JGI24140J50213_10000481_pt1 | contig 18556 bp, 21 predicted proteins | sample BarGraIncu00222A_FD_50213 | JGI IMG/M metagenome (IMG submission 50213)
CGCTTTCCCACCCCGTCAACATCGCTACGCAATAAAACCTTCATGCCACGCATGTCAGCCCTCGCTTTCCGCGCCGACAACCTCGGCCTCGGTGGTCACTGCCACGTCTTCGCTGGCACCATCGGTAGCGACAGCATCGGTAGCGACAGCCTCGGTAGCGACAGCCTCGGTACCAGTTACCGATTCGCCAGGAGGACCGGCGACAGTATCGCCAGCGGGAGCAGACGTACCGCCAGAAGACCTTCCCTGCTCCTCATCGGAGTCAGAACGTGGCCGACCCCGACCGGAAGCGCCTTGACCGCCACTGAAGCCACCGTCACGATCACCCCGGCCGCCCCGGCCGCCCCGGCCGCCCGGTCGTTCGGTGGTGGTCCGCTGCGTGTAGGGCAGCAGCACGAGCTCACGAGCGGTCTTGATGGCGAGGGCGACGTCGCGCTGGTGCTGAGCACAGTTACCCGACACCCGACGAGCCCGGATCTTTCCCCGGTCGCTCATGTACTTGCGGAGCATGTTGACGTCTTTGTAGTCAACCCAGGCGATCCGGTCCTTGCAGATGGCACAAGGCTTCTTCTTGATGCGGCGGCCGGTGTCCTTGGGGGCACGGCGGGTATTGCTGTTACTACTGCTTCCACGATCGTTATTACGCGGCATGGTTAAAAGGGCTCCTCGCTATATCCGTAGCCGGCGGCTTCACCGGCGTTGCCACCCGAAGGTGAGGGACTGGGTCCGCCTCCACCCTCGGGTGCATTGGAACCGCCGGCCTGATTGGAACCGCCGGCCTGATTGGGGCCGCCGGCCTGATTGGAACCGCCACCCTGGTTGGGGCCGCGGCGTTCGTTCTTTGTCACCTGTGCAGTCGCCCACCGGATGCTGGGGCCGATCTCGTCGGCGACAACCTCCACCTTGGACCGCTTGTCCCCATCAGGGGTTTCCCAGCTTCGCTGCTCGAGGCGTCCGGTGACGATCACCCGGGAACCACGGGACAGGCTTTCGGCGACGTTCTCCGCCATCTCGCGCCAGCACACCACGTCGAAGAACGAAGTGGCCTCTTCCCACTCCTGGGTCTGGCGGTTCTGCCACCGGCGGTTGACCGCCAACCCGAAGCTGGCGGTGGCCTGGCCGGTGTTGGTGAACCGAAGTTCGGGATCGCGGGTGATGTTTCCCACCAGCGACACGCTGTTTCCGTTGGCCATCGGTCAACCCTCCTTCGACGAAGAGGCAGCCGCGGCTTCCGCCCGTCGGCCGGCAACCTTGTCCGGCAACCGCATCACCTTGTGGCGAAGCACCTCGTCAGCCAAGACGAAGACCCGCTCCATGTCGGCGACGGCGGGTGGCTCGGCGGTGAGCTCGATGACGACGTAGTAGCCCTCACGCTTGTGCTGGACTTCGTAGGCAAAGGTGCGCTTCCCCCACCGCTCTACCCGACCGGGCTTGCCGTCCTTCGCCTTCAGGGCATCGAGTGCCCGTTCGAGAACCCCGTTGACCGCAGCCTCGGCGGCGGCAGCATCGAAGATAACCATTGTTTCGTATGGCCGCATCTGCGGCTCACCTCCCTCTGGATCGGGTGACAGTGCACCCGAGCCCCACGGTTGGGGCAGGTCGGAACTGAAAGCCACGTGATTGGCGCGGCCGGAACGACTCGCACACTCTAGCCGGTGCCTAGTGGTACACCTCCGCGTCGGACGGGAAGGCCCCCGATCGCACATCGGCGGCATAGGCGGCCAGGGCGTCGGTGGCCAGCCCAGCCAGCTCGGCATAGCGCCGGACGAACTTGGGAGTGGTGGCGTTCAGGCCCAGCAAGTCGTGGAAGACGAGCACCTGTCCGTCACAGTCCGGGCCGGCTCCGATCCCGATGGTGGGGATGTCGAGGAGCTGGGTGATGGCAGCTCCCAGCCCTTCGGGAACCCCCTCGATCACGATGGCGAAACCGCCGGCGGCGGCAATGGCCTTGGCGTCTGCGGTCAACCCCGCGGCGGCGGCGTCATCTTTCCCCTGCACCCGGTAGCCGCCCATGGTGTGCACCGACTGGGGGGTGAGCCCCAGGTGACCCATCACCGGTATCTCCGCTGCCACCAACGCCTCGATCATCGGGACCCGTTTGCGGCCTCCCTCCAACTTCACCGCCCCGGCGCCGGCCCGAATGAGGGCAGCGCCGTTTCTGACGGTGTCGGCGGCGTCGATGTGGTAGCTCAACCACGGCAGGTCGGCCACGATGAGTGGCCTCGGTTTGGCCCGGGCCACCGCCGCGGTGTGATGCACCATGTCGTTGATGGTGACCTGCAGGGTGTCCTCATATCCCAGGACGTTGTTGGCCACCGAGTCTCCGACCAGAATCAGGTCGACACCGGCGCCGTCAGCGATACGGGCCCCGGGGGCGTCGTAGGCGGTGACCATGACGAGGGGTTGATGACCGTCGCGACGCTTCGAGGCGCGAACGGAGGGAACGGTGATGGGTGCCGGCCGGATGTCGGACATGGATGGTGATCCTCCTGATCGGCCGTCCAGCGCTACGAGGCTGCCAGCGGCATGGTCGACACCGGAACGGTGGCACAGAAGTGTGCTGCGATGTCAGGCTACTTCGGGGGCGGGCCGAAGGGAATAGGCGTCGATGACCTCAGCCGCGACGTGCCGCCGCTCGGGCGCCGAGGGAAGGGCGCGCCACCGCCTCGACCCCGGCACCGGCCGGGTACATACGGACCAGGTGATTCCAGCGGCAGGCGTTACACACTTCGATCACGTAACAGACGACTGGGTCTTTCCGTCGCCAGTAGCGGGTGAGCTCGGCATGGGACGTCACGCAGCGTCCCCCGGAGGGAAGGCGGGAACCGAAGACGAAGGTCACGTCCACCAACTCGGACTCTTCGCAGATCGGGCACGGGGCACCGGTGGGTAGACCAAGATGCCCGGCTGCCCTGAGCAATTCAGGATGGGCGTCACACACATCGAGCTTGGACAACCGACCCTTGCGGTACTCACTGACGACAGAGTTTCGGGCGAGTCGGTACTCGACTTGTCCTCCGGTCGGGGATGTCTGCACACCTCCGAGCCCTCCAGGTCGGAAGCTCACACGTCTCAGGGTAACCCTTCGACCGTGCGAAAGGGCACGGATCTTGATGATTTTCCGACAACCGACTCCCGGCACTCGGCGCTGGTGGTGCCGGAGGTGGTACGAACCCGTGCCCGGAGGGGACTGGGGTTAGCCGTGGGTGGTGGTCCGGGCCTGGAGCAATGGCCGGAGGGGTGTCCGGGCCAGCCGGACGGCCCCCGCTGCCACCAGGGGGCGCAGCCCGAAGATGACCACGGCGGCAATCACCGCTCCGGCAATGAGGCCGGCCACCACGTCACCGATGTAGTGCGAGCCGACGTACACCCGGGCGAAGGCCAATGTCAGCGCCAGCACCGCAGCGGGAATGCCGTAGCGGCGGTCGTAGAGGAGGAGCCCGCACGCCAGGGCGCCGGCCACGATGGCATGGTCGCTCGGGAATGAGAAGTCGTTGACCCGACCCACCAGCACCAGGGCGGAGGGATGGACAACGTAGGGGCGCAACTCCCCCAAGCCATGGGACAACAGCTGATTGACTCCCAGGGCCACGAACGCCGATGCCGCGGTCAACAGCGGTATGGCCAGCGACCGGGGAGCGTCGGGCCGGAGTCGGGCCGTGACGATGGCGAATACCATCAGCACTGCCAGAACCGTCAACCCGGCCCAAAGCGCATAGGCATGCATGAACCCGTGGGCCCAGGAGGTCTGCCGGGCGAAGTGATTGAGATCGAGGTACCAGGTGGTGTTGATGTCCTTGGGGGGCAGAACATTGGTCGTCTCGATAAGCACGCCGCAGCGTACAGCCTCAGTCGGTGCCATCCACGTCCATCCACGGCCACCCACCGGTTATCGACACGTATGTTGCATTGATATATCGGTCTGATATATCATATCGGTATGAATCTCACCCATCCCGAGTGGCGCCCCGCCCCCGCGTGTGCAGACGCCGGGGGACACTGACGTGCTTGACCTGGCCATTCTCGGTCTTCTTTCGGAGTGCGAGTTCCACGGTTACGAGATCCGCAAGCGTCTTCGCGACGAGCTCGGGCTCTTCGCCAACATCTCGTTCGGTTCGCTGTATCCCGCGCTGTCACGCCTCGAACTATCGGGAGCGGTAGTCGGCACCGAGTCGATCGGTGCCACTCCGGCGTCGGCTCCGATCCCCCTCACCGGATCTTTGGGAGGCGAACGGGCCGCCCTGCGGTCGCGACGGGCCGGCACCACCCGGGGCACCAAGCGATCGCGCAAGGTCTACCGGATCACCGATACCGGGAGACGGGTCTTTGAAGAGTTGCTGGCCGCCGAGGAGCCTGTAGGAACCGACGAGGCCCGCAGCTTTGGTCTTCGCCTGGCCTTCGCCCGCCATCTGGCCCCTCAGGCCCGACTCGGCCTCTTGGAGCGCCGACGGGATCAGTTGATTCGCCGACTGGCCGCCGACCGGGCCCGCGCCGCCGCCGGTGGTGACTTCGACAGCTACACCCGGTCACTGGTGGAACACAGGACCGAAACCACCCAACACGACATCTCCTGGCTGGACAGCCTCATTGAGTCCGAGAAACAGAAGCAGGCAACACCCCCAACAGACAACCGCAGCACCCGAACCGTCGGGAGCCGCTCCGCAGCAGCGAAGGGAACTGAACTATGAGCACCATCCGAGTGGCTATCGCCGGCGTTGGAAACTGCGCCAGCTCACTCATCCAGGGCGTCGAGTACTACAAGGACGCCGATCCGACAGAGACAGTCCCCGGCCTCATGCACGTGGTGCTCGGTGACTACCACGTTCGCGACCTCGAGTTCGTGGTGGCATTCGATGCCGACGCGGCCAAAGTAGGGACCGACCTGGGCAAGGCCATCTTCGGTGGGCAGAACAACACCATCCGCTTTGCCTCCGTGGGCGAACTCGGCGTGACGGTACAGCGCGGCCCGACGCTCGACGGCTTCGGCAAGTACTACCGCGAGACGGTCGAAGAGTCGCCGGCCGAACCTGTTGACGTGGTGGCAGCCCTCAAGGACTCGCGGGCCGATGTGCTGGTCAGCTACCTCCCGGTCGGCTCCGAGGAGGCCCAGCGCTTCTACGCCGATGCCTGCCTGCAGGCCGGGGTCGGGTTCGTCAACGCTATCCCGGTGTTCATCGCCTCGGACCCCGAGTGGGCGCGAAAGTTCCACGACGCCGGGCTCCCCATCGTCGGCGACGACATCAAGAGCCAGGTCGGCTCCACCATCGTCCACCGGATCCTCACCCGCTTGTTCGAGGACCGGGGCCTGGCTCTCGACCACACCTATCAGCTCAACGTGGGCGGCAACATGGACTTCAAAAACATGCTGGAGCGCAGCCGGCTCGAGTCGAAGAAGGTGTCCAAGACCCAGGCTGTCACCAGCCAGATCGAAGACAGCGTCCTCTCCGAGGACGATATCCACATCGGGCCGTCGGATCACGTGCCGTGGCTCCACGACCGCAAGTGGGCCTACATCCGCATGGAGGGTCGCAACTTCGGTGACGTTCCCCTGAACCTCGAGTTGAAGCTCGAAGTGTGGGACTCCCCCAACTCGGCCGGGGTGATCATCGACGCCGTCCGCTGCGCCAAGCTCGCCCTCGACCGGGGCATCGGCGGACCGCTGGTCGGACCATCGGCGTACTTCATGAAGTCGCCCCCGGTGCAGTACCACGACGACGAGGCGCACAACATGGTCGAGTCGTTTGCCGCCGGTGAGGCCGGCCCGGTGTGGCCCGAGGATTGAGCCCCGAGGGGTTGATCGCCCCGGAATAAACGCCGAGGGTGGGCTCAGCCCCCCGACGCGTCCCCCCACCAGGCAGCCAAACGCTCGTGGGCCTCGGCCTCGCCGAGCGGACCCTCGTCCATCCTGAGTTCGAGGAGGAAGGCCAGGGCCCTCCCCACGTCGCGCCCGGGCGGTATCCCGAGTTGTTCCATGACCTGGGCCCCGTCGAGGTCCGGCCGAATGGCGTCGAGCTCTTCCTGTTGACGTAGCTCGTCGATACGAGCTTCGAGCTCATCCATGCGACGGCCAAGTGCTTTGGCCTTGGCGGCATTCCGGGTGGTGCAGTCACACCGGGTCAGCTCGTTGAGCCGGTCGAGCAGGGGTCCGGCGTCCCTCACATACCTGCGCACCGCCCGGTCGGTCCAACCCAGGCCATAGGTGTGGAAGCGGAGGTGAAGGTTGACCAGTTCGGTCACCATCTCGACCTCGTCCTTGGGGTACTTGAGAGCCAGCATCCGCTGGCGTGTCATCCGGGCCCCCACCACCTCGTGATGGTGGAACGTGACCCCCCCGTCCACGAAGGCCCGGGTCTTCGGCTTCCCCACATCGTGGAAGAGGGCGGCCAGACGTAGGAGCCGGTCGGGGCTCGTCTTGTCCACCACGGCAAAGGTGTGGGCCAGCACGTCCTTGTGACGATGGATCGGATCTTGTTCGAGGGCCAGCCCCGGGAGCTCAGGAAAGAATGCATCGGCCAGGCCGGTCCTGACCACGAACCACAGCGCCGTCGAGGGCACCGGGACCATCATCATCTTGTCCAGTTCGTCCCGGATCCGTTCGGCCGACACGATCGCCAGCCGATGGTGCCCGGACCTCACCGCCTCCACCAATGCCGGGTCGGGCTCGAGGTCGAGTTTGGCCACGAACCGTGCCGCCCGGAGCATCCGTAACGGGTCATCGGCGAAGGACACCTCAGGATCGAGAGGGGTACGCAGCCGGTGGACCGCCAGGTCGGCCAGGCCGTCACAGGGATCGATCAGCTCGAGATCCGGGAGCCGGAGTGCCATGGCATTGATGGTGAAGTCCCGACGGGACAGGTCGTCTTCGATCCGATCCCCGAAGACCACGTCGGGCTTGCGGGAGTCGGGGCGGTACGCCTCGGCCCGGTGGGTGGTGATCTCGTAGCGTTGCCCCCTGCGGATACATCCGATGGTGCCGAAGCGTTTGCCCTGGGTCCATACCGCGTCGGCCCAGCCGGTCACCAACTCCTCGATGGCATCGGGCCGGGCATCGGTGGTGAAGTCGAGATCATGATCGCCCACCGCGGGGGGCGGTCCGTCCCCGGCCACAATGGCATCCCGCACCGAGCCCCCTACCAGGTAGAGGGTGTGATCGGCCGATTGGAATCGGTCGGCCAGGTCGGCGGTCACCTCCACCAGAGGCCTCAGTCGCTCAGGGAACACGCCGCCGAGGGTAGTGCGCCTGGCGTAGGCTGCCGTGCGAGGTGAGTCGGGAACCAGGCAGTCTGTGCCCCAGTGGCAACCGCCCCCGAGGCTTCGGGCCAACCGGGGACGGCCCCGCCCCGGTCATCGGGGTGGGATTGCGTCGTGCCCGTTTCGTTGCCGTGGTCGTTCTGCTGGCAGTGGCGATGGTGGTCGGAATGATCGACCCGTTGGGCCTTCCACCGATCGCTAGCGCCCTGACGCCTGCCTCCCCGGCGGCGTCCTTGAGCGCGGCTTCGGCGTCGGCCGCGTCGGCGGCATCGGCGTCGACATCCCCCGGACCACTGTCCCTGACCTATCAATCCCCCTGGGTGAGTCCGGGTCAACCGTTCGATATCAAGCTGCGCGCCGGCCCCGGCGCTCCGGCGGTGGCGGACCTGGGGGTGTCGGTGGCTGTCTACGGCTGCCTCTCATCAGTCTCGAGCTTCGACCAGGCCGCCACCTCGTCAAGCCCGTCGGGCACTCCTATTTCTCGCACTGCCTCGCCCCTGCCCTGGTCAGGCCTCCACCCCGACGCCACCGGCGTCGACCTCTCTCTCGGCGTGGACGCCACCGGGTCCGCCAGCAGCATCATCAGTCCGGGCCACCCGGTCATCGGCCTCCGTTCCGCCGGCACCTCGTGCCAGGCCGGCGTCTTTCCGGTCCGACTGCAACTGGTGAACACCACCTCGAACACCACCGTTGCCTCGCTCACCACCTTCTTGGTCTACGTCACCATGCCCGCAGCCCAAAAACTTCGTTTCGCCATGGTGGTACCGGTGTCCACCTCGGTCGGACCGTCGTCCCACCCCTCCGCCGCCCAACTGTTGACCACCCCCTCCACCGCCTTGACCCGACCGGCTGTCGATGCCCTCGCCGGCATCAACCAACTCGTCGCGGCCCTTTCCACCGGGGCCGGCGCCACGGTTCCGGTCACCATCACTGCCAATGCACAGACCTTGCAGTCCCTCACCTCCGGTGGCCACCCCTCGACGGTGAGTGCCCTGGCCGGGCTGTCCGCCACCCCGGCCGTCCATCAGTTCGCTCTATCCCCCTACGCGCCCGTGGATGCCTCCGCGCTGGTCGATGCCGGACTGGGTTCCGAACTTCTCACCCAACTCAACCGAGGTGATCAGGTCCTGGCCGGCGACGGGATCAACCTGTCGGCCACCCCACCTGCCCCGGGCGGTTCCTCTCCGTGGATCACCAACGACGGGCTCGACGACAACACGCTCGGCCAACTGGCGGCTACCGGCTACAACCAGCTCATTCTGCCCGCNGCTGATGTCACTTCATCNCCGGTGAACGGCTCAGGGGCCGAACCCTTCACGATCANCTCCTCCCANGGTTCGTCGTTCACCGCCATCACCTCCAATGCCNACCTGTCGGACCGATTCACCGNCGACCCCGGAGACCCGGTGCTGGCCGCCGCTCAACTCCTGGNCGAACTGGCTCAGATCTACTTCGAGTACCCCAATCTTTCGACCGCCCGGGCCGTGGTGGCCGTGCCTCCGAACGGATGGACCGCCAACCCGATCCTGATCGCCACACTGGTGGCCGATCTCGCCAACAACCCGATCACCCAGGCGGTCACCGTTGCGGGACTGTTTCAAGCATTCCCCTCGCCGGCCCCGTGTCGCAATGGGTGCAGGCTCACCTCTTCGTCGGGCNCNTCGGGCTCGTCGGCCGGCACCGGGCTGCCGGTGAGTGCCATCCGAAACCAACGAGATCGCATCGCCGGGCTCACCTCCTCCATCTCTCCCACCTCGCCGGTTGCCCGCACCTTGCCCGTTCAACTTGGTGATCTGGTGCTGGCGTCCGAGTCCGAGAACTTGAAGTCGTCACAGCAGGCATCGGTGCTTCGCAACGTCAATGCCGCCATCAACGCCCAGTTCGCTCAAGTCTTCGTCTCGGGTGATCAAACGGTCACCCTNACCTCNCGCGCGGGGCTGATCCCGATCTCCATCGACTCGAAGGCTCCGTATCCGGTGACCGGAACACTCACCCTCACCAGCGACGAACTGATATTCCCCAATGGGACCAGGCGGCTCTCGAGGCCNGCCACTCTCACCACCTCCACCAACAACTTCTACATCAACGTGAAGNCGCGCACCTCGGGCGAGTTCAAGTTGGAGATCACCTTCCGTTCGCCGACCGGGGGTCTGGTGATCACCAGTGGGGTCATCAACGTGCGGTCCACCGCAACGTCGGTGGTCGGCGTGGTCCTCTCCCTCGGCGCCGTCGCCGTGCTGTTGGCCTGGTGGGTACGGACAGGGATCCGCCGTCGCAAGAGGCAGAGGACCGAAGACGCCGCGGCGCCGTCGTGACCGATACCGGAGTCGGCGCCGTCCCCGGAGGAGCGGATCCAGTACCCACGAGGGGTCGAGGCCTGGCCGGTGCCACTGTCGGAATGGCTATCGGGACCACCCTGTCGCGCATCACCGGGGTGGGTCGACTCATTGCCCTCGCCCTTGCCCTCGGCCAGTTTGGCGCGGCTGACGCCTACAACCTGGCCAACACCACTCCCAACATCATCACCGACATCGTGATCGGGGGTGTCCTGTCGGCCACCTTCGTTCCTGTCTTCGTCGACAGGTTGGCCACCCGGGGGAGCCAGGAGGCGTGGCGGGCCATCTCCGCGGTCACCACCGTCACCATTGTGATTCTGGTGGCGTCGACGGTGGCCTTCTGGTTCCTCACGCCGTCCATCATCGACCTCTATACCGTGGCCAATCACACCGACGTCGTCCAGCAACGGCACGTGGCCGTCAGCCTGCTCCGCTGGTTCGTGCCCCAGTTGGCCTGTTACGGCCTCATCGGCCTGTTCGCCGCGCTGTTGAACGCCCGGCGGAAATTCGCCGCCCCGATGTTCGTGCCCATCGCCAACAACGTGGTGGTCATCATCGTGCTGCTCTGGTTCCACGCCCTGGTCCCCCATCCGACCCTGGCCTCGGTGACCCATCAGCGTGGTGCTCTGGTGCTGCTCGGGCTCGGCACCACCCTCGGTGTTGCCATCCAAGCCGCGCTGTTGCTTCCGTCCCTGAAGCGCGCCAACCTCCACATCCGGTTCCGGTGGGAACCGACCCACGAGGCCATGAAGACCATCGTCCGCCTGGGCGGTTGGACTTTCGCCTTCGTGGTCTCGAGCCAGGTGGCGCTGGTGGTGATTCTGGCCCTGGCCGACGGGGTCAAGACCTCCCGGTCAAGTATCTGCCTATACCTACGCCTACATCTTCTTCCAACTCCCCTACGGCGTGGTGGCCGTCTCGGTGATGAGCGCGGTGACCCCGTCCTTGGCCGCCCGTTGGGCGCTACGGGACACAGCCGGATTCCGCCACCGTCTGGCTTTCGGCATGCGGGGAATGCTGGCCATCATCATTCCCTCCTCGGTCGGGATGTTGATTCTCGCCCATCCCCTCATCGACCTGGTGTTGGTCCACGGGTCGGAGACGGCCGCCCAGGGTGCGAACACCGCGGCGGCATTGGCCATGCTCTCGTTGGGCCTCCCCGGATTCTGCATGTTCCTCTACATGATCCGCGTACTGCAGTCGATGCAGGACACCCGAACCGCCTTCTACCTCTACCTGGTGGAGAACAGTGTCAACATCATCTTCGGGGTGGCCCTGGTCGGACCGCTGGGCGTCCGGGGCCTGGCCCTCTCGATCTCCATCGCCTACACGGTGGCGGCCATCGTCGCCCTCGGAGTCATCCGGCGGAAAATCGGCTGGCTCGGCGGGGACAGCCTCACCCGCCCGGTCAAACGGGTCATCGGAGCCTCATTGGTGATGGCGGTGGTCACGGTGTTGGCCGTCAATGTGTCCGATTCGACCCACGGGATAGGGCTATTGGCCCGGGTGGTGCTGGCCGTGGTGGCCGGCGCCCTCGCCTACCTGGCCACCGCAGGTGTGGCCGGAGCCCGCGCCGCCCGGCGGACCAATGGTCGGGCCATGTCGTTGTCGGGCGCCCGAACCCATGACAGTGCCTACCGGCAAGCCACCGGGCCTGCTGATGACGATCAGCGGGCGCCACCGCCATCCCCATCGTTCCGTGGCAGACTCGACGGCGAGAACCCGGACACCATGATCCGCCATCTGCGGAGGGTCGAACGTGAGCCGGACGATGACGACGAGGGGGATTTCCATGGCCCGGGTGCGGGTGGTGACCGATAGCGCCTGTGACCTACCGGCGGCGCTGGCCGAGGAGCAGGGAATCACTGTCGTGCCGTTGTCGATCAGGTTCGGCTCCGAGGAGTTCGTCGACGGTGCCACCCTGTCGGCCGATGACTTCTGGGCACGGTGCGCGGCCAGCCCGGTGCTGCCGGAGACTGCTGCCCCCTCGCCCGGTGCCTTTCAAGAGGCGTTCCTCGCCGCCGCTCACGAGGGGTACGACGCGGTGGTCTGCATCACCATCTCGAGCGGCGTTTCCGGCACCCACCAATCAGCCCGCACCGCGGCCGACTCGGTGAAGGACCGCATTCGTGTGCTGACTGTCGACTCCCGGACGGCCACCATGGGCCAGGGGTTGATTGTCCTCGACGTCGCCGCCCTGGCGGCCACCGGCGCTTCTCCCGAGGACATCGTGGCCCGGTCCGAGGCGCTCATCAAAAAAACCCAGGTGTTCGGGGCCGTCGACAACCTTGAGCATCTCGAAAAGGGTGGCCGGATCGGTGGGGCCAAGGCCCTGCTGGGTACTTTGTTGGCCATCAAGCCGGTGCTCACGGTCACCGATGGGATCGTCGGCGAGGAGTCAAAGCAGCGCACCCGTTCCCGTTCGTTGCGCTATCTGGCCGGCAAAGCACAAGAGGCCGGGCCGATCAGCCGGATGGCGGTGTGCAACGGCGCCGCCACTGACATCGACGACTTTCTCTCCATGCTGGACGGGGTGAAATCGGAACATCCGGTGGTGGTGGTGGACCTGGGTCCGGTGGTGGGAACCCATACCGGTCCCGGCACCATCGGGCTCTGCCTGATTACCGCCGACTGAGCCCGACCTGATTCCGCCCTACGGCAGGTGGGCCGCATCATCCGGCTATCCTCGCCCCATGGATCAGCACCCGCGTCAGGTACCAACTCTTCCTTCTGACTCCAGCGGAGCTGGGGATTGGCCGGCTCGAGGGGCCGATCTTGTCGAGACGCTGGTCAGCCTGCTGAGGGACAAGACGGTTCGGCCCTTGACCCTGGTGGCCCGTGCCCTCGTCTTCGGCATCATTGTGTCGGCCGCCGCCACGGTGACGGTGGTCTTCGTCTCGATTTCCCTGGTCCGCCTCCTCACCGTCTACGCCTTCGCCGGACGGGTGTGGGCCTCCGACCTTCTGGTCGGGGCGGTCTTCGTCGCCATCGGCCTGGTGGCATGGAACCTGCGCACGAATGGGAGTCCCGGAACGAGGTCGGCCAAGTGACCGAGTCGAGGCAGGTCGTCATCGTCGGGTCGGGCCCGGCCGGCCTGACCGCGGCGATCTATGCCTCGAGGGCCCAACTCTCTCCCCTGGTCATCGAGGGCGAGCCCTCCTCTACCAGCGACCAACCCGGTGGCCAGTTGATGCTGACCACCGAGGTCGAGAACTTTCCCGGGTTCGTGAACGGGATCATGGGGCCCGAGTTGATGCAGGCCTTCCGGGAGCAAGCGGCTCGCTTCGGCACCGACTACGTCACGGCCAAGGTCACCCGGGCTGACCTGTCGGCCCGNCCNTTCGGGCTNTGGGTCGGTGATCCCGATGCCGCCGAGNCCTCCTATCGGGCCGACGCGCTGATNATCGCCACCGGGGCCCGTTCGCTGATGTTGAACCTGCCCAGCGAGGAGCGTCTNCTTGGCTACGGGGTGTCGACCTGTGCCACCTGTGATGGTTTCTTCTTCCGCGAACGGGACATCGCGGTGGTGGGCGGTGGTGACTCGGCGCTCGAAGAGGCCCTCTTCCTCACCCGATTCGCCGATTCGGTCACGGTGATCCACCGGCGCGATCGCCTCCGCGCCTCCAAGGTGATGCAACAGCGCGCCTTCGCCCATCCGAAAATCATCTTCCGTTGGAACACCGTGGTGGAAGACGTGCTCGGGGANAACAAGGTTTCCGGAGTCACGCTGCGAGATATCACCACCGACGAAGTGTCCACCCTGGAGATCGCCGGCCTGTTCGTGGCCATCGGCCACGAACCGAACACATCGCTGTTCAAGGGCCAGCTCGAGTTGGAGGACAACGGGTATATCCGCACCTTCGACGGGACCCGTACCAACGTCGAAGGTGTCTTCGCCTGTGGAGACGTCCAGGATCACGAGTACCGCCAGGCCGTCACCGCGGCCGGGTCAGGGTGCATGGCGGCTATCGGGGCCGAGCGCTGGATCGAAGAGCAGACCGGCGGTATCTGAGCTTCCGCTTCCTCTCGGTCCGGACGATTGGAATGAAATCGACCCGGGTATCGTTGTTACATCGTGCACCGAAAAATGCATGACACACGGTCGAAAAGCGGCCAGGAGGAGCACCAGCCATGAGCGATACGATCACCACGCTGAGCGACGCTAGTTTTGATGAACATGTCAAGTCCTCAGACATTCCTGTCCTGGTGGACTTCTGGGCCGAATGGTGTGGCCCGTGCAAAATGATCGCTCCGGTGCTCGAAGAGATCGCCACCGAGCAGGCGGGCAAGCTGAACATCGCCAAGCTGAACATCGACGACAACCTCGACGTCACCCGCCGGTTCGATGTGATGAGCATCCCCACCCTTATTCTNTTCAAGGGTGGCGAGCCTGCGGCCCGCATCGTGGGAGCCAAGGGCAAGGGTCAGCTCCTCCAGGAGTTGGCTGCCCACCTCTAGAGGGTTTCGCCCCCGAAAGGGGCGCTTCCACGGTGACTCCGCCGGTATCCCCAGCGTGAGTGCTGCTCCTTCCATTCACCTGGCTGTCGGCGACGCCGGCCCGGCCGTCGTCGATGTGCAACATCGCCTCAGGGCATTGAGGTTGTCGGTCGGACTCGACACCGCAGGCTCTTTTGGGCACGGCACCCGGACGGCCGTCGAGGCCTTCCAATACCGGCGTGGCCTGCGGGTCGATGGCGTCTGTGGCCGGCAGACCTGGTCCGCCCTGGTGGAAGCCGGGCGATGCCTGGGAGATCGGCTTCTCTACCGGCGGACCCCCATGCTTCGGGGTGACGACGTGGCGGAGCTGCAGCAGCGCTTGAGTGCCCTCGGGTTCGATACCGGGCGAGTGGACGGCATCTTCGGTGACCTCACCTCTGCCGGTCTGGGTGACTTCCAGCGGAACGCCGGTCTCCCGGTCGACGGGATCGCCGGGGCTTCCACTGTGGCCGAGCTGCTCCGGTGCGGTTCCCTCCACNAGGGCACCGAGCTGGTGAGCTCGGTTCGGGACCGGGAGCTGCTTCGCCAGGCGCCCCGAACGCTCGCCGGGCGGCGGCTGGCGATCGGCGAAGAGGGCGGCCTCGATGCCACTGTGGGAGCACTCAGGCGACTACTGGTGGGCCGCAGCGCGCTGGTGACGACCCATCACCATCCTGACGGCTCCATNCAGGCCTCAGAGGCCAACGCGGGTCGCGCCGAGGTATACGTGGGACTGCGGTTGGATGCCACCAAGCGACACTGTTCGACGGCGTACTACACCGGGTACCGCTACACCTCCCTGGGAGGGCGGCGGCTGGCCGAGTTATTCCAGAACACCCTGCCGGCCAAACTCGGCGTGACCGATGGAGGCAGTCACGGTATGTCCCTGCCCGTCCTCCGTGAAACCCGGATGCCGGCGGTGATCTGTGAGATCGGTCCGGCCTCGGTAGTTGTCGAACAGACCCCTACCTTGGCCCGGGCGATTGTCGAGGCCCTTAGCGAGTGGGTNGATACTCCCTGGGATTGAGGCACAAGCAGGCATGAAGACAACCCCCGACCTTNGGGCAATCCGACGACTGTCGACCTCAACATCAGACCGTGTCGTCACCGTAATCCACAACTTCATACACAGGGTGTGGATGAATCTCAACTGAGGGTTAAGGCACAAATACCACTCTGAGTAACNATAACCCTCTACGCTATGTAATTATGTCANGTATTCCCACTCTGCGTGAGCTTCTAACCGGAGACTCCCCTGTTCTCCTGGGCACCGACCATCAGCTTATAGATTCGCTCAAGGTCTTCGAGGGTGGCGAACTCGACCGCCACTCTCCCCCGCTTCGCGGTCATTTCCACTTTCACCCGGGTGTTCAGGTGGGTAGAGAGCAGCTCTTCCAATTCGAGAATCCCCGGAGGGGGCAGGCGCCTCTGCTCCGCCGGATCTGGCTTTGTGCCGCCCTTGGTGGCGCCCGCCTTGCCTTTGGCGCTGCCTTCTGCGGCTTCGAGTGGCTCGTCGGCTGCTGACCGCTCTCTCACCAACTCCTCGACCGCCCGCACGTTCAGGCTGTCGGTCACGATCAACTTTGCCAGTGACTCCTGATACGCCCGATCGGGCGTTCCCAACAGGGCTCTGGCGTGACCNGCACTGATCTGTCCCTCGGCCAACAGGCGTTGGACTGCCGCCGGCAGGTGCAACAACCGGAGGGTATTGGTGACTGCCGTCCGGCTCTTTCCCACCCTGGACGCCACCTGGTCGTGGGTATAGTTGAAATCCTCGATCAACTGCTGATAGGCGGCGGACTCCTCCAACACGTTGAGATCCTGTCGGTGGAGATTCTCTACCAAAGCCTGCTCGAGNCTGTGGACATCGGTAGATGTCTGAATCAGCACCGGGATGGTCTGCAGACCGGCTCGCCGGGCAGCTCTCCAGCGACGTTCCCCAGCAATCAACTCGAACTGGTCAGACCCACCTCCGGAAACCTCGCGCACCAGAACCGGCTGCAAGATGCCGAGCTCCTTGATCGATGCAGCCAGCGCAGACATGGTGTCCTCGTCGAATTGGACTCTGGGCTGCAGCGGGTTCGGCTTGATGCTGCCGAGAGGAACTTCCCGGAGCGACGATGAACGGTCGCTCACAACCTCGGTCGGGATCAGCGCACCGAGTCCTTTGCCCAGTCCGCTACGACGCGCCACCGCTGACCTCCTTAGCTAGTTCCCGATATGCGATCGCCCCNCGGGACGTCGGGTCGAATGCCGTAATCGGCTGTCCAAACGACGGGGCTTCCGATAATCGCACGGTCCGGGGGATGATACTGCGGCACACCTTGTTGCCGAAGTGCTGGCGGACCTCTTGGGCCACCTGGTCCGAGAGCTTGGTTCGGGCGTCGTACATGGTGAGCACGACAGTCGAGACATCGAGCCCGGCGTTGAGGTTGGATGCCACCAGATGCACGTTGCGCATCAGCTGGGTCAAACCCTCGAGGGCGTAGTACTCGCACTGGACCGGAACGAGGACCTCATCGGCAGCGGCAAGTCCGTTTACCGTAATGAGGCCCAACGAGGGAGGGCAGTCGATGAGGATGAAGTCAAAGTCATCAATCACCGTCTCGATGGCCCGCTTCAGCTTCGTTTCACGGCTGAATGCCGGCACGAGCTCAATTTCGGCACCAGCGAGATCGATGGTGGACGGGGCGACGAAGAGATTCTTGGTACTGGTGGGTTCGATGCAGTCCTCTAGCGAGGTGTCCCTCATCAAGACGTCGTACATGGACCGCTCGAAATTGCGAGCATCGATACCCAGGCCGGTAGTGGCGTTCCCTTGAGGATCGAGGTCTATCACCAGAATCCTGAACCCGAGCTCCGCCAGGGCAGCCCCGAGGTTGACCGAAGTAGTCGTCTTGCCGACGCCGCCCTTCTGGTTGGCAATCGCCAGGATGCGGGGAAGNGGATTTCCCGACGCCGCCTGGACTATGCGGCCGTTCGCAACCTCAGCTGGCTCGGCTTCCGCGTTTGGCTCAGATCCCACTGTCTGAGAAGCCTTTACCAGGGCCGGCTCGGGCTTCGCAACTGGGGCCGGCTCGGGCTTCGCAACTGGCTGTTTGGTTGCCGGCGGGGCTATCTCAGCAGCTGTCTCAGGCTCGGGTTGATTCTCCCCAGCAGACTCTGGCACTCCGACGGGCTCCGCAATGGGCGTTGGAACTGCTTGTGGCGCAACCTCTGCGAGAGTCTCGACCTCTTCAGGCAATGCCTCACCCGATGGGACTACGTCCTCGGGCAAGGCCTTTTGTTGGTCGGTCTCTCCCGACCATGGCGCTGGTCCCTTCATCCCTCGCAGGGAAGACTGGCTTCGATCTCTGCGGCGGCCGCGCATCATCGTCTCCTCAGAGCATCAGGGGTCAAGGGACACATACTCCCTTTCATTGGGGGGTAGGTCAAGTCTTTCGGGAGGAACGTTTCACGTGGAACACTCCAACTCTCGACTAAGTGCCCGCGCGGATAGGTGAAGTGCCTTCTCACCAGGGAGGTTGCGCGTTGAGATAACGAAGGAACCATCCACCGGTCGTTGGTGTGGCCCCGAGAGAATCGGGGTGCCTATCCACTACCAAACGACCGAATGGAGGTGCCGCAATTATGCGCGCGCTCGACCCTGAAGTGAAGGATGCCATCTGGGCTGGCCTCGAACCGCACTTACCGCCCCGAGTGGACCGCCACCCGTTGGGCTGTCACCGGCCGAGGTGCTCGGATCGGGACTGCTTCGACCTGATCGTCGTGCGGCTCGCCACCGGTTGTTCCTGGGAGGATGCGGAGCGGCTCACCGGCAACAAGGTGTCCGACACCACCGCACGTGCCCGGCGTGACGAATGGATCGCGGCAGGGGCGTTCGCCGCCCTGTCCGAGGAAGCCCTCGCAGGTTTCGACAAGGTGATCGGCCTCGAGCTCTCTGACGTGGCCGTGGACGGGAGCCTCCACAAAAGCCCTTGTGGGGGCGATGGAACGGGGAAGAATCCGACGGACCGTGCGAAACTCGGATGGAAGTGGTCCATCCTCACGGATCGATACGGCATCCCGTTTGGGTGGACCGTCGATGGGGCGAACCGCAATGACTCGGTGATGCTCGAACCGACCCTCGACGGTGCTGGCGCCCGAGGTCTGCTTGCCGACATCGAGACCATCTGGCTCGATCGGGGCTATGACTCAGAAGTCACCCGCCAGCGCCTGGCGGAGCGGTTGCTCGACGACGCCATCATCGCCAAGAAGCGCAAGAGGGGCGAGGCGAAGGGAAAGAACCCTCAACCCATGGGGATGCGATGGCCGGTCGAGCGGACCAACGCGTGGCTTGCCGCATACGGTCAGCTCCGCCGGAACACGGATCGCAAGCCCATTCACCGGCTCGCTCAGTTTGCACTGGCGGTCGCCTTCATGCTCACAGCCAAGCTCATCGACTACAGGAACCGCTGGTCACGCATGTCGGTGCCTATTCGCTGAGCCTCTAA
>JGI24140J50213_10000482_pt1 | contig 18529 bp, 16 predicted proteins | sample BarGraIncu00222A_FD_50213 | JGI IMG/M metagenome (IMG submission 50213)
GAAAAACAGCAAGCTTGACGATGATGGTAGACTTCGTCTGGATCGATTCAGGCGGATATCTACCTCACAAGCACGATCGAACACGGGGAAATGCCGGAATGTTGAGTGCTTCTTGCGCGGGCCAACCCTCGCCCAACCGGATCCCTGCCGACGTTACAGTCGCACGGTTCAGCGATGTCCCGGTCATCGATTGCGGCATCCATGAATGAACGTAAAACGACCAATGTACCGCAGGCGGAGCCGGTGACGCCCTCCGCGGAGCATCCCACGAGGCTGAAGACAGATCCTCGCATCGCCCAACCGGACGAAATGTACCAGACTCTGCTCGAAGCCTATCGCGGGCTCTCCGATCAGGAGGCCAGGAAATTCACCGCCAAGCTGTTTCTCATTCTTGCAAATCACATCGGTGACATTGAGGTGGTCAGACAAGCCGTGGCTCTGGCCGGTCCCACAGGTTCTGCACCACAAAAGCAATAAACCGCGTACGATCATGGGGAGCAAAATATGAAGCCCGAATCCACGCTCGCTGAGTTTGTGCAGCGGACCAGCTACGACGATCTGCCGCACGACGCGCGCCTTGTGATGAAGCGCGTTCTGCTGACGGTTCTTGGTACCGCCATTGCCGGCGCAAGCGAAGACGGTTGTGATGAAGTCCGCGAGCTCGTCTCTGGGTGGGGCGGGAACTACGAGGCGACGCTGCTCGTTCACGGAACGAAGCTTCCGGCGCCGCAGGCCGCGCTGGTCAACGGCGTGATGTGCCGCGCACTCGACTATTGCGACGCGATGGCGCCCGGAGTTCACATCGGGTCCTCGCTCGTTCCCGCGGCCTTGGCCGCCGCGGAATTGAGAGGTGGCTGCAACGGCCGGGATTTTCTGGTCGCATTGGCCGTCGGCGCGGAACTTGCCTCCCGGATGAACCTGACGGAAGAAGCCTATAACGGCTTCGACCCCACGGGCGTTGCAGCGATCTTTGGCTCGACCGCCGTCGCCGCGAGGCTTCTCGGGCTGTCAGCGGTCCAAACCCATCACGCCCTGGCTCTGGCTTTCAACCGGTGCGGAGGCAGCTTCCAGAGCAATGTCGACGGCTCGCTTGCCGTACGGTTCATTCAGGGATGGGTCGCGGAGATGGGCGTGGTCTGCGCGCTCCTCGCGCAAAAAGGCGTAACCGGGCCCATCAACTTCATCGAGGGTGTTTACGGATACGCCCATCTATTCGGGCGTGACAAGGTGAATCCGGCGACGTTCGCATCGGGCCTCGGTCGCGACTATGTGTTGTCACGGATGATGTTCAAAAACTTTCCGAGCTGCGGCTTGAGCCAGGGCGCAACCGAATTGGCAATTCGCGCCACCGAAACCTTGAAACTGGACGCCGACAACGTGGCATCAGCCGAGGTCAGGCTGCCGCCCTATGCGTTTCGTCTCGTCGGTCATGAGTTTGCGATCGGAGACAACCCGCGCGTGAATGCGCAATTCAGCGTTCAGTACTGCGTCGCAAATGCAATCCTGAACCGCAGTTCGCGGCTCAAGCACTTTAGGCCGGAAACAGTCCGGTCGCCAAAAGTGAACGATCTCATCTCCCGGATTTCAGTCGTTTCCGACTCGACGATGGATTCGCGTGGTCATACCGCCGTCGATCTTCGCCTCGTCACGAAGACTGGGGGCGTATTCGACGAGGGGCTGGATATCTCTCCTGGATTTCCAGGCAATTCACTGTCCGAAGCGGCGCATCTTGACCGGTTCATCGACTGCCTCGACTACGCGGCTCTTCCGCTGCGACCCGGATGCGGGGAAGAGATTATCAGGAACGTGAATGATCTGGAGGCGCTGCCGGATGTGCGGTCGCTGATCAATCTGAGCCAAAGCGATCCGCTTCAACTTGGCCGGTCACGATCAGGATCGGGTGCTGATCGATGACCAAACGGACGCGCAACCACGACCACGTTGCGGTTGCCGTCGTGGGAGCCGGGCCGGTCGGACTGACGGCGGCCCTCGATCTGCGTCATCACGGCATCTCGGCGGAACTGTTCGACCAAGACGTTACAGTTTGCGAAGGTAGCCGAGCAATCGCCTGGGCTCAACGCACGCTTGAGATCTTCGATCGCCTGGGAGTCGGTAAGCGCGTTCGCAATGAAGGCACGACATGGAAGACCGGCAAGGTATTCTGGAAAGAAGACCTGGTTTACGAATTCGATCTTCAGCAGGACCCGCATTTCGAGTTCCCGGCCTTCGTCAACATGCCTCAGCACCAGGTCGAAAGGGTTCTGATCGAGCGCCTGGCGGAAACCAACGCGCCGCCGATCCGGTTTATTCATCGTCTTTCGGCGCTGGACGTTGAAGACGGGCTGACCCGCCTGACCTTCGAGACACCATCAGGGCCCTCGGTCTGGACCTGTGACTATCTGCTGGCCGCGGACGGAGCGAGAAGCACGATCCGGAAATTGTCGCGTCTCGGTTTCCAGGGACGGAATTTCGAAGACAAATTCCTGATCGCCGACGTGCGAATGCAGGCGGAGTTCCCAACCGAGAGGTGGTTCTGGTTCGATCCACCCTTCAATCCCGGCCGGTCCGCGCTGTTGCATCGGCAGCCCGACAATATCTTCCGCATCGATTTGCAACTCGGTCCGTCCGCCGACCCCGACGTCGAGAGACAGCCGGAGCGCGTGACCTCCCGGGTCCGCGCCATGCTGGGTCCTGATCGCGTTTTCGAGCTGGATTGGGTCAGCGTCTATTCGTTTCAGTGCCGTCGTCTCGAACGATTCCGCCACGGATCGACGTTCTTTATCGGCGATTCGGCGCACCAGATTTCGCCGTTTGGCGGTCGCGGCGGCAACAGCGGAATCCAGGATGTGGACAATCTGGTCTGGAAGCTAGCACTCGTGATCGCGGGTAAAGCTCCCGACGCGTTGCTGGACAGCTACGACGTCGAACGACGAGCGGCCGCAGATGAAAATATGTTGATCACAACGCGGTCAACCGACTTTATCTCTCCAAGAGACCAAACCGACCTCGCCTTCAGGGACGCGGTGCTTGAGCTCTCTGCCAAGCATGCGTTCGCGCGAGGGATGGTGAACAGCGGACGCTTGTCCCGTCCGACGCCATACCGCCAATCGTCGCTGAATCTGGCGCCCGATCTCGATCAGGCGGATGCTATCCAACCCGGAACGCCTTGTCCCGACGCGCCTGTCCAAAGACAGGATGGATCGCGTGGCTGGCTTTTGTCCGAGTTCAACGCCGTCTTCACGATCGTGATTTTCGCCGACGGCAGCCGCGGCCTTCTTGCGCACGCAAGAGAGGTTGTTTCGATGCTGGCGCGCGAAACCGGTCTCAAGATCAATCTTTTGCCCATTCACATCGGACAGCCCGGCGCGTGCGGGCTCGGCGACACCGAGGGACTCGCTTGCCGTCGCCTCGGGGGAAAGCCGGGGAGGGTGATCGTCATCCGCCCGGATCAACACGTCGCGGCCGTGCTCGGGACATGCGATGGCCAAGCGATCCGACGCGCCCTGATGGCGGCGACGGGGCATCAATGATAAAGTGGAAAGAGCGCAACATGCGCGACTATGCTGAAGCGATCAGGGATTTCTCGATTGAAACTCTCGAACGTGAGGTGCTTCTGGGCTCCCTCGATCAAGGGCTCAACGCCTGCGTCGAATGCTGCGACCGCTGGGCCAGCGGAGGTCGGGTTGCTCTCGAATGGTTCGGCGTCAATGGCGATCACAAGACCGTCACCTACGAGTCGCTGAAACACCGCTCCTCCCAGCTCGCAAACTATCTCTCGGCACAGGGGGTCGGTCCCGGTGATGTCGTCGCCGGACTTCTGCCGCGTATTCCGGACCTTCTCGTCGTGGTGCTCGGGGCCTGGCGTTTAGGGGCGATTTATCAACCCCTCTTCACGGCATTCGGACCTTCGGCGATCGAGACGCGCGTCACTGCCGAAGAAGGCAGCCGGGCAAAACTCATCGTCACCGATGCGGCCAACCGGCCGAAGCTGGACAGCGTGCGGAACTGCCCGGCCGTTCTCGTCGTGGGTGGGGAAAACGCCGCCGAAGCTGATTTTGCCAGCGCCATAGCTTCGTTCCCAGGCGCGTTCGCGCCGGTGACCTTGAGGGGCGAGGATCCGTTCGTGGTGCTTTTTACCTCCGGCACCACGGGCAAGCCAAAGGGGGTGCGATACCCGCTCAAGCTGCTGCTGCCGATCGCGGTCTATATGCGTGATGCTCTCGATCTTAAGCCGGGCGACAACTATTGGAATCTCGCCGATCCCGGCTGGGGTTATGGCATGGTTTACGCGATCGTCGGGCCGCTCCTGCTTGGGCACGCCACGACGCTGTACGAAGGGCCGTTCACGGTCGAATCGACGGTGAGCACGATCGTCAAACGCAAGATCACGAATCTTGCGGGCGCTCCGACGGCCTATCGTCTGATGATGGCGGCGGGCGATGAAGCCATGGCGCCGATCTCCTGCCAGCTCCGGGTCGCGAGCAGCGCGGGAGAGCCGCTGAACCCGGAAGTCATACGCTGGGCCGAGCGTGTTCTTCATTGTCCGCTGAACGACCAATTCGGGCAGACCGAAGTCGCTATGCTTGTCAACAACCACCATGGCCTGCGGCATCCGGTCAAACTGGGATCAGCAGGGCTTGCGATGCGCGGCTTCGAACTCGCGATTCTCGACGACGATCTGAACCCCGTCGCACCCAACACGCCGGGTGTCCTCGCGGTGCATCGGACCAGGTCGCCACTCTATACATTCTCGGGTTATTGGCGGGCGGAGTCGCCGTGCATTCGCGGCGACTGGTACCTGACCGGCGATACGATGTTGCAGGACGAGGACGGCCATTTTTTCTTCGTCGGCCGCCGCGACGACATCATCACCTCCGCAGGCTACCGGATCGGACCTTTCGATGTGGAAAGTGCGATTATGGAACATCCTGCGGTCGCGGAAGTGGCCGTGGTCGGCAAGCCCGATCCCCAGAGAACCGAGATCGTCAAAGCCTTCATCGTCCTGCGACCGGGTCATGACGTAACCACCGAGCTCATAGCGGACATCCAGCAGATGGTGCGGACCCGGCTGGCCGCACATGCCTATCCGCGCGAGGTCGAGTTTATCGCAGCGCTCCCCAAGAACCCCAGCGGGAAGGTTCAGAGGTTCGTGCTGCGGGGGAGTGCATGACATTCGCAACAAAAAAATTGGATTTGGTTCTGAAGCAATGGAATTATTCTGGAAGACGAACAAGCAACCACGAAAACCAGGGGAAGGAAACCATGTCGGAATTGCAACCATCGGTTAATCGGCCGGGGACAAAATGGGTGTTTCGAAGGACTGTCGGATGCGCGCTGGCTTTTTGCACAGCGTTGATCGCGGGGAGCGCGACGCCTGCATTCGCGCAGGACAAGACCGTCAATATGAAGGTCTCGCTGTGGGTACCGCCGGCGCATCCGCTAGTAGCCGCCACCCAGGCTTGGGCCGCCGATATCGAAAAGGCCTCGGGCGGCACCATCAAGATGACGGTGTTCCCCTCCGAGCAGCTCGGCAAGGCGTTCGATCATTACGACATGGCGCGCGACGGCATCGCCGACATTACTTGGGTCAGTCCCGGTTATCAGCCAGGCCGCTTCCCGATCATTGCGGCGGGAACGCTTCCGTTCGTATTTTCCGACGGCAAGAAAGGCACGCTCGCGCTGAACGAGTGGTACCACAAATATGCCGCGACCGAGATGAAGGATACCAAATTGTGCTTCGCGTTCATCCACGATCCCGGCGCGCTACACGGTAAGAAGAAGATCCTGGTGCCCGGCGATCTCAAAGGCGTGAAGGTCAGGCCGGCGCAGAGCTCGATCGGCGAAATGGTCAAGATGTTCGGCGGCACCAACGTTCAGGTGTCGGCGCCGGAATCGCGCGACGCGCTGGAGCGTGGCGTCGCTGACGAGATCACGTTTCCCTGGGGGTCGATCTTTCTGTTCGGCATCGACAAAGTCGTGAAGTATCACATGGACGTTCCTCTCTACACGACCACGTTCACCTACAACATCAATCCGAACACCTACAATTCGCTTTCGGCCGGCCAGAAGAACGTCATCGACGATCACTGCACGCCCGAATGGGCGTCCAAGGTGTCCGATCCCTGGATCGAATTCGAAGCCAACGGCCACACGAAGATGAAGGCGCTCGCGGATCACGAGGTTTATCCGTTGACGCCGGAACAACTTGCACAATGGAAGGCGGCGATCGCGCCGCTTCGGGCCAGCTGGGCTGAGGCCGTGACGAAGGCCGGCGGAAATGCCGCCGCCATCGACGCGGATCTACAGGCTGCGCTGAAGAAATTCGACGCGGCGTACTAAACCGGACGGTCGTTCGGACCGGGGCGGTCGCTGGACCGCCCCGTCTTCTCTTTCTATCCCAGGTGGCTAATGAACGCAGTACTGAAACTCTCGCGTGATGACATGCTTGGCGCTCCGCCAGGCGCCGCGCCAAAGCGCTCCATCATGGACCGCTTCATCGATTCGATCGAGTGGATCGCGGCATTCTTCGTCGGCATCGTCGCATTGAACACCTTCGTTGCCGTGGTCATGCGCAAGTTCTTCGCAGTGACGATTCCGGACTATTATAATCTCGGCCAGTTCCTGCTCGGCATCCTGATTTTCTGGGGCATTGCCGCCACCAGCTATCGCGGCACCCACATCACCGTCGATCTGGTCTGGGCCAACGCGACGCCAAAATACCAGCGCTGGATCGACGTGTTCGCGACCCTGGTGCTGCTGTTCGTGGTGACGGTGCAGACCTATACGCTGTTCGACAAGGTGGTGAGCACGCGCGCCGCCCATATCGTGACCATGGATCTGCAGGTGCCGATCTGGCCGTTCTTTCTGGTATCGTGGCTCGGCGACGTCTCGGCGGTGCTGCTGATCGCGATCCGGACCTGGCGGCTTATTTTCCATCCGGATCTGATGCACGATCCCGAAATCAAGACCGTGGAGTAGACCGGCATGAGCGACGGGATCGTAGCCCTCGCCGGCTTTGTCAGCCTGTTCGCGCTGATGCTGCTGCGCGTGCCGGTCGGCATGGCGATGGGGCTCGTCGGCATCACCGGCTTCGGTTATCTGACCGGCTTTGCGCCGGCGCTAAAGCTGGTGGGACAGACCACCATGCGCACGGTGACCGATTATTCGTTCGGCGTGATCCCGATGTTCCTGCTGATGGGCGCGTTCGTGTCGGTGTCCGGCATCAGCCGCGAGCTGTTCCGCGCCGCCAACACTTTCGTCGGCCACTGGAAGGGCGGGCTCGGCATCGCCACCATCGCGGCCTGCGGCGGCTTCGCCGCGATTTCGGGCTCCTCGGTTGCGACCGCCGCGACGTTCTCCGCGGTGGCCTATCCGGAAATGCGGCGCTTCGGCTATCCGCAATCCTTCGCCACCGGGGTGATCGCGGTCGGCGGCACGCTGGGCGCGATGCTGCCGCCGTCCACGGTGCTGGCGGTGTACGGCATCATCACCCAGCAGGATATCGGCAAGCTGTTCATCGCCGGCATCGTGCCGGGCTTGCTGGCGATCGCGATGCACATGATCACCATCGGAATCATCGGCGTCGCCAAGCCCGGCTTCCTGCCCGCGGGTCCGCGCAGTTCGTTGCAGGACCGCCTGGTCGCGCTGCGCGACGTCTGGTCGCCGCTGCTGCTGTTCGTGTTCGTGATCGGCGGGCTCTATGGTGGCTTCTTCATTCCGACCGAGGCCGGCGCGGTCGGCGCCGTCGGCGCCTTCATCATCGGCGTGCTCAGAGGCAAGCTGACAAAGGACGGCATCCTGCTATCGCTGCTGCAGGCGACGCGCACCGCGGCCGCGGTATTCACTGTGCTGATCGGTGCGTTGTGTTTCGGATACTTCCTCACCATCACCCAGACGCCGCAGAACATCACCGCGTTTCTGACCGGCCTCGGCATCGGCCCCTACGGCGTTCTGACGTTGATCCTCCTGATGTATCTGGTGCTGGGCTGCCTGATGGACGCGATGGCGATGGTGATCCTCACCGTTCCGATCGTGTTCCCGGTGGTGACGGCGCTGGGTTTCGATCCGATCTGGTTCGGCATCATCATCGTGATGACGGTCGAACTGGGATTGATCCATCCACCTGTCGGCATGAACGTGTTCGTCATCAAGAGCGTGATCAAGGACGTCAACATGTCCACGATCTTCATCGGCGTGCTGCCGTTTGTGGTGACCGACCTAATCCGGCTGGTGATTCTGATCCTGTTTCCACTGCTGGCGACCTGGCTGCCGCAGCGCATGATCGGATGAGTGATGCAGTCTGAGCGTGATTGTGAATACGTCAATTGTTGGAGCCATCGTTCCTTTGGCGCAATTCCGACCCGAGGGCGAAAAATGCATGAAGACTGGTTGCGGTACCGAACATATCGAGATGCTTGAACGGCTGCTCGCGGCGCGATATTCGTGTCGCGCCTTCAGGCCTGAGCCCGTGCCGCGCGCGACGATCGAGCGTATCCTGTCAGCTTTGCAAAAGACTGCGTCGTGGTGCAACAGTCAGCCGTGGCAAGTGGTGATCGTCAGCGGCGACGGGACCCCGAAGTTCTCCAGGGCGCTGTACGAAGCTGCGAGCCAAGGGGCCCCTCACGAGACGGATTTTCCGTTCCCTCGTGGATATTATGGCGTGTACCTCGATCGTCGCCGCGAAAGCGGATTTCAGCTGTACAGCGCGCTCGGGATTCAGCGCGGCGACAAGGCCGCCTATGTCAAGCAGACCCTGGAAAATTCTCGGTTCTTCGGCGCGCCGCACGTGGCAATCATTACGACGGAGGATGCTCTCGGCGTCTACGGCGCCATTGATTGCGGCGCATATGTCGCCAATGTCTTGCTGGCAGCCCAGGCCGCGGGTGTGGCGAGCGTTCCTCAGGCGGCGCTTGCCAGCCACTCGGATATTGTACGAAAACACCTCGGCATTGGGGACGACCGCCGCGTCGTCTGCGGAATTTCGTTCGGCTTTCTGGATGAAATACATCCGGCGAACAGTTATCGCACCAATCGCGCGGCTATTGCCGAGGCAGTCAGGTTTATCGACGTATAGCGGCGGCGACTTTTAGCTACGATGAGGCCTCCGTCCCGGAGGAAGAGATAGGGCCGACAAATTTGCCGAACCGGCCTGCATTGTACAGCAACGTCTCACCCTCGGCGCCCAGAATCCAGCTTTACTGCGCCGATCAGGACCTCGTGGGTTCCTGCACGTTGCTGCATCTTAACCAGACAATCCAGCACCGCCACGGCGCCTCGCAGGATCGGAGGAGAGCTCGCGCGCGTATCCCAAAGCTCCGGATCGAAGGCTCGGTATGATCCCCGCGTAGGGCGAGAGAAGTATTCGGCAATTTCGGAGTGCGCGGTCGACAAGAAACTCACGGAGAACCGACCAGAGGCGATCATTGGTGCGCAGGAGGACGTATCGTGATTGACGCAGACCAGGATCTGCGGCGGGTCAGCGCTGACGGACGAGATCGCCGTGGCTGTCATTCCGTATTGCCGGCCAAGAGTAAGACGTCGTCACAACCGCAACGGGCTCCCGTATCATTCGTAGCGCGGCTCGGTAGCGATCGGGATTGGCAGTGCAGGTTGCGCTTGCATTGCTGGTGTCTAGCATCAGATACTCCGCGGATCCTACCCTGTAGACCTCTGTCACAGGTCGCGTTTGCACACGGTTCTAGAGGTCATACTCTTTGATCGGCAGGCCAAGTGTCGCCTGCGCAATGCGCGTCGCCACGAAATCGGGCTGGTGCGTGGCATTGTTCTTGAACGTGGCAAGATCCCGGAAAAAACGCTGCATCGGTTGGCCATCCACCGCGCTCGTTGAACTTGCTGCGCGAAATGTCTCCAGGCCCGCTTCCCAAGCGAGCCGCGCCGCCTGATGCTGGAGCCCTTGCAGCTGCAGGGCCTTGGTCAGGTTGAAGGGAGCTTGGCCTTCTGCTGCGGCCACGCAATACTCCATGTAGAGTTCACCGGACCGGATGAGAACGGCCTCGGCGGCGCTTGTCATCGACAAGGCAAGTCCATAGATCCGCTGCCAATCGTGATGCTCGTATTTCAGCATGTGTTGGGCATAACGAGGGCGTGTCGTTCGTATGATGCGCTCGTAATCCTCCAGCGCCGCCTTCGCCGCGCCAACCTGCGAACAGACCAGCTCCCCCGCTGCGAAACCGAGAAAGGCCCCGCCGTACATCGGGTTGCCGTGCAAGCGTGTCCCCGGTGTGCCATCGGAGAAGTCGGCATCCATCACCGTTTCGATCACGAAGTTCGGCGGGATGACCGTGCCGTCGATCACCACGCTGTTGGAGCCGCTTGCGCGCAGACCGAGGATGCTGCCCCAGTCGTCCAGCATTTTGTAACCGCCCTTCGGAACAATCACCGTCACCGTTTTATCGGGTTTCCCGTCGACGCCCGGAACGTGGGCCAGCCCCATGAAATGGGTTGAGTAAGGCACGCCGGAGCAATAGCGCCACGAGCCGCTCACGCGATAGCCGCCCTCAACCGGAACCGCCTTGCAGTTGGGGCCGGTGCCGGTCCCGCCGAGCGGGGAGATGAAATGGCCGTCCGGGCCAAAAATTTTTGCCTGAGCCTCGGCGGAGAAGTAGGAGCCAACCTGCAAAGCGTGCCCGGAGCCGAGGCAGAGACACCAGCCGATCCCCGGATCTCCGGAGGAAATCTCCACCATCACCTTGAAGAAGGTCGGTATGTCGAACTCGTGCCCGCCGAAGCGGCGGGGCTGAAGGATGCGATAGAAGCTGGCCTTCAGAAATTCGCTGTGAAGCGCCTCGGAATAGTATCCGCGCTTCTCGGCTGCAGGCGCTTCCTCGCGGATGAGCGGTCGAAGCGCCCGCGCCCGTTCGATGATCGCGGCGGGGGTGAGATCGGGCTCGGGACAGGGAATTGTCGGCGGCAGAATGTGTTGATGATTCATCGGAGTGTTCCTTGGCAGGCCGACCCAGGACCCGCTTTGTCGAACAGAGCTGATCCGGCGTTTTTCGCGTTCAGTTAGGGCGCGCCGAGCTTGCCGGTCCAATACCATTTAGGTCGGGACCAAGACCTGAGGGGTTGCGATGGCCTGCCCAGCCTCAGCTCCTCAACATTTGCACGCGGCAAGTCGGGTCCAACATCAAAAGGCAAAATCACAGGTCAAAATTAACGGCAATGTCACGTGATCCCGCAGCAGAAGCCGAGGAAGGCATGGAGCTCGGAGGAGGCATTGTCTCTGAGCCAGGCGACGTCCGCGCCGAGTTCGAACGCAAAGTCCTCGACAGGTCTGACGGAAATGTCGGCGGAGAGCCGCGCCGCGCTTCCCCTCATCGCGAATGAGATGCCGTTTCCGGCCGCGACCATGGCGACCGTGGTCGGAAAGCTGTCCGTCTCGCAAACGACGTTCGGCCGGAAGGCCAGTGCGGCCCACGATGCGATCAGCCTGTCGTAAAACGGCGGATTGGTTGCCCTGCTGCTCATGACAAACGGCTCGCCATGGAGGTCGCTGATCTGCAACTTTTTTCGCGCGGCAAGGGGATGGCCCGCCGGGAACATGAAATCCAGCGGCTCCTCGAAGATTCGCTCGGTCCTGAATGCGTCGGCAACCGCAAAATCGGAGTGCAGAATGCCGAGGTCGATCTGCCGGGCCGACAAAGCTTCGAGCTGGGCAACGGGCGACAAATGGACGAGTGAAATGTTGACGGCCGGGCAATCGCGCCGATAGTCACGCAGGCTGTTCATGAATGTTGGGGAATAGAGCCCCAGCGCCATATAGCCGATGCGAAGCACCCCCGTTACGCCGGAGGCCGCCAGCCGGGCCGACTTGATCGCCCACTCGCTCTGCCCAAGCGTGGCCCGAGCCTCCTTCAGGAAAGCATGTCCAGCCGGGGTCAATTCGAGTTTACGGCCGCCGCGCAGGAAAAGAGGTGCATCGACGATATGCTCCAGATTCTGGATCTGCCGGCTGAGCGGAGGCTGCGCGATGTTCAATGTTCTTGCCGCGCGGCTGAAATTTAGCTCTTCCGCGACAGCGACGAAATACCGGAGATGCCTGAGCTCCATGGCCACCCTCCACTGCACCCTGGCGAGCGCGTCGTTTACAATTTACAATCTGGTCCCGTCGCACCCATGTCAATGGGCTATGTTCGGTATCACCGGTGCGATGACCGGTCTGCTCTGGAGACGCTTTCAGCTCGGCGCGCGCATGTCTTTCGAAAGTACTATTCGTCGCGGATGAGGTATCTGTGCGTCGGAAAAAGTTGCATCCCCTTGCGTCCGACGGCCCCACCCCAGATGCCCTTGGGCAAGAACAGCATCATTGCAATGGCGATCACGCCGAGAATGAGAAGATAAAGACTATTGTACTGCGACAAATTGGAGAGAAGCACCCAGAAAATCAGAACGCAGACGATCGGGCCTTCGATCGTGCGTACGCCACCGATGACGAACGAGGTCGTAGAGACCGAAGGCGGTATTGGGTGCACCGAGCGCCCGGGCGATCCGCATCATCGCTTCCGGCGCCGCGGCGGCATTATAGGCCGTGGCATGGGGCAGCACGATCGCATGCGTCTGCGCATGCGGCAGATCGAACGAGCCGCCGAGCACATGGCAAAGTTTGTGGTGCAGGGACATTCCGACGGCCCCGAGATAAGTCCCGCTCAGCCAGGCACCGTAAAGGCATCCTGCCTCGCCGATTTGTTCGCCAGATCTTTGACGATATGCGGCAGCGCTCGTCCCAGCGCGGCGATTCCTTCTTCCGCCATTAGCGACGTCACCGGATTCGCATCGGGCGCGTAAAGCGCCTCGACGGCGTGGGCGATGGCATTCATTCCGCTCGCCGCGGACATGGCGCTCGGCAATCCAATCGTCAGATCGACATCGTAAATCACGGTATCGGGAACAAGATCGCGGGATCGTTGCGTGGTTTTGAGGCCGCGGCGGGTTTCGCCCAGGATCGGCGTCATCTCGGATCCGGCATAGGTGGTCGGCACCGCAATCTGCGGCAGTCCGGTTCGCAACGACAGCGCCTTGCCGAGACCCACGGTCGATCCGCCACCGACGGCGACCAGTCCATCGATATCGTTCGCTTCCACGACCTTGATGGCAGCTTCCGTCACATCGACCGGCGTATGCATTCGTGCCTCGGAAAAGACCGCCGCAAGACGGCCTCTCAAACGCTCGCCGAGGCGCGCGCCGTCTTCGCGCTGCTGTCGCGTCGTCAGGACAAGAGCGCGCTTGATGCCGAGACGTTCCGCTTCGTCGCCGAGACGATCAATCGTTCCGGAGCCGAACAGCACCCTATATGGCAGCGCATCGTACGCGAAGGCGGTGGAAGGGCTGACGTGACGGCTCCTCCCCGCATCTGCATGCACGATGCTCATGGACGTTCTCCCTTATGCGTCTCTATGGACGGCACTAAGGGAGATGAATTAGCCGAGTGGGGTGTCCCCAGCCTGCATGAAACAGGCCTGTTTCTGCACAAAACCGCACAGTGATTGCGGCTGGCCGGGCGCAGGGCGCAATTGCCCCGTCTCAATCGCTTCCGCGTCTGTATCGACCCGGAGTGACGCCGGTAAAGCGGCGGAACATGCGCGTCATATGTTCCTGGTGGGAAAAGCCGCATTGCAGCGCGGTGTCCGCAAGGCCCTCCTTGTTCTCGTCGAGCAAGGTCTTCGCGCGCTCGACCCGCCGGCCGAGAACATATTGATAAGGCGGAACGCCAAACGTCGCCTTGAACAGGCGCACGAAATATTCCGTGCTCAACCCGCATGTGGCTGCCATCTTGTTGAGCCGGATGTCGGTGTCGAGTTCGGTTTCGACGAAGTCGCGGATGCGCCGAACCTGCCTGCTGGTCAGTCGGCCTGAACGCGGCATCCGGTCGGAGATCGCGTCGCGACAATTGAAAGCGATAAAGCGGTTTGCAATGGCCTTCGCAATCTGATCCGCGAACAATGACGATCGAGAGAGATTGTCACGGATGACCTCGCCGATGGCGCCACCCAGATGCCCCAACACCGCATCGCATTCGCCAAAGATGGGAGCCAGGACCGAAGCGCGTACGCTCGATTCGGTTTCAGGGTCCGTGAACAGGTCGGTGCGGAGATAGATGTGGATGGTATCGAGGGAAGAATGGAGGACCACGTCGCACTCATGGGCCGGTGTCAAAGCCGCGATCAACCGACCTTGAATTAGCTCGAAAATAATTGCCCCTTCTCCGGGGGGGCATCATCGCGCATGTCTGGAGCCGCAGGTCGCGAAGCTGAATGGCAACGCGCGTGATCCCGATCGGTGACTATCAGACAGCTATGTCGTCACCTCGTGGCCCAATCGACGAAAGCCTTCGTCCTGCCGACCTCGTATTTCACCTGGTGAAATGGCATAAAATGCTGATTGTGTGCCCAAACAAACTATCTCACATTTCAATTTGTGAGACTGCCGGGGCGATGCCGTTCGAAGCGCGGAGCAGCTGAAGGGACGTGCAAGCTGCTCAGGCAGCGCCCGATCAGCGCGCAGGGCGAATTTCGTTCCGAACGGCAAGCATATCCGGCCGCCAAGCATGAGCTGGCGGCCTGACACTTGAGCTTAGGCTGATTTGAGCCGCCGCGTTGGCGGCTATGGAGACGGTGCGCCTCGACCGCGGTTCGATCGAGAGCGTTGCTGCGGATACAATTAGATAATGAGTCTAAGCACGCAAGTGACGCGGGCCAAACCAAAAAACACAGGGAGGATTGTATGATCGGTAAATGGGATGCCTCGACGCCGGCTGGGGCCACGAGCGGCGTGACGCGCAGAGACCTTATGATCGCCTCGGCGGCAGGGGCAGCGACAGTCGCATTGGGCAATCGCCGCGCCTTCGCGGCAGCGGACGGGGTTCTGAAGATCGGCTTCATCAGTCCGCGCTCGGGCCCTCTCGCGGGCTTCGGCGAAGCCGACGGCTATGTTCTCGATCATGTTCGCAAAGCGATTGCGGGCGGCATCGAAATCAACGGCAAGAAATATCAGATTGAACTTCTTGACCGGGACACCCAGTCAGATCCATCGCGAGCCAGTCAACTCGCCAACACCCTCATCAATGGTGACGGTATCGATCTCATGCTTGCCGTTTCCACCCCGGAAACGATCAACCCGGTGGCCGACGCGTCCGAAGCCGCGGGTGTGCCTTGCCTGTCGACCGTGATGCCGTGGGAAGCCTGGTACTTTGGCCGGGGCGCCAAGCCAGGCGCGCCTTCTCCGTTCAAATGGACCTATCATTTCGGGTTCGGCGTCGGCGAATTCCTGAAATGCTATATCTCCCAGTGGAGCCTGATCGAGACCAACAAAAAAGTCGGCGTTCTCTATCCCAACGATGCGGATGGGAACGCGATTCGCGCAAATCTTGCGCCGCAACTCGCGAAAGCCGGATTCACGCTGGTCGATCCTGGTCCTTATGAAACCGGAACGGCAGATTTCTCCGCACAGATTTCGGCCTTCAAGAGGGAGAAGTGCGAGATCTTCAATACGTTCCCAATTCCACCGGACTTCGCTGCGTTCTGGCGTCAGGCGGCCCAGCAAGGATACACTAAAATCGTCAAGATCGCGCAGATCGCGAAGACCGGCCTGTTTGCCTCGGATATCGAGGCGCTGGGCGACCTCGGAGCGAAACTCGCCAGCGGCGCCTATTGGCATCGGGCGATGCCTTACAAATCGTCGCTGACCGGGATCTCCGCTCGCGCGCTGGCCGATGGCTACGAGCGCGACACCGGCAAGCAGTGGAGTCAACAACTCGGCGAAAGTCTCGCATTGCTGGACGCGGGTGCCGCCGCACTGAAGACGAGCGCAAATCCCAAGGACAAGGCCAGCGTCGCCCACGCGATTGCGACGCTCAAGACCGATACCATCGGCGGCAAGGTCGATTTCACGTCCGGACCCGTGCCCAATGTCGCGCATGGACCGATTATTGGCACCCAGTGGGTCAAGGCGCCCAAGGGCAGCAAGTTCAAGTTCGAATATGTCGTGACGGAAAACGTCACGGACAAGAACGTTCCCGTCGAGGCCAAGCTGATTCCTTACAACAGCTGATGCGCGCGACTGGAAAAGCTGTCCTGTCGACCTGTTGCCGCGAATGCGCGATTGTTTGCAAACGGCCGAGCCGAGAGGTCAATTGCGATAGGCGCCAATGGCAAAGAATGCCGACCGGGGATATCATCCCCGGTCGGATGAGGATTTGGGCGTGACCGACCGCAACAACGAGTCGCTTCTCGTCGCAACAGCTGTGGTGAAATCATTCGGGGCCTTGACCGTTCTCGACAACATCAACTTCTCGGTCGGTCATGACGAAGCCGTTGGGATCGTCGGCCCCAACGGTGCCGGCAAGTCCACGATGCTTGCCGTGATTTCCGGCTCCCTTCGATCGAATGCGGGGGGCATTCGCTTCGATAATGTGGACATGACGGGGAAAACCGCCGCTCAACGATGCCGCAGCGGGTTGGTGCGCACCCATCAGATCCCCAAGCCGTTTGGCGGCATGACGACCTTCGAAAACATATTTGTCGCCGCGGCCCATCGCGACGACGACAGTCGCGCCGAGGCTTACGACCGCGCCATCGATGCTTTGCGGCTGTGCGGCATGGTGCCGCTCGCCAATCGCCGCGCGGAGGCCCTGGGTCTGCTGGACCGCAAGCGGCTGGAATTAGCGCGCGCCTTGGCGACCAAGCCTCGGCTGCTCCTACTCGACGAGATTGGAGGAGGTCTGACCGATGCCGAAGCCAGCGAACTCGTCGATGTCATTCTGGAATTGCGGCGCCGACAAATCGCGATCGTTTGGATCGAGCACATTGTTCACGTGTTGATCCGAGTCGTGCAGCGCCTCATCTGCATGGATGCAGGCCGTATCATAGCCGACGGCACGCCGAGTGCCGTGTTGCAGGATTCGCAGGTCATGCAGTCCTATCTCGGCCGGGGCGTGAAATGAGCCTGCTCGACGTGCGTGATCTCGATGTTCGTCACGGGCTGATGCAAGCGGTGCGCGGCGTCAGTTTCTCGATCGAGCGCGGCGACGTTCTCGCCTTCGTCGGGGCCAATGGTGCGGGGAAATCCACGCTGTTGCGGGCGATCGCCGGCGCCCATCTTCCAGCCGCGGGAGAAATTCGATTTGCTGGTGAGGCGATCACGATGCTGCCGTCACACCGCCGTGTCCAGCGGGGAATTGCCCTCGTGCCGGAGGGGCGCCGCCTGTTCTCGAAAATGACGGTGGAGGAGAACCTTCTCCTCGGCCTGACGCCGGCGCGGCAGGGGCCGTGGACGGTAGAAAAGGTTTTCGAGCTATTTCCCAATCTCAACCCACGTCGCGATTCGTATGCCGCCAATCTCTCGGGCGGCGAGCAGCAGGCGACCGCGATCGGACGTGCGCTCGTCAGCAACCCCGACCTTCTGTTGTTGGACGAGGTCTCGCTTGGCCTCTCTCCCGCGGTGGTCGATCGTGTCTACGCCGCGTTACCGGCATTTCGCGAGGCGGGCGCCACAGTGGTTCTGGTTGAACAGGACCTGTCGAGGGTTCTGAAAGAGGCCACCCGCGTGATCTGCATGCTTGAGGGGAGCGTCGTGCTGGATCGTCCTGTTGGAAGCGTCACACCGGATGAGATCACGGAAGCTTATTTTGGCCTACACCGTGGCAAATCGGCCGGGAGCGCTTGAGGATGGCCAACCAACTCATCCAGGGATTGATGCTCGGCGGCTACTACGCGCTCATTGCCTCGGGTCTTGCGTTTCTGTTCAGCGTCATGGGGGTCATCAATCTCGCTCATGGCAGCCTCGCCGTCCTTGCGGCCTACGCGCTGTTTCTGCTGGCGAGCGGGTGGGATATCTCGCCCTTTTGGGGGCTGCTGATCGTTTTGCCGCTGATGGCGGCGCTCGGATGGTGTCTTCAGCGGTTGGTGCTCGAACGAGCGACGCGCGGTGGCGCACTCCTGCCGATCCTGACGACCTTCGGTATCGCCATCGTCGTCGACAATGTGCTGTTCGAGCAATTTGGTGCGAACACCAGGTCGCTCGCTCCCTACATCGGCTCGCTTTCATACGATTCATGGGCACTGACGGACGACATCTTCATCGGTAAGCTTGCCGCCCTGACTTTCGCGGCAGCGGTATTGATCCTCTGCGGCCTCCAACTGTTCCTCAAGCGGACGGCTTTGGGCCGCGCGATCCGCGCGACGGCCGAGGATCCCGATACGGCCGGGCTGCTCGGGGTCGATGCCCGCATGGTGACCGCCACAGCGGTGGCTATCGCCTTCGTGACCGTCGGCATTGCGGGCGCCTTCCTCGGAATGCGCGCGACGTTCGGACCCTATGCCGGAACAGCTCAGCTGCTGTTTGCGTTTCAGGCGACCGTTATCGGCGGCACGAAATCGATCTGGGGCACCCTGTTCGGCGGCATTGCGCTGGGCATTTCACAGAGTATCGGCGCCGCGATCGCCCCGCAGGGCTTCCTGATCGCGGGCGACGTCGTGTTCCTGCTCGTCCTGTTCGGAAGGCTGGTGATGCCGGG
>JGI24140J50213_10000484_pt1 | contig 18509 bp, 16 predicted proteins | sample BarGraIncu00222A_FD_50213 | JGI IMG/M metagenome (IMG submission 50213)
CCGGGCCTCGGCGTGCAACCCGGTACGCCGTACGAAAATCCGGAATCGAAGCGTCGCTTCCGTAACCTGGTCGAAGTCAGCGGTCTGATCGATCATCTGAAGGTCCTCAAGCCGCGTCCTGCCACCGAAGACGAAATCGAACGGGTCCATACCCGGGCGCATATCGAAAACATCAAGGCCATGAGTGCGGCGGGGGGAGGCGACGCGAGCTTCCTGTCGCCGTTCGGTCGCGGCAGCTTCGAGATCGCGTTGCTCTCCGCCGGCGGCGCGATCTGTGCGCTGGACGCCGTGATGCGGGGCGAAGTGAAGAATGCCTATGCGCTGGTGCGCCCTCCGGGACATCATGCCGTCCCCGATCTCGGCATGGGTTTTTGCCTGTTCGGAAATGTCGGCGTCGCGATCCGGCACGCGCAGGCGACCTACGGCCTCAAGCGCATCGCGACCGTCGATTGGGACGTGCACCACGGCAACGGCACCCAGGCGATGTTCTATCGCGACCCCAGCGTGCTGACGATCTCGTTGCATCAGGACAATCTGTTTCCAGCGGACTCAGGCAGCTGCGAGGAGAACGGCGAAGCCGAGGGCAAAGGATTCAACATCAACATTCCCTTGCCGCCTGGGTGCGGAAACGGGGCCTATGTCGAAGCCATGCGCCGCGTCGTCATCCCGGCGCTGCAGCGTTACAAGCCGGAACTGATTGTGGTTCCAAGCGGCTTCGACGCCGCGGGCGTTGATCCGCTGGGTCGCATGATGGTGTCCAGCGACGGCTATCGCGACATGACGCGCCTGTTGTTGACGGCGGCGGACGAGCTATGCGGCGGCAAGCTCGTGATGGTGCATGAGGGCGGTTATTCCGAAAGTTACGTGCCGTACTGCGGCCTCGCCGTGCTCGAGGAAATGTCCGGCGTGCGCACGTCGATCGAAGACCTTTGGGCGCCGCTGATGGCCAATTGGGGACAGCAGGCCCTGCAGCCGCACCAGGCCGAGGCCATCGCGAGAGCTGCGCAACAGATCGAAAATTTGCCTAGTCGATAATGGAGGAGGAAGTCATGTCTCGATCCGATATCAAGAAACCGAATGTCATTCCCAGCAGACGATCTTTTCTGACCGGCGCGGCTGCGCTCACCGGGGGCGCCGCAGTGCTGGCCAGCATCAACGACGGCGCCCGCGCCGCCGGCGCAGCCATTCCGGTGGGGCAAGCCGCTCCGCTGACGGACTTCGCCGCCGCGGACGGCGTCGAGTTCAAGAACGGACTCACGCTGGCGTGTGAGGAAATCAATGCGCTGGGCGGCATTCTGGGCCGTCCGCTTGAACCCTATTTCGAAGACACCGTGCAAATGGGTGACGCCACCAACGTCCAGGCCGTTCAGCGGCTGATCGATCGCCGTTCTGTTCACGCAGTCATCAATGGCTACAATGTCGGATCGGGCGCCGCGATCCAGGATGTGATCGCCGATTCCGGGATCATCTACGTGCACTATGACACCACGATCGCGCACAACAATCTGATCAAATCGAATCCGAAAAAGTATTTCGGCTCCTTCCAGGGCGACCCTGCCGAGTTCTGGTATGGCCCTGGGCTTCTCGACTACCTCAAGGCGCTTTCCGCAAGCGGTCAGTGGAAGCCCGCCAATGACAAGGTCGCCATCATCACCAGCGCCGGCGTCTATAGCGTGAATATCGCCAATGCGGTGAAGGAGAAGTCCGGTCAATATGGCTGGAAGGTCAGTCTGTTCGAGACGGTCAACGTGCCGATTTCGGAATGGGGCCCGACGCTCGCGAAGATCCGGCAGGACCCTCCGGGTCTCATCGTGATCACGCATTTCTATCCCGGCGATCTGGCGCAGTTCATGATCCAGTTTGTTCGCAATCCGACCCCGAGCCTGGTCTATATGCAGTACGGGCCATCCATTCCTGCGTTCCGCGACGTCGGCAAGGAGGCCGTCAACGGCGTGCTTTACGCGACGGTGGTCGCAGCACTGCAAGACGAAATCGGCAACGATTTCGAGAAGCGCTACAAAGCCAAATTCGGCCCGAACGCGGGGCACCTTTCGGGATGTCAGCCCTATGAGGCCGCGTATATCTGGGCTGCTGCGGCGGCCATGGCCGGCGGCACGGGGGAACCGGGCAACGATGCGCAAAATCGCAAGGTGGCCGATCGGATGCGCGCCATGATCCATCGCGGCGTCAACGGGACGACGAGGTTTATTCCCAACGAACAGGCCGCCTATCAATATCCCGTGCAGACCAACGATTCGTCGCTGGGGATGCCGCATCAATTCCTGCAGATTCAGGACTTCAAGAAGGGGCCGGCCCTGATCGGTCCGGAACCCTATACGACCGGCAAGTTCATGACGCCGCCCTGGATCAAAGCATAGCCGCCGATGAACGCCGCCGGCGCGCCCCTTCTGCAATGCAGGAACCTGTCGAAGTATTTCGGCGCGCTGGCGGCAGTCAAGGATTTGAGCTTTGACGTCGCAGAGGGCGAAATTCTCGGCATTGGCGGACCCAACGGCGCAGGCAAGACGACGTTGTTCGAAATGATTTCAGGTTTGAGTCCAGCAAGCGAAGGCGAAATCCTGTTCGAAGGCCGCGACGTCGCGAGGCTTGCTCCCGAGCGCATCTGCCACGAAGGCATATTGCGAACCTTTCAGCTCAATGCGGGCTTTGACAGCCTGACCGTCGCGGAAACCGTCTTCGCCTCCGCGCAATTCGGCGCGGCCAACCGCCTTTGGCCGGGCCTGCGCCTCGATAAACGATCCCGCGAAACCGCAGCCGACGTTCTCGCGCTGGTCGGGCTCACCGACGTTGGCGCCGCTTTAACGGAAACATTGCCGATTCTGGAGCGCAAATTGCTGATGATCGCCAGCGCCATGGCGGCGGCCCCAAAGCTCTTGTTGATGGACGAGCCCGCTGGCGGCCTGACGCCGAGGGAAATCGATCACGTGATCGAGGTCGTCGAGAATGTGAGGCGGCGCGGCGTCACCATCGTTCTCATTGAGCACGTGATGCGGTTTCTGACACGGCTTTCGTCTCGCGTCATGATCATGCACCACGGCGAGAAGCTTTATGAAGGGGCTCCGGAGGGACTCGCAAGCGACGCCAGGGTGGTGGACGTCTATCTCGGCGCCGGCGCATCGTCGCGCCTGAAGGCGCAGTTTGACGGGAAGGCGCAACCGTGATGGCGACGCCGTTGCTCATGATTGAGAACCTGTCGGCGGGGTACAGTGGGCTCAATGTACTCGCCGGCCTGTCGCTGGAAGTCGGCGCGGGGGAATTCATTGCGGTTGTCGGACCCAACGGGCACGGCAAGACGACGCTTCTGAAGACCATTTCCGGGCTTTTGGCCGCAAGTGGAGGCTCTATCACACTCGCCGGCCTCGAGCTGACGCATCGACGCGCGGATCAGATCGTCGCGGCCGGCGTCGTGCACGTGCCTCAGGGCGATCTGCTGTTTCCCGACATGACGGTGCGCGAAAATCTTCTGATGGGCGCCTATCTCCCTGATGCCGCCGCGCAAGCCGGCGTGCGCCTGGAGGAGGTGTTTCAACTGCTTCCCAAACTGCGCGAACGTCAGGGGCAGATCGCTTCCACCTTGTCCGGCGGCGAGCGCCGGATGACGGGGATCGGGCGCGGCCTGATGAGCGGCGGCAAGGTTCTGATGCTCGACGAGCCCTCGCTGGGACTGGCCCCGATCGTGATCGACCAGATCTACGAACTCATCGACCGCCTCAAGGCGAGCGGGCGCACCATCGTGCTGGTCGAGGAGAATGCTGCGCGCATCTTTGATCGCGCCGACCGTGTCTATCTCCTGGACAATGGTCATTTCGTCTGGTCGGGGAGCGGATCGGAATTGATGCAGCGTCCTGAAGTCCTGCAAACCTATCTGGGAGGCTGACGGTCTTGGACGTCCTCACTCAAATCATCGTTTCCGGACTGACGCTCGGCGCCATGTACGCGATTTCGACGGTGGGGCTGTCGCTGGTCTACGGCTCCCTCAACATGCTGAACATGGCGCATGGCGGCATCCTGACCATTGGCGGTTATTCCGCTTACGCAGTCTCGCAGCAATTGGGCTGGCCCCCGGCATTCGGCTTTGTCGCGGCACTGGTCGTAGGTGCGGCCATTGGGCTGTTGATTTTCGTCGCCACGGCCTGGCCGTTGCTGAGTTCGAAGAGTTTCGAAACCAACATATTCATCGCCACCATTGGCGTCGGGGCGGTGTTTGAGAATATCGTGCTCAAGCTGTTCGGCCCTTACGCGAAACCGCAACCGCTCAACATTGCCGGTGGAATCAAGGTCGGCGCTGTCCTGGTTCCCTACCAGAACATCTCGATTCTGGTCGTCGCTGTCGTGATGATGATTTTGGTTGCTCTGCTGTTGCAACGCAGCCGCACCGGCCGCGCGATCCGCGCCACGGCACAAAACCGCGACGCCGCCCGGCTGATGGGCGTGAATGTCGTCAGGGTCTATGCGCAGGTGCTGGCGTTGTCGGGGGCGCTCGCTGCCGTCTCGGGCGTCATGATCAGCTCGCTCGCGACGTTGTCGCCGACGATGGGCGGCGATCCGATGCTCAAGGCGTTCATCATCTGTGTCGTCGCCGGATTGGGCAACACCTATGGCGCTGTGGCGGCCGCGGTGGTGATCGGCCTGATCGAGGCCTCTACCCAATATGTGCTCGGCGTTCGCTTTGGCTTCGCGTTGCTGCTGCTTTTGGTGATAGCCGTGCTGATCTGGCGGCCCTCGGGCATTTTCGGCAAGAACCGGGTGGTGCGGCTTTGACCGCCGGTCGCCGCGACCTCGTGGTGGGAGTGGCGATGCTCGCCTGCGCGAGCGCCGTGCCGTTTGTCTTTCCCGAACGCTATCTCATCACCCAGATGACGGTGTTCTTCATCTGGGCAACGGTCGTCACCCAGTGGAATCTGGTGCTCGGCATCGGCGGCATCTTCTCGCTGGCGCAGATGGCGCTGTTTGCCTGCGGCTCCTATGGCACGGCGATGCTCGGCTACTACTTCCATTGGCCGCTCTGGCTCGCGATGCCGGCCTCGGCGGTGCTGGCGCTGGCCGTCTCGATGTTGATCGGGCTCGCCTGCCTGCGGCTGAAGGGCCCCTATGTAGCGCTGCTCACGCTCGCCATCGCCCAGGTCATCTATCTCCTGATCATCAATGACACCGAATGCTTCACGACCAACGAAGGCGGATGCATGCCGTTGTTCGGCGGCGTGCGCGGCATCGGCAAGTTCGGCGATCTCGGCTTTCGTGATTTGTTCGGGTCGAAATTCATCGTGGCGAACTATTTTCTCGGCCTGGTTCTGCTGGCCACAGCCTTCGGCTTTTCGGTGATCGTCATTCGCGGTCCGCTCGGGCTTGCGTTCCGGGCCTTGCGCGACAATCCGGGCTACGCAATGTCGCGTGGAATCAGCCAGTTCAAATATCAATTGTGGATTTTCGCGCTGTCGGCCTTTTTCACCGCACTCGCAGGCTCGGTCTATGCCGCCGACTTTCGCGTCGTGGGGCCGACCATCTTCTCGTTCACGCTGCTGTTGTTCCTTTTGTCCATGATCGTCGTCGGCGGCATGGGGTCGGTCTGGGGTCCGTTGGTCGGCGCGGTCGTCCTGATGGTCGCGGATGAGGGGTTCAAGGAATTTCAGGAATGGCGTGCGCTCGGCATGGGGCTGATATTGCCGCTGTTCGTGGTGTTGCTGCCCGGCGGGCTGACGGGCCTTTTCAACCGCCGTCGCACCAAATCCGCGACCGCGACGAAAGTACGCGCCGTCCCGCCGGCTTGACGGGCAGAACTCTTTCCAGATTTGAGGTCCATCACGAATTCGGAACATGTCACGAGGCGCGCGCATCCGGAACCGAACGATGCGCGCGTTACGGCTAGAACGGTTCAAAGAATGCGGAACAGTCGGTTCATCACCAATGGCCTCGACTGCGACCCCAGTATCCGCCGCCACCGAACAAGAGCACTACCAAAACGATAATCAGGATCATTTCCATGGGAATTCTCCGTTGATGGCGATGGCATTATTTGCCGCGTACCTTGGAATTAAACGGCCTCTTCAGAGGTTTGTTCCCGATAGACGCGGAACGGGATGCGAGCGAGCGGATTGGTCTAATCAAGGAGACCTCGATGCCACATATCAATCGCGACCAAGTCAGCGCTGAAACAGGCAAGCAGGTGCCAGCGCGCCCTCATGACTCGGGCAGTGCCGCCAACGAGACCGTTGATGGACTCGACGCCACGACCGAATCGTTACGGCGCGCGGCCGAAAATACACCTGCTGGTGATGGTCAGGGCAAGATTGAGAAAACGCCGGTATTTGACCGGGCTGAACTAGCGCCGAAAATCTGAGCCTTCGATGGACATCCGGCTCGAAACATCGCTCTAAATCGAGCGCTGAAACGCTTGTAAGGATGTGGACTGTGCACATCGATCCTACCCGGATCCACTCACCGTAACCCTAGCATGCCTAAAGGCAAACCAACACCCATCGGCCCAATGAGAATGCAACCCGTCGAGCGCGGCTCGATAGTGCCGACACAAGTGCTGCCTTTGATGCCAGCGGTCGGAGAACAAAGGAAGACGCCGCAACCGAAAAAACCACCAACAAGGGCGGAAGCAATCCGCGCCGCAAAAGCGAGGATAACGCGGCGGAGTTCCCTCCAAAAGCAGCGGAAAGCTCTGAAGGTTAAGTACCACACGACCTTCGAAAATTAAGACGCTTAGTTTCTGGAGTCGATTTCTTGATCGAGCTTGCGAAGGTATGACAGTCCGTGCACCGTCAATCGGTGTTCGTCTTTTTCACCCTCAGTGTATATTTTCATCAGATGCTTGGAAAGCCCTTCGCGGGCGCCTTTAGTCTCGGAACGATCTGCTAGAGCTCCGTATATGCTCAGCGCGCGATCGACGGGTAGACTGTTCATTGGATTGCCTCAGAATTGTTCAAACCGCTGAATAGGTAAGGTTCATTGCTCCGTATCGTTCCGGGAAAGTAAATTATGTTGTGATACAATTTTAGGAGCAAAGGCTGGGTTTGTTCGAGCGAGGAGCAGGTTGAGCAGCTGGCCGCAACCTATTGCCCCGATCCGAGTTACATCCGAATCCATGGAGGATCAAATGACTCGACAACCCATATGTGTCGAAGACGACAAGAAGCCGCTCAAGCCCAAGGCCGACGATCAATCGCATGAACCCGCCAAGCATATTGAAGAAACAGCGCGATTGGCGAGTTCAGTCGAAACAGCCAAAGATCCCGGTAAGGTCCGCCTCGCCAAAGACTAGGCCTATCATCACCGAACTTGACCGAGAGTCCTTAGCTTTGAGCCTGCAACCTGCGTGAACGCCATCTCTCTGCGTCCATTTCGAATATGGTGCGAAGTGGCAGTCGCGCCGACTGACGTTCGTTGGTCTACATGCAACCCTGTTTATATTGCCGGAACGTGATTTTACCGATGATCGAGGCACCTTATCGACATGAATCATGCAGCGGTTTCCTGGTGGCAAGAGGGAATTCTCTATCAGATTTATCCAAGGTCGTTTCAAGACTCAAATGCCGACGGAATCGGCGATCTGCCCGGAATCACCCGCCGTCTGCTCTATCTCCGCGATCTCGGTGTCGATGCGATTTGGCTATCGCCAATCTTTCCATCGCCCATGGCCGACTTTGGCTATGACATCTCAGACTATCTGGGTGTCGATCCGATATTCGGCACGCTGGACGAATTCGATGGGCTGGCCGCTGCGGCGCATGCGAGCAATCTGAAGGTCATTCTCGATCTGGTGCCGAACCACACATCCGACCAGCACTCCTGGTTTATCGAAAGTCGAAGCTCACGCGATAATCAAAAGCGCGATTGGTATCTCTGGCGCGAGCCCCGTGCTGACGGGGCCGCCCCAAATAACTGGATGTCGGAATTTGGCGGCAGCGCCTGGAGTTACGACGCCGGCACAAAGCAATATTATTATCACGCCTTCCTCGCTCAGCAGCCCGATCTGAACTGGCGCAATCCGGCGGTCCGTCAAGCGATCTACGATGTTATGCGTTTCTGGTTTCGGAAAGGTGTCGATGGCTTTCGCGTCGATGTACTCTGGCATTTGATCAAGGATGCGGAATTCCGAGACAACCCGCCCAATCCGAATTTTCACTCGGGCCGGCCACCACACGAGGCGTTGTTGCCTGTCTATTCCACGGATCGACCGGAGACGCTGGACGTGGTTACGGAGATGCGACGCGTGGTCGACGAATTCAGCGACCGCGTGCTGATCGGCGAAATCTATCTTCCGGTCGATCGATTGGTCGCTTACTACGGTAAAGATCTGTCCGGTGCGCATCTGCCATTTAATTTTGCTCTATTGTCGGCGCCCTGGAACGCGCGCGCAATTGCGAAGCTGATCGACGACTATGAGCGCGCGTTGCCGGCCGCCGCGTGGCCTAACTGGGTCTTGGGCAATCACGACCGACCGCGCGTCGCAAGCCGGGTAGGGCAGGCCCAGGCACGCATCGCTGCGATGCTGCTGCTGACATTGCGGGGAACGCCGACGCTGTACTATGGCGACGAAATCGGTATGCGACAGGTCGCCATTGCGCCAAATCAGGTGCGCGATCCCTTCGAGAAAAATGTGCCGGGGATCGGCGTCGGGCGCGACGGTTGCCGCACGCCCATGCAATGGGATGCAGGAGTGCATGGAGGTTTTACGACCGGCGAGCCCTGGTTACCATTGGCGAACGACTACGTCCGCGAGAACGTGGCGAATCTATCCGCTGACACTCGTTCCGTCCTCAATCTTTATCGCGCGCTGATCGAGTTGCGAAAGGCAACGCCTGAACTTGTGGCAGGCAGTTACGCGCCCGTTGCTGCGACCGGCGACTTGTTGGCCTACAGGCGTGAATATGAGAGCGATGTGCTTTTGATCGTTCTCAATCTTGGCGCAGATCCGATTTCGATCGGACCGGACATGATGGCATTTCCAGGCGAAGTACTACTTTCCACAAATCTGGACCGCGCCGGTGAGACCGTATCGGACGGTCTGGCTCTGAGCGGCGACGAAGGCCTCATCATACGGCTGAGATGATCGAGCGTTATTCAGGATGATTGGCGTTTACACCGTCGATGTCGCTTCGTTTGAGCAGATAGTCCAGTCCGCCAACGCGGTACCAACGATATCCATAAGCCTCCAGCATTAAAGTGTGTTTGCCTCGATCGCTGGCTTCGCTGTGGTCCTCCGACAGAAGGTTGATCAGGTGTTTTCCCTCGTCACCGGCAAGTCCGACCGAAAATGACGCTTCGCGCGGCTTTTCGTCGAGATTATGCACGAACAGCACCGAGTTATTCCGCCAATCGTAGCGAATAGCCAGGATGGCTGGATCTCGCGTCGCAATCACGCGGAAGTCTCCCCAACCGATCTCCGGCACTTCCTTGCGCATCCGGATGATGCGTTCGGTCCAGTTCAGCATCGAGTTGGGATCGCGGCGCTGCTTGGCAACATTGATGTGCTCGTAACCGTAGGGACCTTTGTCGATAACAGGGGAACACGGCTTGTCGTTTTTTGTGAATCCGCCCTGCGGCTCCATCGACCACTGCATTGGCGTGCGGGCGCAGTTGCGCTCGGGCAAATCAAGGTTATCGCCCATCCCGATTTCGTCGCCGTAGCGGATCACCGGCGTGCCCGGCAACGTACACATCAGACTGTAGGCGAGCTCGAGTCGTCGACGATCACCCCCGAGCATCGGAGCGAGGCGTCGCCGGATGCCCCGATCGTAAAGCTGCATGTTCTTGTCGGGACCGAAGCTTTTGAAAACGACGTCACGTTGGGCTTTGGTGAGACGGCCGAGATCGAGTTCGTCGTGATTGCGCAGGAAAAGCCCCCATTGGGCGCTGGCTGGGCGCGGTTTTGTCGCGGCGAGGGCCCTGGCAAGCGGACGTGAGTCGGCGGACGCCATTGCATAAAACAGGTTTTGGTTGACGTGAAAATTGAACATCATGTGCATGCGGTCGCCGTCCTTGCCGAAATATTCCATATCGGTTTCGGGCAGGACGTTGGCTTCCGCAAGAATGATAGCATTGCCTTGCCGCCATTGCAGAAACTCGCGCAGCGAGCGAAGCATGTCGTACTGCTCGACCGGCGTCTTGACCTTCGGGCCTTTGGTGGCAATCACGAAGGGGACGGCATCCATCCGGAATCCGGACACGCCAAGCTGAATCCAGAACCCCATGATCTTGAGGATCTCGGCCTGAACGTATGGGTTCGAGGTGTTGAGATCGGGCTGGAAGTCATAAAAGCGATGAAAGAACCAGGCCCTGGCTTCCTTATCATGCGTCCATGTCGATTTCTGTANCCCGGGAAAGACCATGCCCTTGCTGGNGCTGGCGGGCCTCTTGTCTGCCCAGACATACCAGTCGCGATGTTGCGAATCCGGCGAGCTTCTGGCGTCGCGAAACCACGGGTGGGCATCCGAGGTGTGATTGACGACGAGATCGATGATGACGCGAATGCCTCGCTGCTGGCAGCCGTGAGTGAATTCCACGAAGTCTCCGAGTGTGCCGTATCGCGGATCGACGCCATAATAGTCGGAGATGTCGTAACCGTCGTCCTTACCCGGCGACGGCTGAAACGGCATCAGCCAGATCGCGGTCACGCCCAGTCCGTGCAAATAATCCAGTCGCCGTAACAACCCTTTGAAGTCGCCGATCCCGTCCCCATTGGCATCCATATAGGTCCCNACGGACAGGCAATAGAATACACCGTTCTTATACCAAAGATCGTCTATCATGAGGAATGCACCGGTTAGACGATGAAAACACCTGCGGATTCGAAATCCCGAATCGGATTGTCGCCTGGTGAAATCTTTTGTTGGGTTCGGCACCAGAGACCAAGGCTGCCGAGCAGTTCTGCATTACCAATCGGCGGGCAGCGCCTCCGGGATCGCTCGATAAGCCGCGATTCGCGCCGGTCGGATTTGTGCAGCGGCTTTGCGCTTTGCTCTCACCGAATATTCTGCGGCTTTCGGCAATGGAGATTTCAACTGAGCGAACGTATCTTGCGGCTGGTTGATGATCGGAGCTTTTGTCAAGACCAGCAGCGATGGGACAATCGTCGGCAGGTTGGTGTCGATAATTACGGGTTCAGGCCATTTGTATGCCGATTTGATGCCGATAATTGACCTGTCCACTTGTGCTTCCCGAAAGAACGTTTGAGAGGACGCGCTCGGCAAATACCAGTCTGCAATGAATAGCATCACGAGAAGCAAGATTCCGGCAAAAACGAAGTAGCGACCTAAAGGCATTGATNAATAACCGCGCAATTCTTGGAGTGACTGATGGCACTCGTGACCGTGTTACGCGAAGATAAGCGGTAAGCCGAAATTCAGTTCCCACTATTGTGACTGGCGACGATTGACCCGAAATTCGAAAGCGAATGACTGCCAACAGCGTGGCCGGCTTTATCCGCCGTGGAACTGAATCGAATTTGGCAGTCGCTCATTTCGAAAAGTGAGCAATATTGACCGCCGGGCAAGAACCCAGGTGGGGAGGATTGAACCTTCTCGACGCCAGCGTGGCGTCGGCAATGATTTGCCATGCCGCACCACTAAGTGAAGAACGCTTCAGGTGACCGAACCGACGCCGGTCCAGATCGCATCCCCCCTCGGCATCGGTAATTGGAGTGGCCGCGTCGGCGGCTTAGTGCTTCCTATGCTTTCGCGTTCATTGTTTGGAGAGTACAAAGCTGGTGTCCTCCACGCCCGTCGTTCGCTGTTGGAACGAAGTTGGTCATCAGCGATTACTCTAAAAACCACGTTTTGGAGAGATTGCCATGAAGAAATTTATCATTTGCACCGCCGTTCTTGGACTTGCCTTTTCTTCTGCGGCCCAGGCCAAGGGGTGCATCAAAGGCGCTATCGTCGGGGGTGTTGCAGGTTCAGTCGCCGGGCACGGTAAGGTCGGCGCTGCTGCTGGTTGCGTGATCGGTCACCACGAAGCCAACAAGGCGGACGCGAAAAATGCGAAGGCACAGGCTCCGATCTCTCCCTCGAGAGGCGACGGCAAAAATTAGTTGTTAGTGAGCGTCGCAAGATCGGATGGTCAAGCAACAGTGTCTTTCTTACTAGTTCAATGCCTGGTCTCTTCGCGTTTCATCAGAAGCGATTTACGTTCGGAGGGAGAATTTGGTTGCCGCCTCACCGCCACCGGAGCGTCCCTCATTGACGCCCGTCCCGGACGATCGCCCGCCGGAGCCACTTGCCGTGGTGACAGAGGGCGAGGCGGAGATGCCGCTGCCATCCAATCCGCAGACATTCTTTCTTGGTGGCATNTTCGCGTTGGGTGTCTTTGCGACGCTTTATCTCGCAAGTCCGATCATCCTTCCCGTCGTGCTTGCCTTCGTGTTGAAACTCCTTCTGCAACCGGCTGTGCGTCTCCTGCAGCGTGTGCATCTACCTCGTCCTGTCGGAGCGCTCTTGGCCGTATTCTTGGTGATTGGCACGCTCGTGGGTGTCATCGCAGGCTTGTCAGTGCCAGCCGCAAATTGGGCGACGAAGTTGCCCGAGGGCATACCTCGCTTGGAAGCGCACCTCGTAGTGCTAAAAAACCCCATCCTGGCGTTGCAAAAGGTCATCCAACAGGCCCAAGAAGTCGCAGACAATCCTGGACAGAAAGGTTCCACCATAGCGGTTCGTCCTGATCTCGGCCTATCAGGCGCGCTGTACACTGGAACGCGCGAAGTCCTCGGTGGGCTGTTTACGACTGTCCTGGTGCTCTACTTCCTGTTGGTGGCTGGCGATATATTCCTTCGCCGCGTCGTCGAAATTCTGCCGACGTTCAGCAACAAGCGGCAAGCGGTCGATATCTCTCAACAGGTCGAGGAGGACATCTCCGCTTATCTAGTGACGATAACGGCCATGAATGCTGCCGTGGGTGTCGCCACCGCGCTCGCGATGTATCTTTGTGGACTTGGTGACCCGTTATTGTGGGGCGCCACAGCCTTCCTGCTCAACTATATTCCAATTTTGGGTCCGCTGTTGGGGACCGTAATCTTCCTCCTCGCCGGAATGCTGAGCTTCGATAGCTTATGGTGGGCTTTGCTGCCGCCGGCGCTTTACTTCGGACTCCACCTCCTCGAAGGTGAAACACTGACGCCCATGCTGCTGGCGCGGCGCTTCACGCTGAACCCCGTTCTGGTCATCTTGTCGCTGGTGTTCTGGTTCTGGATGTGGGGTGTCCCTGGCGCGATTTTGGCTGTTCCATTGCTGGCTATCCTCAAGATCATCTGTGATCGGTTGCGCCCGCTAAAGGCCTTTGGGCATTTCCTCGAAGGGGAATAGCGGAATTGTATTTTAGGAAGAGTCCTTGGCCCAGGCTTTGATTTGCGCACCTTTGCTTATCCCATGTGCACCGCGATCGAAAGCATCGTCGCGGGGCGCGCGCATACGCGCCCGCGCGATTCGTTGGGCCTGCGGAGTTTGCCGAACAGATTAGCCGGACCGCGCAATCCCGTTCCGGCAACGCGTTTCTATTCGGCCGCCAGTCCGGGCGGCGTGGCGATCTCGATCACGACACCGCCCGGAGCGTTGCAATAGAAGGTGGTGACGCGGCTGCCGCCTCGGCTCGGGTACTGAACCTTTCCCGGAGAAAGGCCGGCTTGCGAAAGTTCATCATGCTTGGCTTGCACGGCGTCGGGGCGCCGACGTAGAAGCCGACATGAAACGTTTCCGGATACGCGGCCGGATCGTGCTTTTTCGCCTTCATCAACGTCAGGACGAATTCATCCTGATTGCACATCAGTGCAAAGGCATCCTGTCCGCGCGCGGCGAGGCGCTTGAACCCGAAGTACCGCTCGAAGAACAAGGGAGGCCGCCCACATCGGAGGTGGCGAGATTGAGATGTTTAAGTTGCATTGGCATCATCCGTTCATGTCTGAGGGAACGGGCGCAGCTGAGCCGACGACGCCGGGAGAGCCGATAGCAAGGTTTCCACGAACCGCCGGCGCCGCAACATTGGTTTGAGCATTGCCAGCGCCCAGACCGCGGGCACAGTATCGCTGAAAGGGGAAATCCGCCATGGTCGTCACGCGTGCTTTGGCAATCGCCGCACTCGTCTTTTGCTCTTTCATCCATGGAGCCGCCGTGGCTTTTGATAACGTGGCTTTTGACATTGAGGCGCACCGCGGGGGGCGGGCGCTGTTTCCCGAGAACACGCTGCCGTCTTTTGCGAACGCGCTCACGATGGGCGTGACCACGCTGGAACTCGATATTGGCGTCACCAAGGATGGTGCGATCGTGGTCTCGCATGAGCGCGGGCTCAACCCGGACCTCGCCCGTAACGCAGACGGCGTCTATGTCGCGCCGCCCGGCACTCCGTTCGTTGAATTGTCGCTCGCAGAGGTCAAGACCTATGATGTCGGTCAGATCAGGCCCGGCAGCGCCTACGCGGCGCATTTTCCCGATCAACACGCCGTGCCGGGAACGCCGATTCCAATGCTGAGCGAAGTCCTGGCCCTGGTGCGGAAATCGGGCGACAGCCATGTTCGCCTCAATATCGAAACCAAAATCGATCCCAATCACCCCGAGCAGTCACCCCAGCCGCAACGCTTTGTCACGCTGCTGCTGGATCTCCTGCAGGCCGAGAAGTTCAGCGACCGCGTCACGATTCAGTCATTTGACTGGCGGACGTTGCGGCTGGTGCAGAAACTGGCGCCCACGATACCCACGGTCTATCTCACAGTGCAAAAAGGATCGGATGCCACCATCTCGCTGGACAAGGCTTCGGAGTGGACGGCGGGTTTCGATCCTTCCGATTACGGCCATTCGCTGCCGCGTACGATCAAGGCGGCGGGTGGCGCGATCTGGTCGCCCTATTTCGGCGATGTCGATGCCGAGCTGATATCCTTGTCCCATCGCCTCGGCCTTTCGGTCGTGGTCTGGACCGTCAACAAGCCTGCGGATATGGCGCGGATGATCGAGATCGGAGTGGACGGAATTATCTCGGATCGTCCGGACTTGCTGCGGCAAGCGGCCGGTGAAGCGGGCGTTACGCTGCCGGCCGGCTCGCCGGTCACTCCTTAAGGGGCATCACTTCCGTCTGACCCATCCGCGTTGGCCGCGGCTGTTTTGCGCACCGGCGCGCGCCATCACACTTCCATCGCGGTCGAAGCATGAGGTCGTCTGCGCGTGCTGGTTTGCCGGCGTCAGGTCGATCCGAGCAGAGGCGTTGCCATGAAGCGAGAAGTGATCCGCGTCGAGCCGTTGTCCAGCTATCCCGAGAGGTGGAAAGCGCCGGCTTCGCCGGTCGCGCCGGCAAACCTGTCAATCGACGTCGTCACCCGGTGGCATTTGCGAAGTGCCGGCCGGCGTTGAAATTGCCTGCTTATCGGGGTGGGTTTGAAGTGATATCGGTCTGTCTTCCGCGGGGAGACGTGAAATCATGACCGACCTTGACGTCCAGGATCCGGTGGCGAAGCCCGACGACTTGATCGATCCGGCATTTCTCGCCGCCAGCATGATCGACGAACGCGCCCCTGACATCGTCGAAGCCCTCAACGACGTGCCTGCGGAACTCGCAACCGGGATCTTGCTTCATTTGCCGGCGGATCTTGCCATTGAAGTGCTTGACCAGCCGGGGCTGGACCGCGAACCCGAACTGATCGCCCTGATGCCGCGGGATATCGCGGCAAAGCTGCTTGCCGGCGTGTCGGCCGACCGGGTGGCCGATATCTTCCACCAGGTGGAGGAACCGCACAGCTCCGAGCTGCTCGATCTCCTGGATGCCGACACCAGGGTCAACATCCGCCGGCTGCTGCAATATCCCAAGGACACCGCCGGATCGATCATGACGACGGAATTTGCCAGCGTGCCCTCGACTTATACGGTGCGGCAGACCCTCGACTATATCCGGTACGTGGAAAGCAGCCGGGAAACGGTCTACGCGATCTACGTGCTGGATCCCGTCACCAAGAAGCTGGTCAAGACGGTTTCCCTGCGCCGGCTCATCACCGGCGATCCGGAAGCGCCGGTGCTTTCGGTGGCCCGGCCGGGACGCGTAATCACCGCAACCGCCCTGATGGATCGGGAAGAGGTCGCGCGGCTGATCTCGAAATACGACCTGCTCGCGGTGCCGGTGGTGGACCACGACCGGGTCATCGGCATTGTCACGGTCGACGACGTCATCGACGCCATCGTGCAGGAAAATACCGAGGACGTGCAGAAATTCGGCGGCATGGAGGCCATCAACGAGCCGTATATGGAGATCGGCTTCTGGCAGATGATGCGAAAGCGCGGCGGCTGGCTGTGCGCGCTGTTCCTGTCCGAACTGCTGACGGCATCGGCGATGCAGGGTTACGAAGGCGAACTTGAGAAGGCGATCGTGCTGACGCTGTTCATTCCGCTGATCATGAGCTCGGGAGGCAATTCCGGATCGCAAGCCACATCGCTGCTGATACGCGCATTGGCCTTGCGCGAACTTGAAATCAGGGATTGGTGGCGCGTGGCGCTTCGGGAAATCCCCAATGGACTGGCGCTCGGGGCGATGCTCGGCCTGGTCGGCATCGTCCGCATTTCGCTGTGGCAGTATCTCGGTCTCTACGACTACGGCGAGCACTGGATGCTGATCGCGCTGACCGTCGGTGTGGCCCTGATCGGCATCGTCATGTTCGGCTCGCTGACCGGATCCATGCTGCCGTTCATCCTGCAACGGATCGGCTTCGATCCGGCGAGCGCATCGGCGCCGTTCGTAGCCACCCTGGTCGACGTCACGGGATTGGTGATCTATTTCTCGGTCGCTTCGCTGATCCTGCGGGGAACGCTGCTGTAGACCGTAACCGCGCGGCCGAACGAAGGGCACGGATTCACACCGGATGAAATTCAGATGGCAGGGACGAGCGGCTCGAAGGCGGCGCGTTCCTGGGCCAGCACAGCGTTCGCATCGAGCGACCAGATCGGGACGGAGACGTCGCTCGGGATGCCGCCCAGGATTTGCAGCGACAAATAGCGCACACAGCACACGCGCAGGAACGAGGTAAAATTCTGGACCTCACCGCGTGCTTCGATGATTTCATCGTAAAGCTTCGTGATCAGCTGATTGACGTTCATGCCATCACGCCGGCCGATTTCGCCGAGCACGTGCCAGAAATGGTTTTCCAGCCGGATGCTGGTGACCACACCGTGCAGTCGCAACGAGCGGGTGCTGGTGTCGTAGAGGTTCGGGTCGGCGCGAACGAATATCTTGCACATCAGCACCTCCGCCATCCGCGCGGTTGGAGGCAATCGCGGATGGTTCGAGCGTACTCCCGCCGCCAACGCTCCGCAACTTTGCCATCGACCTGACGGACGGCCTCCCCGGTGATGCCTGTAGTAACGGGTTATTACGCGGTGTGGATCATCGCACTGCATCATCCGATTGATCGGCGCCGGTAGCAATCGGTTGTTACCCGCGGCGCGATGATCCGTCCTAGCGTCGCTTGCCCGAACGGAGGGCGACGGCGCTTCCATCGAAGCGTCAGCAAAGGAGAAGCCATGGAGGACAAGGCGGAAGTCATCAACTGTACCAACAACAGTCGGCGCATCTTTTTGAAAGCAGCCGGCGTCGCCGGCGTTGGGCTCGCACTTCTCGACAGCGAGACCATGCTGTGGGCTGCAAAACCTTCGAAGCAGGAAACAACGGGAGCAAGATCAATGAATCCAGTGAATCCAAAAACGACAGCTGTTGTGCTGATCGAATATCAGAACGACTTCACCACAACCGGCGGCGTGTTTCATGACGGCGTCAAAGGCGTCATGCAGTCGAACAACATGCTCGCCAATACGGTTGAATTGGTGAACAAGAGCCGTGAAGCAGGCATGACCATCATGCACGCCCCCATCACCTTTGCCGAAGGTTACGGTGAACTTACCGGCAGTCCCTATGGGATTCTCAAGGCCGTCGTCGACAACAAGGCGTTTCGCAAGGGATCATGGGGTGCTGCGATCGTCGATGTGTTGAAACCGCATCCCGAAGATATCCTGATCGAAGGCAAGCGCGGACTGGACGCATTTCCCAGCACCAACCTCGATTTCATTCTTCGCAACAAGGGGATTCAAACCGTCGTCCTGGGCGGCTTCCTCACCAACTGCTGCGTGGAATCGACCATGCGCAGCGCCTATGANCGCGGNTTTGACGTNGTGACNCTGAAGGACTGCACGGCTGCACTGAGCGAGGAAGAACAGAACATGGCTCTGGCGCACAATTTCGGAATGTTTTCGCGCCCGATGAATCATGACGAGTTCTTGAAACAACTGGGCTGAGCGCGGTCGGACCCCGGTGCAAGAAGGGCGGCGCGAGCCGCCCTGGTTGCTCCTGACGCCGCTATGTGAATTGAGCGTGGCCGAGCGAAGGGCAGGGACCTGTTCGGTCCGGGCTGCTCTTTGCGTCCTTTGGCACGTTTGCGACATGCCGCGATATCCCGAGCCTCAATGTGATCAGAATCACGGTGCAGCGATGAAACAAACCGCATCTTCGGGTGCGTTACCAACAGT
>JGI24140J50213_10000486_pt1 | contig 18503 bp, 13 predicted proteins | sample BarGraIncu00222A_FD_50213 | JGI IMG/M metagenome (IMG submission 50213)
TTCAAAATCAAAACTTATCTTTTGAATTGTATTTTCCTTTCCTATCTGTATAACGGAAAAGATAGCACAAGATACATTAATCGTTTTGTTTTGGGCTTCTCAGTCTCCCCGGTTTCAATCTACAACAATACAGCCCTATTAGTTAAATTTGGTTTAATAGAGAAAGTAACGAATGATATCTACCTGTTAACTGAACTATCAAATAATATTTGCACCTTTATAGACAGTGAAATTAATTGATGAATTGAAGTTATTTCTAGTAGATGTTTTACAAATGTTTTACAAATCACTTAAAACAAAAAAGCTAACTACTTATTTACAGGCAGTTAGCTTTTTTCATTTACTCAATATGTGACCTCGAAGGGACTCAAACCCTTGACCTTCAGAACCGGAATCTGACGTTCTATTCAACTGAACTACGAGGCCATTCTGATGCAAAGGTATTAAATTATTTCAATCAGGCCAAGCTAAACAAGTCATAGTCGTATCGACCATACAAAGATGATTTCGTAATAAGAAACAGTTTAACCTTGCCCGTAGGGCATTAATGTCAATAGAAAGGTCCTGAATATAAATCTTTTCCCCGTAGGGGATTAACTTTAAAGGTTGATGCCCTACGGGCAAAAAGAGGGGTTTGGGATTAATTCTATTGACATTAATGCCCTACGGGCAAAAGAAAAAACTAAATTTAAACAGTTTCTAAGTAATTCGCAATTTAAAACTTTCTGAAGGTTAAATCAACAGTCCCGATTCAAGATAGATGGCTGTCACCAACTTCCGGGGGATGCTTTCGAAATAGATATTGACAGGCGTTGCACCCTCGGAAGGATGTTTCCATAAAAGATGTCCTTCGCGGGCTGTCTCGAGATCGGAAACATTATTGGTTTCTTCGACTTTCCGGGAATCTGACAATACGTATAATGGTTTATTGAAATATTGTGCGGCAAGGGCGACACTGAAAGTGCCTGTCTTGTTGAGAAATGTGTCACTGTAAATTAAATCGGCGCCCACCACTGCAAGATCGGTCTGTGCCATAAATAAAGGGATTGCGGCATCGGCGATAAAGGTGACTTTGAAACCCAACTCGGTGATTTTACGGGCCTGATTCTTCCCTTCACCAGCAGGAAAAGAGTGACACTGGATAAATGTTGGCTTTATTTTTCTCTCTGCAAGTACTTCAAAAAGTCCGTGAAGGCTGGAACTATTGCTGAAGACCATGACCGTTTTTCCTTCAAAGGAAACATCTTTCAATAAATATTCAGCTGCCTGATGCGGTGCTTTGTCCCAGAGTTGACTGTAATTCTGAACAAAATGCAACAATCCTGAATGGTCTTTATCCTTATGAAGCATGTGGATAAATGTCTTGAGAAAATGCCTCAACACTGCAAAACGATCAAATACCACACTCAGAAAAGCCAATTGGTCTTCGAGCATACTATAGTTGGGCGCAGGATTTGTTAACAGGTATTTTGTCAATGTTGACACGATATCTTTCAGTACCGAAGCAGAACCTGAAACACGGTCAGCACCTATCTCCCTGAAAAGATCTCTCAACGTCTCGCCAGTCATCATCTTTTTCATAAGCAGGAGAATTAAAATACAAAAGTACATAAATTGCAAAGGGTAAAAAAATGTTGTAATTTTGTTACAGAAATATCGCATTCAGAAGATTAATAAAAAATACAATTATGTCAGAGAAAGTTTTTAGTAAAGTAGCTCCCGGCGTAGTAACCGGAGACAGTGTTCAGGAATTATTCCGCATTGCAAAGGCTAATGAGTTTGCTATTCCAGCAGTAAATGTTGTAGGTACTGACTCAATCAATGCCGTTATGCAGGCTGCAAGAGAAGTAAATTCTCCGGTTATTGTTCAGTTCTCCAATGGCGGAGCACTGTTTATCGCCGGTAAGTTCTTATCAAACGAGGGAGAAAAAGCTGCTATTGCTGGTGCAATATCAGGTGCATGGCACATTCATCGCATGGCATCATTTTATGGTGTACCTGTTGTTATTCATACAGATCATGCAGCCAAGAAATTACTTCCATGGATAGATGGTTTATTGGATGCAAGCGAAAAACATTTTGAAATGTTTGGAAAGCCATTGTTTAGCTCTCATATGCTTGACCTTTCGGAAGAACCATTGCTCGAAAATATCGAAATCTGCAAGAAGTATTTAACCCGAATGAGTAAAATCGGTATCACTCTTGAACTCGAACTGGGTTGTACAGGTGGTGAAGAAGATGGTGTTGACAATTCAGGAATGGAAAGTTCAAAATTGTATACTCAACCTGCTGATGTTGCCTTAGCCTATGAAGAACTATTGAAAATCAGTGATAAATTTACCATCGCTGCTTCTTTCGGTAACGTTCATGGTGTTTACAAACCAGGTAATGTTAAACTGGAGCCAAAGATTTTGCACAACTCACAGGAGTATATCCAGAAAAACTACAATACTGTTGTTAAACCTGTAAACTTTGTTTTCCATGGTGGTTCAGGTTCATCACGTGAAGAAATTCGTGAAGCCATCTCTTATGGTGTTATCAAGATGAATATTGATACCGACACACAATGGGCAACATGGAAGGGCGTTTTAGACTTCTACAAGAAGAATGAAGCATATCTGCAAGGCCAGATTGGTAATCCTGATGGCGTAGATAAACCTAACAAGAAATATTATGATCCAAGAAAATGGTTGAACGAAGCACAAAAGACAATGGTGGCTCGTTTAAAAGTTGCTTTCGAAGACTTGAATTGTATCGACAGAAACTAATCCGTTTTTAATATTATATAAAAGAGACTTCCGGGATGGGAGGCCTCTTTTTTTATTTTTAAAGTTCCTTGGGTCGGACTGATAAGACTGGGATGGGTGAAGTGTTCATCATTTGATGAGCAAAATTACCAATCAGGAAATTGGCAATCTTTTTCTCCTGCTCGGTCATTATGATAATAAGGTTGGCATTTACTTTCGTTGCGTACTCAATAGTAGTTACTGTAAGGTTTTTGGCTTCCACTTCATCTATCTCTGTTTCAACTACTTCTTCTCGTAAATAATCTAAAACTTGTTGAGCATAAATATCTACAGAATCTCTTACTTCAATCACATCTGTAGAATAAAGTTTAAGGACAATGACTTTGGCATGTGAGGAATGAGCTAATTCAGCTGCAATCGTTACTTTTTCGCGTGTTTCAACCGAACTATCGATCGGGAGAATAATTGTTTTCAGATGTTCACTGACCGCTGTCCCTGCTCTGACGGTAAGAACCGGACATGGTTCTGAACTGACTATGCGGTAAATATTACTTCCCATACACAACTTCTCCAGACCGATCCGGCCATGGGTTCCTAAAACAATAAGCTGACTCTTGCTTTCTTCGGCCTGTAAACCAATCTCTTTATATACTTTGCCCTCGCGGATCAAAAAATCAACTTTTAGGCCCGGATATTTTGCAAGTAGTTCATCGGCGAGGTGCTTAAACTGAACATTCATCTCATTGATTAATCCCGTAGACTCAGATTCTGAAACATATACTTTCGTCTTTTGGGGATTATTCACCCAAATCATCTCGATGCGTGAATTGGTAAGATATGCCAGTTGAGCAGCATGCATCAGGGCGTTTACGGAACAATTTGAAAAATCTACGGCAACCAAAAAGCTTTTCATACGTGATCAATTTAAGTACTAAGATACAAAAACAGAAGGCTTAAAGCAATAGATAGCAGATGTAGTATTTATATGAGCATAAGTTTAATGAGGTAGAAAAAAACAAAGTTAATATTATTCTGATTTTTTTTCGATCTGAATACGATCGGGTACAGTAAATGCATTTGGATAGGCTGTTGCAAGTTGAAAAAGAAATCCTTCAGCTTCAAGCTTGGTTCTGAAATCGCCAACCCTAACCCTGTAATAGGGTGCTTTAAAAGTGAGATATGCAACAACATCGGGGTGAGCCTCCATAAACTTTTCACGTGCTGTCTGAGCAGCCCTTTTGGAATTATTCCCTGAGTCAAAGAAAATCTGAACCCTAAAGCCATCCACCCCTGGATTTGCCTGATTATATTGTCGATGTTTTTCAATTAACCGATCAATCCGGGGATCTCTGTTTACATATGAAAGATTATCTACTTTTTGTGATAATGCAATACCACTCAAAGAGAGGAACAGTAATGTCAGGATTAAATTTTTGTAATTCATTTCAATGCTATAATTAGTTGGATATTTACACCAACTGCGTATTATTGATAACAACAATATAATGTTTTTATTGTTCTGGAAGCTCTATTTTAGAGGCTGAATACTCAGGACCGGCACTTCGCTCATACTTATGATGTGTTGAGCCTGAGGGCCCATCATAATACTGCTCTGCGATGGTTCCTGTTCTGTCATAATTGAAATGAGACCGGCTTCAATTTTATCAGCATATGAAAGTATTGTCTGAGTAATATTCATATTTTTTATTATCTCTGTCGTAGAAGAGATTTTATGTTCTTTTAAAAGCTGTTCAACTTTGCAGACATTATCCTCAACTTTTTTCTGAAGTGAAACCAAACCTGTTCCATTTAGCCCAAGAATATGAATATCAGAACCCAATAAACCAGCCAACTCAACAACCAAAGGTACTTTTTGCATGGTAAATGAATTAGTATCTATTGGAAGCAAAATTCGACTGAAGTTAGAGAGTGATTTATAATTTGGATGAATGGTAATTACCGGACATGGTGCAGAAGTAACGATGCGGAAAGCATCATCACCGACCGAAAACTCATTAAACCCTGATCTTTCGTGTGTACCGGTAATTATAAAGCTCGACTTACTAAGTTTTGCCTGAATAGTAATCTCTGAATAAACCTTTCCCTTACGGATTTTATATAGAATTTTACCACTCTTCAATTTTGGAGACCACTCTTCCATAATTTCAGCAATACTTTGGGAGGCTTCCTCTTTATATCCATCCAGTTCGGCAAAAACGTGGTTGGGTTCCGGCTCAGTTTGTTTATCAACCCATACCATAATTACATCAGATGCAGTAATATTGGCAAGATTTATGGCATATTCCAAAGCGTGTAAAGACCCTTTGGAGAAATCTATTCCAACAAGAATATTTTTCATTTTACCCTCCACTTTTATTATTGCTAATATAGATATTTTAAAAGCAGATTAACTCATATTATGAAAATTTATTCTCGCTGAACATTTGATTGTTTTTAACTAATTTTGTCCTACTATCTTTTGAACAATACGTAATTGATGAACGAGAATCTTGATGCAAAAGGGGATTGGTTAACGCCAACCGATAAAGATATTGAACAGGTGCTAAGGCCTTCAGCATTTGATGACTTTTCAGGACAGAAGAGCGCTGTTGACAACCTGCGTATTTTTGTTCAGGCTGCCCGTTTACGTGGAGAACCGCTTGATCATGTCTTACTGCATGGTCCTCCGGGATTGGGGAAAACAACACTCTCGCACATTATTGCAAACGAATTGGGTGTAGGCATTAAAATTACATCAGGTCCTGTAATGGATAAACCTGGTGATCTGGCTGGTTTGCTCACCAATCTGGAGACGAATGATGTTTTGTTTATTGATGAGATTCATCGTCTGAGTGCTGTAGTTGAGGAATACCTCTACTCGGCAATGGAGGATTACAAAATCGATATCATGATTGAGAGTGGACCAAATGCTCGCAGTATTCAAATTGCTTTGAATCCTTTCACACTGATAGGTGCGACAACCAGATCGGGGTTACTTACAGCACCATTGCGCTCCCGTTTTGGAATCAACACCCGTTTATCTTATTATGATGCAGTTACATTACAAAAAATTCTTTTGCGGTCAGCCGGCATCCTGAGGGTTGAGATTTCAACTGAAGCCGCTCATGAAATTGCTCGCAGAAGTCGTGGAACCCCACGTATTGCTAACCTCTTGCTACGTCGGGTTCGTGATTTCGCCCAAATAAAAGGTAATGGCACGATCGATATGAATATCACTATGTATTCTCTGGATGCTTTGAATGTCGATAAGAATGGTCTCGATGAAATGGACAACAGAATTCTGACGACTATTATCGATAAATTTAAAGGTGGCCCGGTTGGTTTAACAACAATCTCAACTGCTGTAGGTGAAGACTCCGGCACCATTGAAGAGGTTTATGAACCATTCCTGATACAGGAAGGCTTTCTGGTCCGTACTCCACGTGGACGTGAAGTTACAGACCTGGCTTACAGACATCTGAACAGGGTTCGTTTTGCAGGTCCTCAACAAAAACTTTTCGATGAGTAATTCATCTGATCTTGATATAAACTCCATTACCCAACTCATAAAAACAAAGACCAAAGAGTTGGGATTCTATGCCTGTGGCATTGCAAAAGCAGAAAAATTAACTGAGGAAGAACCCCGTTTGAAAAACTGGTTAGATAAGGGTTTCAATGGAAGAATGGATTACATGGCAAATAATTTTGACAAACGGCTCGACCCAACTCTTCTGGTTGAAGAAAGCAAGTCGGTTATTATTGTCCTGTTTTATTATTACCCCCCGGTACTCCAAAATGAGGCCTCTGGATATAAAATCTCAAAATATGCTTACGGGAGAGATTACCAATCAGTGATAAGAGGTAAACTCAATCTCTTGGGTGAATATATAAACGAGATCGCTCCCGGTCATATGTGGAGAGCCTTTTCAGATTCTGCTCCGGTACGTGAAAAAGCATGGGCTGTAAAAGCCGGATTGGGTAGTATAGGCAAACACTCGTTGTTGTTGGTCCCAGGAAAAGGATCGTTTTTCTTTATTGGTGAACTGATCACATCGCTTGAGCTTGAAACTGATCAACCTTTTAAAAATAATCTTTGTGGAGCATGTAAACGTTGTATCAATGCTTGTCCCAACGGTGCAATTGCAGAGCCCGGAGTTATAGATGCACGGAAATGTATTGCTCACCAAACAATTGAATCCAGGGAAGATCATATTCCTGAAGGAGGTACAGATTTTAACAAAGAATGGATTTTCGGATGTGATATCTGTCAGGATGCTTGTCCATGGAATAAAAAGCCTGAACCGCATACACATGGTGATTTTCAACCCAATCTGGAATTATTGTCTCTTACAAAAGATGAATGGGAATCTTTGACAGAGGAGCGATTTAAAGAACTCTTTAAAGATTCAGGTGTTAAAAGGACAAAATATGAGGGCCTGAAAAGAAATATTGACTTTCTAAAAAACAAATAGGGACAAGTCGTGACTTGTCCCTATTAAAATTATGCATAAAAATCTTATCCGCACTTAGAATATCCGCAGCTCACACAAGAAAGACATCCTTCTTTATAAGCCAGACTATTGGTATCTCCACATTGAGGACACTTGCTTCCCTCTTCTTTTGTGCCATCAGGGATATATTTCTTCAACGCTCTGACAACACCATTTCTCCATGTATTGATAGATTCGATATCAAAAGTCAGATTTTCGACAAGGTTTATCACATACAATAGTGGCATCCCATGACGTAGAATTCCTGAAATCAGTTTGGCATAGTTCCAGAATTCTTTATCAAACAATCTGGAAAGACCTTCAACCGTGATTTTATAGCCATCTTTATCCTTAAACTGGAAGTCATAACGGGCACGTTGTCCCTCTTCAGGCTTGTTGCGAATGACCCAACCCTTAGATACCCATGGAGCCAAAAAGAAATTATCGGCTTTACCGGTAAAGATTTCATAGGGCTTTCCGTCATAAAGTCCAACAACAGCAATCCATTTTTCGTGATCATTATTGAAACGAACAACTTCAGCTTCAAGTCTTTTAGGACGTGATGGCGCTTTTGTTTCTTTAAATTCAGGTTCTTTGACTTCCTTATCATTGCTGACCAATACACCCGAACGTGAACCTTCACGATAGATTGTCATTCCCTTACAGCCACTTTCCCATGCAGTTTGATAAACCTGGCTTACCAGATCCTCTGTGGCATCCTTTGGCAGGTTAACAGTCACACTGATTGAATGGTCTACCCATTTTTGAATAGCTCCCTGCATACGAACTTTATTGACCCAGTCAATATCTTCGGAAGTAGCCTTATAGTAGGGTGATTTTGCAATAATCGGGTTCAGTTTGTCATCGCCATAATGGATTACATCATCAACATTATAACCACTCATTTCCAACCAGTTCAAAAACTTGGGGTGGAATACATTGTATTCTTCCCATGAATCGCCAATTTCATCAACAAAGGTGATAGTCACGTTCTTATCGTTGGGATTAACTTTACGGCGACGTTTATAGTTAACCATAAATACAGGCTCGATACCGGATGTAGTTTGGGTACAGATACTTACAGATCCAGTTGGAGCTATTGTCAACATGGCGATATTGCGTCGGCCATAACGTACCATATTATTATAAACGCTTGGAGCTTCTTCTTTAAGGCGTTTTATAAACGGATTGTTCTTTTCGCGTTCTGCACTATAGACAGGGAAGGCTCCACGATCTCGTGCCAATTCAACTGAAGAACGATAAACTTCTATTGCAAGCAGTTTATGAATTTCAACTGAAAAATCAATTGCAGTATCTGAACCATAACGAACATTTAAAGCTGCAAGCATGTCACCTTCTGCAGTTATACCAATACCGGTTCTGCGTCCCTGAATACATTTCTCGCGAATGTTTTCCCATAGTCTGCGTTCGGTTCTTTTGGTTTCTTCGTCCTCAGGATCAGCATTTATCTTATTAAGTATCCCTTCAATCTTTTCTAATTCAAGATCAATGATATCGTCCATGATACGTTGTGCATAATGGGCATGTTGTGAAAAGAGCTCAGTATTAAACGAAGCTTCTGCAGTAAAAGGATTATCTACATAGCTGTAAAGATTTATAGCTATAAGTCTGCAACTGTCATAAGCACACAAAGGAATTTCGCCACAAGGATTCGTAGAAAGTGTTTTGAAACCTTTATCTGCATATACATCAGGAATTGATTCCCGAATGATGGTATCCCAGAAAAGGACACCGGGTTCAGCTGATGACCATGCATTATGAATGATTTTGTTCCATAATGCATTGGCATCTATTTCCTTTGTAAATGTTGGCTCAGCTGATCCGACAGGATATTTCTGAATATATTTTTTACCCGACTTCACACAACGCATAAATTCATCATCCAGTTTCACAGACACGTTAGCACCTGTTACTTTGCCCTGCTCTAGTTTTGCATCAATGAAATGTTCTGAATCGGGATGCTGAATGCTGATCGAAAGCATCAAAGCACCACGACGACCATCTTGAGCAACTTCACGGGTAGAATTTGAATAACGTTCCATAAAAGGCACAATACCTGTTGAAGTCAAAGCACTATTCATAACACGACTACCGGAAGGACGGATGTGAGAAAGGTCATGACCTACACCACCACGCCGTTTCATAAGTTGAACCTGCTCCTGATCGATGCGCAGGATTCCACCATAGGAATCCATATTATTGTCATCACCTATCACGAAACAATTTGACAATGAAGAAACCTGATAATCGTTTCCAATCCCCGCCATAGGACTGCCCTGTGGAATGATATATTTAAAGTCTTTGAAAAGCTCAAATAACTCCTCTTCATTCAAAGGATTTGGATAATTTTTTTCTATTCTTGCTATTTCACTGGCNAGACGTCGATGCATANCATCAGGAGTCTTCTCATAAATATTTCCTTCACTATCCTTGAGGGCATATTTATTCATCCATACATTGGCAGCCAATGTATCCCCTTTAAAGTAAATTGTAGAAGCAGCAAACACCTCTTCGTGAGAATAGTTTTCTAATTTCGGTTTCTCACTTTTCTTTTCAATCATTTTTTCTTGCATTATATTTTCTTTTTCTATTGCTTCTTCTACATGAAGCGATTCACCAGGACGAAAATGTGGACGAATCCTTTTTTCCAACAATTGATCATAAAATTCGTATCTACTAGACTCAGATTCAGGCTTATGAGTAATTTCTGAAGGGTTAAGGTTTTCCATAATTTATATCTGGTTCACTCGTTAAAAAACCGTATTATATTAACTAATAACGATTTGGTCAATATTTTCGGCTCTTGTTTTGCAATGTTTAAATTACACCAAGTATGTACTACAATGCAAATACAGTTATTAACAAAATTTTCACTTTTCAAATTAATTCATTGACTATGAATTGATATGGCTCTTAATAAGTTTTTTTTAACATCTCTATTGACCTTCAGAATATTATTATCAGAATTTAGAACACCGTGAATAGTCAACACCTACAATGTTAAACATCAACATTTTATCATATTAATTCGTAAAATTACCGGTATTGCAAAGGTCAGAATTAATAATCAAAATCTATATTTTAAAATTCTAAATTAATAATTTTAAAACAAGTCTGTTGATAAATTATTGATAACCTCTTGCCTAAACTAACAAACGTGGCACACCAAAAACCTGATGAAAAGATCAGTTATTTTGTAATGCAAGATCAGAAAATTTAGAAATCCAGACTTAAAGAGACATAGAATTTACGTGGCTGAACAACTCCTTCTTCAATACCCCACGCCCAGTCAGCACGGATAAAATAACCCAACAACCGCGTCCTGAGTCCAAAACCCATTCCCTCGACGATTGGATTACGTTGTTCTTTGACTACGACCCCAACCGGTGATTGGTTGACATAACGAGTGAAGAGGATATTATTCAAAAATGGATTGGGCCCTGACCATGCAGTTCCGATGTCACCAAATCCTATGACCTGGAAGTTATCGATAAAACCTATTCGTGTTGGTCGGTTCAGCAGATATTTCACGACCGGAAGTCGCAGTTCAGAATTAAATACCATGAAAGAATTTCCATTGCGGATATTCTGATCAAAACCACGCATATTGGTTGCCAGCGTTTGATATGCATAATTCTGAGAGTAATCAATAGGAATACTTTGGTTAAATTTCGCCCCGATCCAGTTGTCGACACCACCCATATAATAAATGATCTTATCGTGTCCGAATGAAGTTGCAGCTGCAAAACGATTGGCCCAGATAAAACAACGATCAATGCGTAAATAATGACGTGCATCTACACCCAATGATGCCATATTACCATTCTGATTCAACTGATAATAGTATTCACCGAAAAGCTTAAAACGGGTTCCTTGTGGAATATTTAACTCTATTTCACGGGTATTATCATAAATAAGTTCCCCCTTTAGGGCACTCCAGGTCTTAGAGCTACTTTTTTCTGTTAGAGACGATAGGTCTTCAGCAAGCTTAATTGCATGATCATTTCTTAATGTAAGTGTTCCTTTGACAGCTAATACATTGCTAAAAGGCCATGTCCCGATAAATGAAGCTTCGTGAATCCGGTGGCGAATTGTATATCCAAGAGCGTCAGTTTCATCTAATCCCGAACGATGAAATACCAACTCTTTGTCAAAACGGTGTTTTAGATTGGCAAAACTGAGCAAATATTCATTGTTCACCAGGTCTGGTTTTATAGCAACCCCACCTGAAATCCTGAAATCCTCAAGTAAATCAGTAGCACCAACCATAAGAGGTACATTAATCCCGGGATTTAAATAAACCGGGCCACCACCTCCTGTAAATGGTTGATATGAAGCATAGAGGTTTGAATAATCAATCTGACTAATCAGTTCATTTATATAATACTCCACATTGTAAGTGTGTTGCTGAATGGGTGCCGTGGAACGTGTTGTATCTAACTGAATCAGCGAATAGACTGCCGGAAACTTCTGTTTGAACATCGTGTCATGAGAAGAGATAGTTAGAATTGCAGAACGTGAAAAATCATATCGCGTTGTATCACGAATTTGTTTTTGTCCGGGGCTAAGTACAGTATCCCTTACCTTTGGAACCTCTTTCTCGATAACATTTGTCAATCTTCGATGCGCCTTTGGCCTTCGATCCATATTTGATTTCAACAGATCTGGAGGTATATTTTTCAATGCAGCCATATATGTTGTCGGTGCAGGGCTTACTACTTCAGTTTCGTTGGATTCCAACATTGGCTCAACACTCATACGATAACGACCATCCGAATAGATGATCTTAGCAACCTTACCGGAAGTCACACTGGCATCAAAATCAGTAATATTTCGTTTTAAATTAGAACCCGGAAGTATTTTTGTAAAATACTTAAAGTGTGAAATAGTGTCAACAGCTGTAATTGTACTATCGAATCCAGCAATATAACTGTTTCTGATACCACTTTCGTTGCTCAAAAACCCAACCTGTCCTGAATTCCATTCAACTGGATTTGTTTCATTGGCAAGAGGAGTATTTGTTAAACGGATCAGTTTATTGCTGCGATTTGCATAATTATAGACGAATATATCGTTAGTGGGATTAAATTCAACATCATCATATTTAGTTTTCTCAGTAGCCAGTGTATCTACCGGACGGTCTGAACTGAAAACGATCTGCGTCGAGTTATTGATAAATCTTGGATTTAAATCATTGTATGGATCCTTTGTGATTTGCTCATATGATCCTGATGCAATGTTGTATACAAAGATATCACTCCACCCCTTTTGAATAGCAGACATCACAAAGTTGAGCCCATCAGACGAATAGCTAAAGTCGAGTACTTTATCGATATTATATACAATTTTATGGATGATCTGCTTTTTTCCAATTGTATAAAAGTCAATATTTATAAATCCGTTCCGTTCAACAATGACTGCAAGGACTTTACCTGTGGGATGCCATGCCAGAAGTGGATAAGTATCATCCACCTTTTCATCCAGACGATGACCAATCGAATATATCCGTTGCGCTTTTTTCTTTATATTGTCATAAACCCAGATAATTGCTTTACCAGCATCATTGGTAACATAGGCTGCTCTTTTACCATCCGGACTCAATCTCAATCGTTCATATGTGCGAGTAATTTTCGGATGAGGGAGTAGTAGGGTTTTGGGAACTGCAACCCTTGCTGAATCGTCTGATTTATAGCGTTTGGTCATTGCTTCGATCCATTGTTTTTCAAGTGGACGTAATTTCAATCCCAGTTCACTTATAAAACCTCCCTGGACTTTTTTACTCATGCGTGAAGAATAAACAATCGCCGGGACAACATTTTTACCGTACTTATCTGCTATGTATTTCCAAAATGAGTGTCCTGCATAAACAGCTTCGGTTTCTTTTAATGAATTCAGATGCTGCAATTTTTTCGTCGCCAGCATGTCTTTGGAAAAGTTGTCAAGTGATGTACTCCATTCTTCAGAAAGGTATGAGATCAAACCGTTCACATACCAGTCCGGGTAATTGGATAATGCATTATTCTTAACCTGTGTCCCAACTGAAACACCATACATCAATTGATCAAGCAATACCTTGGCAATTCCCGCACGGATTTGTTTATTGAAATTGGTATAATCGCCATCAAAATAAAGTAATACCTTTCGACCCAGTATATGCGTAATTCCACCTATATTATATTTTTCGTTCGAGAGTAATCCCAGATTGCTCTCTTTTAAATCTGTCAAAGTATTAAAAATAACAAACTGAATTTTACCATCCAGATTATTCTGCAACAATGATTCCATGTTTCGCAATTGTTCACGGGCATATTTCGCACAATGTTGAGCCAGGGGTGCACCATTTAGATAAAAATAGGTGTCAAAATCAGTAAAACGATAATAGTTCCATATGAAATTTTTATACTGAACCCTATTTTTGCCAAAAGTTAGTTGAGAACCATTATAAAACTGAGCAGTAGCATTTGGCAACATAGTAGTCAACATTGCCATTAATAACATGGCAGTCAGAGCAAAATACTTAATATTGGTATAGATTTTTCTTAACATTTTAACTACTTTTTTGTACTTTTCATGTACGTTGCTAAGTTAATTTTTTTTGTTTGAAAAAACGTAATTTTGTGTAGTATTCATACAAAAACATCAATTGTATATGATTAAAGTAAAAACGTTTGTTTTCAATGCTTTCCAGGTCAACACTTATGTTGTTTTCGCCGAAAACAAAGATTGTATTATCATAGATCCTGCCTGTAGCAATACAAATGAGGTTTCTGAACTGCTTAATTTTCTTAAAACAGAGAATCTGAACGCCATTTTGGTTGCCAATACCCATGCACATGTTGATCACATTTTAGGTAATGAAGATATAACATACAAACTGGCAATAAAGTTGGCTGCTCACCCTGCTTCTCGCTATTTTTATTTAAATGCTATGAGTTTCTCATCCGCTTTAGGTTTAAATCTTCAAAGTGTAGTTATGCCTGATATTGAATTACAAGATAAAGATACATTAAAACTCGGAGAATCTGAACTGGAAATCTTATACACACCGGGACATGCCGATGGAAGCATCTGCTTTTACAGTAGCGAGGGACAATTTTTGATATCTGGTGATCTGATTTTTTATGCCAGTATCGGTAGGACTGATTTTCCTACCGGAAACTTTGAAATACTATCCAAATCTATCAAAGAAAAGATCTATACTCTCCCCAACGAAACAATAATATATCCCGGTCATGGTCCATCAACAACTGTTGGTTTTGAGAAATACAACAACCCTTTTGTTACGCTCTGAAAGAGTCGATGATGGTCTGCGGTTCGATTTCTTTCATGCATCTAAAGTGCCCTTTTGGACATTTTTTGTATCCTATTTTACTGCAAGGCCTACAGTTAAGACCCTTTACTTCAATCATTTTATTGATAGTATTACTTCCAATTGGGAAATAAGGATACATCCCAAATTCAGGAATTGTATTTCCCCAGACCGATGTAATATCTTTACGCAACGCAGCTGCAATGTGCATCAAGCCGGTATCATTCGAGACAACATGTGAAGCTCCCGCCAACAGCCAGGCCGACTCCATAATACTATAATTTCCGCAAGCGTTGAAAACATGAATGCCTGCTTCTTTTGAAATCAATGCTCCGTTTTGGGCATCATCAGGACCTCCCAACAAGACAATATTATCTTTTAGATTCCTGCACAATTCAATCAATTGATCAACAGGATACATTTTTGTAGCATGTTGTCCACCAATCACAATGGCAATATAACTGTTTTGAAAATCATCAGGCAATGAAAGTTGCGTTTCACTCTTATCCGGATCCAGAAAAAAGTCAAGCCCCTGACCATCATTGATAATCCCCAGCGGTTTTGCAGCATCAAGATAACGATCTACAATATGAACAGCCGGTAAGATGTTAATTTTGAGATTTACCCGCAACCATTTTTGTAGATTTATTTTATTGAACGCCTTTGATGGGCTATGTAATGCCATTTTAACCCGCCATGTCCGTATATTATTATGAAGGTCTACAATAAAATCATATCTCTCTCCGATTAAATCAAGCAACACTTCATCGACATCCTTTTTAATCGTATAAATATGATCAATATAAGGATTGTATTCAAGGACTTGTTTGAATTTTTCCTTGGTGAGATAGTGGATAACGGCATCAGGCATCTGTTTCCTGATACATCTAATCACAGGTGTTGTCAAAACTATATCCCCAATGGAGCTAAAACGTATGATTAATATTTTCTTCAATGGATTACTTTTCTGCAAAAATAACAAATAGCTATCAATGAATTTGAAAAAGTGTAATTGACATGGTTGCCTTGATTAATTTTGCAACATGATATTGATTGATACACATGCGCATCTTTATCTGGATGAATTTGACATTGATCGTGAAACAGTCATTCAGAATGCAATTCGTTCCGGCGTTAAACAAATATTGTGTCCTAATATAGACAGCGAATCTCTTTCTGCTATAGACAGTATTTGTGAAAGTTATCCCGGATATTGTCTTCCAATGATGGGATTACATCCAACTTCAGTGAAAGAAAATTACAAAGATGAACTTGAAATTATAAGGAAGAGATTATTTGAATCACCTCAGGAACGATATATTGCAATTGGAGAAATCGGTATTGATTTGTATTGGGATAAAACTTTTTTATTGCAACAGCAGGAGGTGCTTAAACTTCAATTAGAATGGGCATTGTCAAAAAAACTCCCGGTAGCCATTCATTCGCGGGATTCTTTTGATGCAATAATGGAAGTGCTGCAAAATTTTGATTCTCTGACAGGTGTATTTCATTGTTTCTCAGGCAATGTGGAACAGGCTGAAAAGGTTGTAAACAAGGGATTTTTATTAGGAATAGGCGGTGTTGTTACTTTTAAAAATGCAGGTTTAGACAAAGTGGTTCAGGCAACAGACTTATCCAACATTGTGCTCGAAACTGATGCCCCTTATCTTGCCCCTATGCCGTTCAGAGGGAAAAGAAATGAAAGCGCATATGTTTCATTAGTAGCCCAAAAGATTGCTCAGATAAAAGATGTTTCTTACGCAGAAGTGTGTGAAATTACAAGTGGAAATGCAATAAAACTGTTTAATTTAGCAATCTGATACAACACTATATTAATGGATAAGAAAAAATCAATATTAGTCATATATACCGGTGGAACAATCGGTATGATCATGGATAAAAAAACAGGTAGTCTGCGTCCATTCGATTTCGAAAACATTTATCAACTCATCCCTGTCTTAGAACACTTTGATCTGAAAATTGATTTTATCACCTTTAACCCTTTGATCGATTCATCAAATGTTCAGCCTCCATTCTGGATCAGATTAGCTGAATTAATTGAAGAAAAGTATAGTATGTATCATGGATTTGTTGTCTTACACGGCACCGATACTATGGCTTATACTGCATCAGCGCTGAGCTTTATACTCGAAGATATCAATAAACCTGTTGTTCTTACCGGATCTCAGTTACCGCTTGCAATTGTCAGAACAGACGGTGTGCAAAACATTATTAACGCCATTGAAATTGCTTCAGACTATAACAATGGTATACCGGTAGCGCCAGAAGTTACTATTTGTTTTGAAAATCAACTGTTACGAGGCAACAGGACCAGCAAATTTAATGCTGAAAATTTCAATGCATTCTTTTCAGGCAACTATCCGGTACTGGCTAAAGCCGGAGTACATATTAAATATACCCACAATTCTTTTTTAAAGTTTAATCAAAATAAACCCATATTCCACAAAAAGCTCGACAGTAATGTTGGCATACTGAAACTTTTCCCGGGGATATCTGCAAATTTCGTAAAGAGCATTTTAAATGCCGAAGGACTCAGGGCTGTAATTCTTGAAACTTATGGATCAGGCAACGCTCCTACAGACAGGTGGTTTATCGATTTGTTAAAAGAAACCATTGAAAAGGGTATAATCATATATAATGTCACACAATGCTATCAGGGATCGGTAGAAATCGGGAAATATGAGACAAGCGCAGACCTTGGGAGAATTGGCGTTATTGGTGGTTATGATATTACAACTGAGTCTGCTTTAACTAAATTAATGTTTCTATTAGGATGTGATTATTCAAACGAAAAGATCATTGAATTGCTCCAAACTTCTATCCGAGGAGAGCTGACAGTAGTTTAGCAAGAATTTATTTCGGGGGTGAACGTTTTTTTTGTAATTTCGTCGTCTCAAAAATGTGTTCTTATAAAGGAGAGATGGCCGAGTTGGTCGATGGCGCACGCCTGGAAAGTGTGTAAACGCCAAAAGCGTTTCATGGGTTCGAATCCCATTCTCTCCGCTTTACACATATTTTCGCGTTGACCGATTTATTCGATATATCACCTGGAAAATATATAAAGTAACAACTATACTCAACACATTGAGTGCAAGGCTGTCTACCGATCCAAAATCATCCTGATCTGTCGCACTCTTCCCCTGATAAAAGAAAAAAGCCGCTATCACAGCCATTGAATTGTTTAGAAAATGTGCTAATATTGGTGCCCAAAGACTTCCGGTAAAAACAAACAGATAGCCAAAGCCCATTCCCAATAGAAAACGTGGAAGAAAACCATAAAACTGCAAATGAATAGCAGAAAAAAGAAAAGCCGTAATAAAAATGGTCAGGTGTTTTTTCTTTGTCCAATCTTTAATAATAGAAAACAAAGCTCCTCTGAAAAACAACTCTTCACCAAGGGCAGGCAAAAAACAAAACATTATTAAGTTAACTGCTAGATCTTTATACGACTTCATAGCAAGAAACGCATCCGTAAGATCTTTGGCACTATTTTCTTTATCCTGCATCCATTTTTCAGTTCCACTTAACCATCCCGGAAGATGCATTGCCTGATTCAACGTATGGGTAAAATTAATTCCGGGGAGGCAAACTAACATCAAAATTACTATTAGTATATAATTTACCCAGTTCAGATTTTGATTCAATCCTAATTTTTGAATTGGATTCTGCTCAACCAGTAGAAGATATAATGCCGGACCAATCAGAAACAACCCAGCATGCATTGCAATCTGGACGATGCGAAATGCATTCAAAGTATTGATATCTGTCAGATCTGGATTGCTTAAATTTTCAATTATATGATTATATCCTGCCAGTTTCAATATCGCTAAAGCGGTAAAAGAGGCAAGTAGATAACCAAATAGAATTAAAACAATAAACAATACAATCTTGGAACGTCCACTGGTTATGTTTAAT
>JGI24140J50213_10000487_pt1 | contig 18499 bp, 17 predicted proteins | sample BarGraIncu00222A_FD_50213 | JGI IMG/M metagenome (IMG submission 50213)
AGAGCGTCGGTTCTGATTCAATCAGAACCGACGTGCTCTAGATTATCGCTATCAGGAGATACGCCTTGAGCGTGACGCAACAGCAGGTTCTCGATGGTCTGGCCAAGGTGATGTCGCCGCGCGGCGTTGCCTTGCGCAACGCCGGCGTGTTGTCGGCCATCACNGTCAACGACGGCAAGGTATTTTTCTCGATCAATGTCGACGCTGCCGAGGCCCGCGCCTGGGAAAGCACGCGGGCCGAAGCCGAGGCTGCGGTGCGTGCCATTCCCGGCGTCACCGTCGCCATGATCGCGCTCACCGCTGAACGCAAGGCGGGTGCCACGCCGCCGCCGCCGCCGCATCGGCATGCGCCCGGTGTGCCGCACGTTTCGTCGCATCGGCCGCCGCAAAGCCCTGTGTCGCCGATGTCGAAGCAGTCGGAGATTCCCGGCGTCGCCGCTGTGATCGCGGTCGCCTCCGGCAAGGGCGGCGTCGGAAAATCGACCACGGCGCTCAATCTGGCGCTCGGCCTGCGCGATCTCGGTTTACGCGTCGGGTTGCTCGACGCCGATATTTACGGACCGTCGGTGCCGCGCTTGACCGGCATTCGCGAGAAGCCGCAGTTGAACGACGACAAGAAGATGATTCCGATTCCGCGGTTCGGTCTTGCCATCATGTCGATCGGTTTTCTGGTCGAGGAAGATACCGCGATGATCTGGCGCGGCCCTATGGTGATGTCGGCCATCACCCAGATGCTGCGGGACGTGGCGTGGGGCACGCTCGATATTCTCGTGGTCGACATGCCCCCCGGCACCGGCGACGCCCAGCTGACGCTGGCGCAGAATGTGCCGCTCAAGGGTGCGGTCATCATCTCGACACCGCAGGATCTTTCCCTGATCGATGCGCGGCGCGGGCTCGCCATGTTCAGGAAGGTCAACGTGCCGGTTCTCGGCATTGTCGAGAACATGAGCTATTTCCAGTGCCCGCATTGCGGTACCCGGTCGGACATCTTCGGTCACGGTGGCGCGCGGCATGAGGCCGAACGGCTCGGAGTGCCGTTTCTCGGCGAGATCCCGCTGCACATGTCGATTCGCACCACGTCGGATCTGGGAACGCCGGTGGTCGAGAGCGAACCCGATGGACCGTACGCCGCTATCTACCGTGCGATCGGTGCAAAGGTGCGCGATCAGCTCCAGGGCGTCATCGCTGCGGCCTGAGCCTGTTTCCTGAGCTCATTCGACTTTCGTTTAAACAGTGCCGTCATGCCTTTGTTGCCTTTTTTGCAGCTCCACTTCCGTGTTAAAGCCCCCGCCAGCGCGACCTGCGGCCGATGCGCAAAATCGCTCCGCCCAAGAAAAGCTGCAGAAATGCGGGAAACGGCCGAAGCCAAGGAGATGTCTGAATGAAGCGTCGTGATTTTTTGAAGGTTTCGGCAAGCGGTGCGGCCGTGGCCGCCGTGGCCTCGCCGGCGATCGCGCAATCCGCGCCCGAGATCAAATGGCGCATGACGTCCAGTTTTCCGAAATCGCTAGACACGATTTATAACGGCGCCGTGGAGTTTTCCAAATACGTCGCCGAAATGACCGACAACAAGTTTCAGATCCAGGTCTTTGGCGCCGGTGAAATCGTGCCGGGCCTGCAGGCGCTCGATGCGACCTCCAACGGCACCATCGAAATGAGTCACACCGTCTCCTATTACTATGTCGGCAAGGATCCGACCTTTGCGATCTATTCCTCGGTGCCGTTCGGCCTCAATGCGCGGATGCAGAATTCCTGGTGGTACCAGGGCGGCGGCATGGAGCTTGGCAACGAGTTCTTTAAGAAATTTGGCGTGATCGGTTTCCCCTGCGGCAACACCGGCACCCAGATGGGGGGCTGGTTCCGCAAGGAGATCAAGACGGTTGCCGATCTTTCCGGACTGAAGTTTCGCATCGGGGGAATTGCCGGCCAGGTATTGCAGAAGGTAGGCGTCGTGCCGCAGCAGCTCGCCGGCGGCGACATCTACCCCGCGCTTGAGAAAGGCACCATCGATGCGGCCGAGTGGGTCGGGCCGTATGACGACGAGAAGCTGGGTTTTCAGAAGGTCGCGAAGTATTACTATTATCCCGGCTTCTGGGAAGGCGGCCCGATGGTTCACGCCTTCTGCAATCTCGAGAAGTGGAATTCCCTGCCCAGGAATTATCAGGCGATCATCACCAACGCGACCGCGAATGCCAACGCCTGGATGGCCGCGCGCTATGACATGGAGAACCCGGCGGCATTGAAGCGCCTGGTCGCGGGCGGCACGCAGCTTCGTCCCTTCACCAATGAAGTGCTGGAAGCCTGCCTGAAAGCGACCAACGAATTGTGGGGAGAGATTTCCGCCAAGAACGCCGACTTCAAGAAATCGATCGACGCGATGCAGGCCTATCGCTCCGACCAGTATCTGTGGTGGCAGGTTGCCGAATATACCTTTGACAGTTTCATGATCCGTTCGCGCACGCGCGGCTGATCAGGCCCCAAGCGACCCGGCCAAGCCCGGTCTCCGCGAGGAGGCCGGGCTTTTGCATTGCGGGACGCCAGTTCATCATGGAAATCCCGAACCGGATGCTCCATGCTTGCCCCAAGCCTCGCAACGAAGGCTACCGGCGCATTGCCAAATGGGGGATTCGATGAAACGACGAGACTTTATCAAGGTCACAGGTCTGGGTGTCGCAGGTGCTGCCACCACCATCGCGGCGCCGGCGATTGCGCAGTCGATGCCGGAGATCAAATGGCGCATGACGACAAGCTGGCCGAAGTCGCTGGATACGCTGCATGGCGGCGCCGAGCAGATGGCCAAGGCGGTCGGCGAAGCCACCGATAATAAATTCCAGATCCAGACCTTTGCCGCCGGCGAAATCGTTCCCGGCCTGCAAGTCCTCGATGCCGTGCAGAACGGCACCGTCGAACTCGGGCATACCGCGTCATATTACTATTTCGGCAAGGATCCGACGTTTACCTTCGGCTCCTCGGTGCCGTTCGGGCCCAATATGCGGCTGAACCAGGCCTGGTACACGCTGGGCGGCGGCAAGGAGGTACTCAACGAGTTCTACAAGAACTACAACGTCACCTCGCTGCTCGCGGGCAACACCGGTTGCCAGATGGGCGGCTGGTTTCGCAAGGAGATCAACACCGTCAACGACCTGCAGGGACTGAAATTCCGCATCGGCGGTTTCGCCGGACGCGTGATGCAGAAGCTGGGTGCAGTACCGCAGCAGCTCGCCGGTGGCGACATCTATCCCGCGCTCGAAAAGGGCACCATCGACGCCGCCGAGTGGGTCGGTCCGTATGATGACGAGAAGCTCGGGCTCTACAAGGTCGCGCCGCATTACTACTATCCGGGATGGTGGGAAGGCGGCCCGATGCTGCTCGCCATGGTCAATCTCGACAAATGGAACGCGCTGCCGAAACATTATCAGAATGTTCTGGAGCAAGCCGGTCACTACGCCAACAACTGGATGATGGCGAAATACGACGCGGTCAATCCGATGGCGTTGCGCAAGCTGCTCGCCGGCGGCGCCAAGCTGCACGCATTCTCGCCGCCGATCATGGAGGCGAGCTTGAAGGCGGCCAAGGAATTGCACAGCGAGGTAGCCGCGACCAACGAGAATTTCAAGAAGGTCTATGAGTCCATGACCGCGTTCTCGAATAACGGATACCAATGGTTCCAGGTCGCCGAACTCGGCTACGACATCTTCATGGCGCGTCACGCCCAGGGGTGATCACGGCCGCCCAAATTGAAAGACCCCGGGGCCAAAGCTCCGGGGTTTTTATTTGCGGTAGCACTGATTGTTACTGCTTTGCCGGCGGACCGAAGTCCAGCGGCGGAGCTTCCATTTGCGGAACCTCGATCTTGATCTTGTTCAGATCGACGTTCACGGGCTTGTCGAGCAGGCCGGTCACCGTGATCGGGAACGCGATCACCAGCACCACCATGATCACCTGCAATCCGACCCAGGGCAGCGCGCCCCAATAGATGTCGGAGCTCTTGACCTCTTTCGGCGCGACCCCGCGCAGATAGAACAGCGCAAAGCCGAACGGCGGATGCATGAACGAGGTCTGCATGTTGACGCAGAGCATGACGCCGAACCAGATCAGCGCGGCATCCGCACCTACGATCGGCGCCAGGACCTTCTGCGCGATCGGCGCGATCATCGGCAGAATGATGAAGGCGATTTCGAAGAAATCCAGGAAGAACGCCAGGAAGAAGATGAACAGATTGATGAAGATCAGGAAGCCCCAGGCGCCGCCCGGCAGCGACGTCAGCAGATGCTCCAGCCACACGCCGCCGGAAACGCCGAGGAACACCACCGAGAAACAGGTCGATCCGATCAGAATGAACACCACCATCGTGGTGATGCGCATGGTCGTCTCGTAGCCCTGCTTGATCAGGTTGCGTAGCTCGGGGATGCGAACGGCCTCGAGGCAGATCCACACCACGGCGAAATAGGTGACGGCGAATGCGGTCTTGAAGATGATGCCCTCGGTCAGGAAGATGCCGACCATGGTGCCGATGCCGCCGGCGATCACGCCGACGATCAGGATCTTGCGGCCCGCGGTGCTGAAGTCCTTGGCGTGGATCGCGGCCAGCACGATGGCGCCGACCGCGCCCATGGCGCCGGCTTCGGTCGGGGTTGCGAGACCCATCATCATGGTGCCGAGCACGACAAAGATCAGCACCGCCGACGGGATGATGCCGATCAGGCATTTGCGCCACAGCGGCCATCCGGTCAGCGTCAGCGCCGTTTTCGGCACCGCCGGCACATGATCCGGCTTGAAGATGCCAAGCAAAAACGTGTAGCCGGCAAACAGGAAGATCTGGAACACCGACGGGCCCCATGCACCGAGATACATGTCGCCGACCGATTTGCCGAGCTGGTCGGCCAGCACGATCAAGACCAGCGACGGCGGCACCAGTTGCGTGATCGTCCCTGAAGCTGCCAGCACGCCGGTGATGTAGCGGATGTTGTAGCCATAGCGGATCATCACCGGCATCGAGATCATCGCCATGGCGATCACCTGTGCCGCCACCGTGCCGGTGATGGCGCCGAGGATGAAGCCGACCAGGATGACCGAATAGCCGAGGCCGCCGCGGATCGGGCCGAACAACTGGCCCATCGAATCCAGCATGTCCTCGGCGAGGCCGCATCGTTCCAGGATCGCGCCCATGAAGGTGAAGAACGGAATCGCCAGCAACAACTCGTTGGAAAGAACGCTGCCGAACACCCGGCCCGGAATCGCCTGCAGGAAATTCAGGTCAAAGAAGCCAAGATGAATGGCGAGAAACCCGAACGACAGCCCGACGGCCGCGAGCGTAAACGCCACCGGGAAGCCGATCAGCATCGCCAGAACCAGGCCGCCGAACATCATCGGCGGCATCATTTCCAGCGTGATCATTGCGTCGGTCTTTCGTACTTCGCCTCGATCGTGACCTGGCCCTGAAGCGCTGCAATGCGTTTGATGACCTCCGAGACGCCTTGCAGTGCCAGCATCACGAAGCCGGAGGGGATCACGAATTTGATCGGCCAGCGGATCAGGCCGCCGGCATTGCCCGACATTTCGCCGACGGCGTAGGCCTGATGGAAGAACGGCCAGGACAGATAGCTGAGCAGCAGGCAGGCCGGGATCAGGAAGAACAGCGTGCCGATCAAATCGAGCCAGAGCTGGCCACGCTCGGAGAGAAACAGATAGAAGATCTCGACCCGGACATGCTCGTTGCGCTTGAAGGTGTAGGAAGCGCCGAACATCACCAGGATGGCGAACATGTACCACTGCAGTTCAAGCCAGCCGTTCGAGCTGTATCCGAACGCATAGCGGATCATGGCATTGCCGGCGCTGACGATGCAGGCGGCGAGCACCAGGAAATTGCAGACGTAGCCTATCTTCTCATTGATCTGGTCGATGGCAGCGCTGATCGCCAGCAATGGACGCATCGTGTTTTCCCGGACGGTCGGCATCAGGGCAGGCCGATTGTTGCAACGGGAATCGCTTCTTCGCCGCGCGCTAAACGCGTGGCGGCAAAACTCAACTGCGCACGGCTCATCTGCAGGAGCGATTGCAACGATAGTCCCCCGTTTTGCCTCCGCCGTCTTGATTGCACCTATCAGATGCAGCGGCTTACCAGCCAAGCCGGCATGAAAGCAGCCGCACCATTTCAGCGCGTCATGGCGGCGTCAATTGGAAAATGGCCGATTCACTCGGAGGGTCAAGCGGTTGCGCGGCTTGGCAAAATCGACGGCGGAAACTTCAGCCGCCGGTGACGCTCATATGGCGGCTGACGCTCGGGCGGTTGTGCCTGCGATCGATGATGAAGTCATGGCCCTTCGGCTTCAAGCCGATCGCCCGATCGATCGCCTCGCTGAGCAGCTGGTCGTCAGCGGAGGCCCGCAGCGGCTTGCGCAAATCGGAGGCATCCTCGTGGCCGAGGCAGGTATGCAGCGTGCCGGTACAGGTGATCCGCACCCGGTTGCAGGACTCGCAGAAATTATGGGTCATCGGCGTGATGAAGCCGAGCTTGCCGCCGGTTTCGCCAACATGCACATAACGCGCAGGCCCGCCGGTGTCGTCGGCAAGGTCGGTCAAGGTGTATTGCTGGCCGAGCCGCGCGCGCAGCAGCGACAGCGGCACATACTGGTCGATGCGGCCTTCGCCGATGTCGCCCATCGGCATCACCTCGATCAGCGTCAGCGCCATGCCCTTGCCGTGGGCCCATTCCATCAGCGACGGAATCTCGTCCTCGTTGGTGTTCTTCAGCGCCACCGCATTGATCTTCACCGCAAGCCCCGCGGCGCGCGCCGCCTCGATGCCATCAAGCACCTTGTCGAGATCGCCCCAGCGGGTGATGGCGCGGAATTTCGCGGGATCGAGCGTGTCCAGCGATATGTTGATGCGGCGGACCCCGCAGTCCCGCAACTCGCCGGCGAAACGCGAAAGCTGCGAGCCATTGGTGGTCAGCGTCAGTTCATCGAGCGCGCCGCTGCGAAGATGGCGCGACAGCGAGCGCACCAGCGACATCACATTGCGCCGGACCAGCGGTTCGCCGCCGGTGAGCCGCAGCTTTCGCACGCCCTTGGCGATGAATGCCGAACACAGCCGATCGAGTTCCTCGAGCGTCAGCAGATCGGCCTTGGGCAGAAAAGTCATGTCTTCCGACATGCAATAAAGGCAGCGAAGATCGCAGCGATCCGTGACCGATACCCGCAAATAACTGATCGACCGGCCAAACGGGTCGGTCATCGGACGGGCAGGGCTGAGCAGAGCGCCGTTCATTCGAATGTGCCTTTCGGCGCGGCAGCCGTGACGTCAGGGAGCGGCGCGCGCGACCGCAATGTAGGCACGTTGCGACCCCGGCACAATCGGCACCTTTGTCTGGTGCTGTTGTCTGGTGCAGTGCAAGCGATCAGCGGGCGGGCGGCGGCGGAGGCGCCGGTGGTGCGGCCGCCGGAGCCGGAGCCGGCGCGGCCGCAGGCGCCGGGTTGGGGAACGGCGTTTCCGCGGCGGGTGGGGCCGCGGCACCCTTGGGCGGCTTGGGCTTTCTCGGCCGGTGCATTTTCCGGACCGGCTTCGGCGGCGGGCCCATGCGTTGAAGTTCGGCGAAGATCGGATTCGGATCGATTCGCGCCGAACCACTCGAGGCGAAATCGCCGGGGATACGGATCACGTGTGCCGGGACGGTGGCCGGCTGGAACTTGTCCATCGTGTAGGTGACGGTAAAATCGCTTCCCTCAGGCAGCGGGATGTTCGCCGAGCAGGGCGTCCTGCAACCCGGTCCGAGGGAAGTGCGGGCATCGGCGCCCGGCGGTGTCGATTCCAGTTGAACCTGCACGATCGGCGGGGCTGATGTGAAAGCGTCCCACGAAAAGGAGGAGCAGCCGGCAAGGCTTAATCCTGCTGCGGCAATCACGACGACCCGACGCATGATCCATCCGTCTGTAGTGCGGCAAACCGCCGCAATCCCCATTTTCGACCATAGGAGTGTCGGGAGGGCCGCGCAATCGCGCGGAACCCCATCGTTAAATAATGGTTAACGCACGATCAGGTCTCCATAAAATACGCCAATGACATCAAAATCTTAAGAGGCGCTCCGGTGAAGGATCAGGCTCTCCACAGCGGCCGGCAGCTCGTTCATATGGCCGATCAGCCGGTCGGGCTTGAGGTCGGCGATGGGAACATCGGTGTAGCCGAATTCAACGCCGATCACGGGAATGCCGGCGCGGCGGGCGACGCCGATATCCGGACCGGCGTCCCCCACCATGATCGTCGTGGACAATTGTCCGCCGGCCCGCGCCACGGTCTGCTGCAGGATGGCCGGGTCAGGCTTCGAAATCCCGAAGGTGTCCGCGCCGCAAATCGCTGCAAATCTTGCGCTCAATCCCAGCCGGTCGAGCAGCAGCTTCGACAGCCATTCGAGCTTGTTGGTGCAGACCGCAAAGCGATATCCGTTCGCCTGGAGATCATCGAGCGCGCTTTCCAGCCCGTCGAACGGACGCGATGCGTCGGCGATATGCGCCGCATAGTATTCGATGAAGTCGTCGGTGAGCCGGGTGATGTCTTTGGGGCTGTCCGAGCGGCCATCCTGTTCGAGGCCGCGCTCGATCAGCCGGCGGGCGCCGGCACCGATCATGGTGCGCGCGGACTCGAGCGGCACCGGGGGCAGGCCTTCGCGGTCGAGAACGAAGTTGAGCGCGCTGATCAAATCGGGCGCGGTATCCACCAATGTGCCGTCGAGATCGAATACAACAGTGCGAACGGAATTCATCGAAAATCGCTACCTGTCCTCGTGCAATCATGCAAGTGCGCGCTCGTTCTCGGGTAAAAACCGGCAATTGCGGCAGGATCGATGCACGGCGCTGTTCCTCGCCGTAAAACGACGCTAGATATGCCCCGCCGCCAGCGTCGGCGGCTCCAGGGGCATCGCTCGCGTGAATATGGACGAATTGAAACGGCAGGCGGCAGGCCGCGCGCTCGAATTCGTGCGCGACGGCATGAAGCTTGGCCTCGGCACCGGTTCGACCGCGAAGCATTTTGTCGAGCTTCTGGGGATGCGGGTTCGCGACGGGCTCGATGTCATCGGCGTGCCGACATCGGAGGCCACCCGCGCCGACGCGATACGCTGCGGCATTCGCCTGACCACGCTGGACGATATCGACCGGCTCGATCTCACCGTCGATGGCGCCGACGAGATCGATCCCGCGCTCAATCTCATCAAGGGCGGCGGCGGCGCCTTGTTGCGCGAGAAGATCGTCGCCACGGCGTCGGACCGGATGATCGTGATCGCCGACGAGTCCAAATGGGTCGAGACGCTCGGCCGCTTTCCGTTACCAGTCGAGGTCATTCCGTTCGGGCTGGCGGCGACGCAGCGCGCCATCGCCGGGGCCTTTGCCGAAACCGGCGTCTCCGGCCAAATGGTGGTCCGAAAGGCCAGGGACGGTCACGTTTTTGTCACCGACGGGGGCCACTGGATCGTCGATGCCCATCTGGGACGAATAACCGACCCTCCGCGCCTCGCGACATTGCTGGCCGCGATACCAGGCGTCGTCGAGCATGGGCTGTTTATTGGCGTTGCGAGCACCGCCATGCTGGCAGGCTCTCAGGGAATTCGTGTGGTTGAACGGCGGTAAATCCGCCATCGAGGAGCGTTGCAATGAAGTGGCTTTCAAAGATTCTCCCGGCCGCGAGCCTTGCGTTGGTTCTTGCGCTGGGATTGGCGCTCGGCGCCGTTCCAGCCACAGCGCAGCAGCAACCGCCGCAGGCGCCCGTGCTCAAGCCGGCTTCGCCGGGCGCTCTGGCGGCGGCCCGGGAAATTCTGACCATGAAGAATGTCCGCGCGATTTATGCCAGTGCGGTGCCGACCATTGTGCAGAGAACCAAGGATACTCTGCTGCAGAGCAACCTCAACTACCAGAAGGATCTCGACGAAGTGGCCGTGCTCGTCGCCCAGAAGATGGCCGGCCGCGAGAACGAAATCGGCGAAGGGATGGCGAATGTTTACGCCAACGAGTTCACCGAGCAGGAACTGAAGGATCTGGTGGCATTCTACAAGTCGACGCTGGGCCAGAAGCTGCTGTCGACGGAGCCCAAGGCCATTCAGATGAGCATGGGATATATGAACCAGTGGGCCCAGGCTTTTGCGGATCAGGTCAGCGGCGAATTCCGCGCCGAGATGCGCAAGCGCGGCAAGCAGATGTGAGGATATGATCTGATTTCGATCGGAGCGGATATGGCTGAGTTCGACGTCGATCTTTTTGTCATCGGAGGTGGTTCGGGCGGGGTGCGCGCGGCGCGGATCGCGGCCGGTTATGGCGCGCGGGTCATGATCGCCGAAGAGTACCGGATGGGCGGCACCTGCGTGATCCGCGGCTGCGTGCCGAAAAAGCTTCTGGTCATGGCCTCGCACGTTCACCAGGAGATCGAGGACGCCGCCGGCTTCGGCTGGACCATTCCGCCGGCGACCTTCGACTGGCCGACTTTGATCGCCAACAAGGACAAGGAGATCGCCCGGTTGGAGGCCGCCTATACCACGAACGTGGAAAAATCCGGCGCCCGCATTGTGAAGACCCGCGCGGTGCTCGAGGACGCGCATACCGTCCGGCTCGGGACCGGCGAGGTGGTCCGGGCAAAAATGGTGCTGATCGCGACCGGTGGCGCGCCCAATCATGGCGCAGCGATCCCCGGCATCGAGCACGTGATCTCATCCAACGAGGCTTTTCATCTGGCAGCACTGCCGAGGCGCATCCTGATTCAGGGCGGCGGTTATATCGCGCTGGAATTCGCCGGCATTTTCGCAGGGCTCGGCTCCGATGTGACGGTGGTCTATCGCGGCGACAATATCCTGCGTGGCTTCGACGAGGACGTGCGCAGCCATTTGCGCGGCGAGATGGAAAAGGCCGGCATCACGATCCTGACCGGCTGCACCGTCACCAAGGTCGACAAGCACGGCCGTGAATTCACCTCGCATCTGTCCAGCGGCCCGAGCATCGCCTCCGATCAGGTGATGTTCGCGATCGGGCGGCATCCGAATGTCAGGGGATTGGGGCTTGAGAAAGCCGGCGTCGCCATTAATCCGCATAATGGCGGCATCACGGTCGACGGCTTTTCCCGAACCTCAGTGCCGAACATCTACGCGATCGGCGACGTCACCCATCGGGTCAACCTCACGCCGGTGGCGATCCGCGAAGGCCACGCCTTTGCCGATACGCAGTTCGGCAAGCGTTCGGTTGAGGTCGATCACGCCGACATTCCGACCGCGGTGTTCTCGCAGCCCGAAGTCGGCACGGTGGGCTTGACCGAGGCGGAGGCGCGCGCGCAGTTCAGCCACGTCGATATCTACAAGGCGAGCTTCAGGCCGATGAAGGCCACGATGTCCGGCCGCGACACCCGCGTGCTGATGAAGCTGGTGGTCGACGGCACCTCCGGCCGCGTGGTCGGCTGTCACATTGTCGGCGACGGCGCCGCCGAGATGGTTCAGGTCGTCGCCATCGCCGTCAGGATGAAAGCCACCAAGGCCGATTTCGACGCCACCATGGCCCTGCACCCGACCGCCGCGGAAGAACTGGTGACGATGCGAACGCCGACCGCGCGGTATGTGCGCGAAGCGGCGGAGTAGGCATCGGACGGGACCCTTGACCCTGGGGAATGAAAGATGGATTTGACGATATTGCCACGCAGCTGGACGCCTTCCGTGCAGGCCCTTCTGCGCATGATGATAGGTCTTCTATTCCTTCAGCACGGCCTCGCGAAGTTGATCGATTTTCCGCATATGGAAAACATCAAATCGACATTCGCCGTTTTCGGACAGATGTCCGATGATTTCAGGATCGCTGCGGGGCTCATCGAAACTGTTGGCGGCGTGTTGCTCACGATCGGATTGCTCACTCGTCCGGTGGCGTTTATCTTGTGCGGCTTCTCCGCGGTCGCCTATTTCACGGCCCATGCACCAATAAGCTTCTTTCCCGCGCTGAACGGCGGAGAGCATTCGGTGCTCTTTTGCTTTGCCTCGCTGTTCCTTGCGGCGGGGGGTCCGGGAGCTTGGGCGATCGACAGGTCCCAGGGCGGATTGGCGTAGCGTAGTCCGCCAAACCATGATGCTCTTTGGCGGCGGGTCGCGCCGGCGGCTGTCAGCGGTCCGCGCCTTGCGCGGACCGGTTGGCTGACCCGTCCTACGGCGGCCCGGGGCGTGATTCCCTGGAACCAGGCGCGCTCCAGCTTGTTAACTCCGGTTATGGCTGGGAAGAATCAGATGGCAAGGAAGGCTAATCGGAAGCGCGGCTTGTTCGAAAGCGAGCGCAGATTCCGCCTGCTGGTTGAGGGGGTCATCGACTACGCCATCTATATGCTCGACCCCAATGGCATTATCAGCAACTGGAATGCCGGCGCCAAACGCATCAAGGGATACGACGCGGACGAAGTCGTCGGCCAGCACTTCCAGATGTTCTATTCCCCGGAGGATCGCGAGGCGGGATTGCCTGCGCGTTGCCTCGAAACGGCCCGCGAAAACGGAAAGTTCGAGGACGAGGGGTGGCGCGTGCGCAAGGATGGCTCGAAGTTTCTCGCGTCGGTTGTCATTGACGCCCTCTATGAGGAGAATGAGCTCGTCGGCTTCGCCAAGATCACCCGCGACATTACCGAGCGAAACAAGGCCGGCGACGCCCTCAGGGAGAGCGAGAGACATTTTCGCCTGCTGGTGAATGGCGTCACCGATTATGCGCTCTACATGCTCGATCCCACTGGCGTGGTTACCAACTGGAACCCCGGTGCTCAGCGCATCAAAGGCTACCTGCCGAACGAAATCATCGGGCAGCACTTCTCCCGCTTCTACTCCAGTGCCGACCAGGCCGCCGGCCGGCCTGCGCGTGCGCTCCGGCTTGCACTGGAAAGCGGTCGCTACGAGGAAGAGGGCTGGCGCGTTCGCAAGGACGGTACCTTCTTTTGGGCAAGTGTCGTCATTGATCCGATACGAGATGACGAGAACAGGCTTATTGGCTTCGCCAAGATCACCCGTGACATCACCGAGCGTCGCGAAGCCCAGCAGGAGATGGAAAAACTCCAGCTAAGACTGGCTCAGTCGCAAAAGCTTGACGCACTGGGGCAGCTTACCGGCGGCGTGGCGCATGACTTCAACAATCTTCTCATGGTCATTACAGGCAGCCTCAATGCGTTGAAGAAGATGGTGGGGGACGATCCGAAAGCGCTCCGTGCGGTCCAGGCCATCGACACGGCTTCTCAACGAGGGGCCGCGTTGACCAGCCAGCTTCTGTCATTCGCTCGCCGGCAGAGCGTCAATCCCCAGACCATCGACGTGGGCGACAGCATCTTCTCGGTGCGTGATGTTCTTGACACGGGGCTCGGCAGCGCCATCGAACTGCAAATCGAGGCAGACAACGGCATATGGCCGATCACGGTGGATCGCGCCGAGTTCGAAACGGCGCTGGTCAATCTGGTCATAAATGCGCGCGATGCCATGCCGCAGGGCGGCAATGTGACGGTTCAAGCCAAGAATGTTTTCGTGGACGACGGCGTCACCAAGGGCGATTTTGTTGCCGTCAAGGTCAGGGACACCGGCACCGGCATTCCCGACGACGTACTTGCAAAGATATTCGATCCGTTTTTTACCACCAAGCCCATCGGCAAGGGAACCGGTCTGGGACTTTCGCAGGTCCACGGTTTTGTTCATCAGGCGGGTGGCACGATCGCGGTCGACAGCGAACTGGGCAAAGGTACGTCGTTCACTGTCTGCCTGCCGCGCAGTACAGCGGCCTTGACGAGGCGGCCGGAGCAGTTGAGCCATCGTGGCACCGGCACCGTCCTGCTGGTCGAGGACAATCCGGATGTAGCGAACGCATCCACAGGTCTGCTGGAAGAACTCGGCTACGCTGTTCGCTGGGCGTCGGATGTCGACTCGGCCCTCAGCGAAATCGCCGCCAATGGCGTCGATCTTGTTCTCAGCGACATCGTGATGCCGGGCAAGATGGACGGGCTTGCGCTGGCACGCACACTAAAACAAAAACACCCTGGACTGCCAATTCTGCTCGCCACCGGGTACAGCGAAGCGGCGCGAAATGCCGCCGCGGAATTTCCGATACTTCGCAAGCCTTATCAGATTCACGAGTTGAACGAAGCGCTGTCGCGCCTCGGCAGCAGGCGATTGGTCGTTAGCTTCAGGAAGTAGAACGCTATTCCCGGATTTTGATAGCAGATTTGCTCAAGCTCGCCTTTTCTGATCCAGAGAAGATCGACATCCGTTGATGGACGTCACATCTTCATGCCTTTCATGTTTGTGGGCGCTGGTTTGTTCCTGGTCTTGGGCGGCGCTGGCGTCGCGCCGTCCTGACTCGGCGGTTTTGCGGCCGGCGTATCGATCTCGTACGCGACCGTGCCGGCAGGATTCTTGTAGGGACCCGGATCGCTATAATCGTCGTGCGCCATGTCCTCCCGGATCTTCATTGCTGTAAACATGCCGCCCATTTCGATCGGACCGAATTGGCCCGCGCCCGACATCATCGGCAGCGTGTTGTCAGGCGCCGGCATTTCCATCTCGCCCATCGCCATGCCGGCCGATCCCATCACCATGGCATCCGGCGCCATCTTGCCGACGACGCGCGCAAGATCTTTTTTCGACACGCCGATGAAGTTGCGCATGTCATGTCCCATCGCATTCATCGTGTGATGCGCCTTGTGGCAGTGAAGGGCCCAATCTCCCGGATTATCCGCCAGCACGTCAAACGCGCGTATCGCGCCGACAGGAATGTCGATGGTGACTTCCGGCCATTGCGCGCTTTCCGGCACCCACCCGCCATCNGTGCAACTGACGGCAAAGCTGTGTCCATGCAGNTGGATCGGATGATTGGTCATCGAGAGATTGCCGATGCGAACCCGCACCCGGTCGCCAAGGCGCACCGGCAGCGGATCGATGCCTGGGAACACGCGGCTGTTAAAGGTCCACATGTTGAATTCCGTCATCTCATTGACCTTCGGCAGCGAGGTGCCGGGGTCGATCAGATAGCTGCTCATGATGAAGACGAAGTCGCGATCGACCGGGCGGAACGACATGTCGCGCGGATGCACGATGAACATGCCCATCATGCCCATCGCCATCTGCACCATCTCGTCGGAGTGCGGGTGGTACATGAAGGTCCCGCTTTTCCGCAACTCGAACTCGTAGACGAAGGTTTTGCCCGGCTCGATGTGCGGCTGATTCAGGCCCCCAACGCCATCCATGCCATTCGGCACGGTCATGCCGTGCCAGTGCACCGTCGTATGTTCCGGTAGCTTGTTGGTGACGAAAATACGCACCTTGTCGCCTTCGACCGCTTCGATCGTCGGACCCGGTGCCTGGCCGTTGTAGCCCCAGAGGTTCGCCTTCATGCCCTGCGCGAATTCCCGCACTACAGGTTCTGCCACTAGATGAAACTCCTTCCAGTCGCCTTTCATGCGCCAGGGCAGCGTCCAGCCATTGAGGGTGACGACCGGCCGGTAATCCGGACCGCTCGATGGATGCAACGGCGGCTGCATGACAGCCTTATCCATTGTCGGCGCCTCGGGAATGCCGGCGGCCTGCACACGTCCCATGACGGTGCCGGCGCCGATAAGCGCCGCGGTGCCTATAAATTTCCTGCGCGAAAACATGACGTGCTCCTTTGCTATTGACCGGCACCGGATGCTCGTGCGCCCGCGCCTGATGTTTGCGCGCCGGCGCTCGCCCCGCCGCCATTGATGGCGGTCCGCAGGTCCGATTGAGCGTTCCAGAAATTGCGTTTGGCCTCGATCGCCAGGCGTTGTGAGGTGAGCCGCTGGCGGGCTTCGGCCACCAGCGCGAAAATATCCACCTGCATGATCGAGAAACGCAGCTGCATTTCTTCGCTGATGATCTTGCGCAGCGGCAAGACTTCGCGCTGGTACTGTCCGGCAATGTCGTAGGCCGAGCGATAGATGCGGTAGGCATCGCGCGCTTCGGAGCGTACATTGATCGCCTTCTCCGTCAGGCGATTGAACGCGGCGCTGTAGGTTTCGGACGCCTGGCGCACGCGTACTTCGCCGCCGTCAAAGATCGGGATCTGGAACTGAATATCAAAGCCGCGTTCGCGAAATGGCGGCGTGTCCGGATCTTTTGTCTTGCGATCGATGCCGGCGATCTGCAGCATCGTGACAAAGCGGGTGGCTTCGGTGAGGTCAAGCGCCTTGGCCAACGCGCCCAACTCCATGCGTGCGATCTGCAGATCGATGCGATGGGCGACGGCGTCCGCCTCGACGAAAGGCTGCGCCGCCGGACGTCTTGGCAAGCCGGGTAAGCCATCGGGCAGGCGGAAATTGAGATCGCTGCCCCAAAGGCCCAGCAGACGCGCCAGCTTTTCGCGCGCGCTGGAGGCCTCCTGCCGTACCACGCCCAGGTCCGCCGTGGTCTCGGCGTAGAACACCTGTTCGCGGGCCTGATCGAGCTTGTTGACCGAGCCGGTTTCGCCGAGCTTTTTCGCCAACTGCGCCGTCGCCTCGGCCGTCGATTGCGCATCGGTCAGCAAAGCCGTCAGCTCGCTCGCTGCGACCGCCTGGTAATAGGCCCGCCTCACATCCGCCGCAAGCTGCAAGGTGACGAGCGCGGCGTGCAGCTGCGCCTGCTTGAATCGCTCGCGGGCAATCTCGGTTCTGAAGGGAAGAGTCGCCAGCGCCAGGATATCGCCCACCACCTGGCGCTCGGTTTCATAAGCGCCGCCGCCGGCAATCCTGGAGATCGAGAAGGCCGGATTTGGCGGCAAACTATCCTGAATGGCGTCGGCTTCCGCCAAAGCCAATTCGTTATAGGCCGCCTGCAGTCCCTTGTTGTTCAGCAGCGCCACCTGTACCGCCGCCTCGACATCCAGTTGTCGCTGCAACAGGCGATGCACTCGCCTGTCGACTTGCGCCGCGTCGTCCGCCGTGCGCACGAAAGCAACGTCTTTTTTGAGCGTTTGACCGCTCACATCCGCAACCAGGCCCATGCCGCTATCCGGCGAGAAGGACGCACAGCCCGAGAGCAGAACTGACAACGCGAGCGCGAAAGGTCTACTGGCCGCGAGGATCGAAAGCGGGGATCGCGCGTTCATCCGGCGCTCCTACTGATCGGTATTTGTTTGCGGCGCGACGCGGTCGTTCTGCTGGCGCCAGCTTGCCGGTGGAGACGGGCGCATCGCCCGATAGGTGGCGGTTGCGGAACGATAGGACACCGGCGGCACCGGTGCCCGCGCATTGGCTGGATCGGCGGCTCTTGGGAGCGCGGTCGGTTGGGCGCAACCCGCCAAAACGCCAATAGATGTAGCCAACGCAAATGATTTGCATTTATGATAGCGTAGCGCTCGCATGGCCGCTTTCACGGCCACGAGCTTCGCCTTAAGCTGCGAAAGCATGAGACATTTCCAGTCTGTCGATGAAACAGGCTGGTCCTGGCGCGCGAGCGCCAGAACCGGTTTAGTCAGTCAGCTCTGGAAAATTGGCGGGCGATAAAGCAGCGGCGGCGCGCCACCCACCATCGCAAGGCTCGTCTCGTTGACGCGCAGCGAGACGAGCGGGATCGGCGGGATCATTTCCGTGGACGCCGCCTGCAACGCGGTAAGACACATCAATTCACAGCAGGAACCGCCAGCCGAGCTATGGTCCCCTTGTGGCGCCCTATCCGACATCAGATGGCTGGTATTCGCCGCCATCTGATGAATATGCGTATCACCATGTCTGACGTGCCTGGCATGTTGATGGGCACCGTCCGCACCATGGTTGTGAACGTGGGTCACAGCGGCTTCATCAAGCAAAAGGCAATCAGGGGTTGACGCGCCAGGCAGCGCCAGCGCAATAGTCGGCGTCATGACGCACAGCAAATAAACCAACGCAACCGCGCAGCCTGCTCGCAATCGCTGAATTCTGGTTAAACGCACATTGAGCTCACGGCGGTTGACAGCCGATACTAGTAGCAAAGGCCGAAACTTCCAAGCTGGAACCAGCCGGGAATTTAACAGAGCGCTTGCCTTTTACCGAAACTGGCGCATTACATTTGGCGGGATCGAAGGCGATGCCATCGACATCGATCTGGAAGATTAGGAACGAAAATGAGCAACGACAATTCGCTTTCCTTATCGGAACTCAACGACCGCATCGCGATACTGCAGGACAACATGCGACAGTTGGTTGAACAGGCTGCTGGATCCTCCGGCGCACAGGATGAAGAACGAACATCCGAGCGGATTGCTCAGCAGCAGGAGCAACTCGACAGGCTGGTCAAGCAGCGTGACGCCATGTTGAAAAAATAGCAGCGAGGCGCGGGACCAACATTTCGCTCCTGGGAGATACTGGAAGTCGCCTGGACGTTGCGGTTTGCGGTAACGGCCATCCACGATTTGCCCGACGAGACTGAGCAAGAATTCGTTTGCCGGCAACGCCGGGGGAATTTTTCCGCTGTTTGTCGGCCTAGTCATGTAAAAATTTCTGCCCCAGTCCAGTGCGGATCAAAAATAGAGAATCGTCTTCTACCCGCTGTGAG
>JGI24140J50213_10000489_pt1 | contig 18453 bp, 14 predicted proteins | sample BarGraIncu00222A_FD_50213 | JGI IMG/M metagenome (IMG submission 50213)
CGGTGTACGGATTCTCCGGCGTGGGGCTGTCTGGGCCCCTGGTCTGGGCCTCCGCGTGGAACGGCGCGAGTGCGGCCTTGCCTGCCGCCTCAAGGTCCGCCTCGCTGGCGGCGGGCCGTTTGTCGCCGAGCCCGGCGACATAGGCCACCGCACCCAGTCCGGCACGCCGACCGAAGACGAGCAGATCGGACAGGGAGTTGCCCCCGAGCCGGTTGGCGCCGTGCATGCCTCCGGAGACCTCACCGCAGGCGAACAGTCCCGGCACCGCTGTCCCTTCGGTGTCCGCGTCGACCTCGACGCCGCCCATCACGTAGTGGCAGGTCGGGCCCACCTCGAACGGGGTGGCGGTGATGTCAACATCGGCAAGCTCCATGAACTGGGCATACATCGCCGGCAGCTTCTTCTTGATCACCTCTGCGGACAGCCGCGTTGACACGTCGAGGTAAACCCCGCCGTGAGGGGTCCCACGGCCGGCCTTGACCTCGCTGTTGATGGCCCGTGCCACCTCGTCGCGCGGAAGCAGCTCAGGCGGGCGCTTGTTGTTCTCCTGGTCGTCGTACCACCGGTCGCCCTCCGCTTCGGTCTTGGCGTACTGGTCGACGAAGACGTCCGGGACGTAGTCGAACATGAAGCGCTTGCCCTCGGAGTTGGTCAGGATCCCGCCATCGCCTCGCACCGACTCCGTGACCAGGATGCCCTTGACCGACGGCGGCCAGATCATGCCGGTCGGGTGGAACTGCACGAACTCCATGTTGATCAGGTTGGCCCCGGCACGCAGCGCGAGCGCATGCCCGTCACCGGTGTACTCCCAGGAGTTGCTGGTGACCTTGAAGGACTTGCCGATCCCGCCGGTGGCCAGGATCACCGCCGGAGCCTCGAAGAGAACGAAGGAGCCGGTCTCGCGGTAGTACCCGAAGGCGCCGGCGATCGCGTCGCCGTCCTTGACCAGCTCGGTGACCGTCAGCTCGGCGAACACCTTGACCCTCGCCTCGGCGTCACCGAACTCCAGCAGGTCCTCCTGCTGCAGGGAGACGATCTTCTGCTGGAAGGTGCGGATCAGCTCGAGCCCGGTCCGGTCACCCACGTGGGCCAGCCGCGGGTACTCGTGTCCGCCGAAGTTACGCTGGCTGATCTTGCCCTCGGGGGTCCGGTCGAACAGGGCGCCGTAGGTCTCAAGCTCCCAGACCCGGTCCGGTGCTTCCTTGGCATGCAGCTCAACCATCCGCGGGTTGTTCAGGAACTTCCCGCCACGCAGGCTGTCGCAGAAGTGGACCTGCCAGCTGTCCTTGGAGTTGACGTTACCCATAGAAGCCGCAATGCCACCCTCGGCCATGACCGTGTGGGCCTTGCCGAACAGCGACTTGCACAGGATCGCGACGCGNAGGCCCTGCTCGCGGGCCTCGATCGCCGCGCGAAGGCCGGCACCTCCGGCACCNATGACGATGACGTCGTAGTTGTGCTTTTCGAGAGTGCTCATCCGATGAACCTCAGATCAGAAATAGTGCCGGAGGAGACCAGCGCGATGTAGGCGTCGGTCAGGACGAGTGTGGCCAACGTGGTCCACGCCAGCTGCATATGCCGTCCGTTGAGCCAGCTGGCGCGCTCGTAGAGCCAGTAGCGCACCGGGTGCTTGGAGAAGTGGTTGATCCGGCCGAGCGTGATGTGCCGGCAGGAGTGACAGCCCATGGTGTACGACCACAGCAAAATAACGTTCGCGGTAATGATGATGTTGCCCAGACCAAAGCCGAAGCCGGTCGGGGAATGGAATGCCTTGATCGCGTCCCAGGTGTTGACCAGTGAGATCAGGACGGCGACCATCCAGAAGTAACGGTGCGCGTTCTGAATGATCAGCGGGAAGCGCGTCTCGCCCGTGTACTTGCCGCGGGGCTCGGGCACGGCGCACGCCACCGGCGACTGCCAGAACGCGCGGTAGTAGGCCTTGCGGTAGTAGTAGCACGTCAACCGGAAACCAAGCAGGAAGGGCAGGGTGACGATGGCCAGCGGAATCATCGCCGGGAACGCACCGAACCAGTGCCCGAACTCGCTGGATCCCTCGACACAGGTCGAGCTCACGCACGGTGAGGCGAACGGCGACAGGTAGTGGTAGGCCGGCACGTAGTAGGCGCTCTGGGAGGCCGTACGGATCAAGCCATAGAGCACGAATGCCGACAGACCGATGAAGGTCAGTATCGGCGACTTCCGCCAGTTGTCAGTTCGCAGGTTCGGCTTGGAAATGGGCGCCCTGCCCGGCGAGTCGACTCCGACCCTGGTATCGGTGGCCACCTAGCCCACCCCACAGGTGCAGTGCAGTCCCGTCACGGACATGGGTCGCACCTCAACCGCACTGACGGGGTCTACCCGAATCACATCCACGCGCCCGCGCAGTTGCCCCATCGTGGGTTCTGCGGCCTCCATGTCATACCTTGCCGACATCAGCGCTCCCGTCATCAGTGGGGCGCCTAGTACGCACCACAAGTGGCATTGTCGCGCAACCAGAAACCCGGAAGCAACGGGGTCGGCCATTCGGACAATTGGGATGTGAGGCCCTGGGCACGAATGGTCGTGCGTTTGCGTTGCTATGGCGCCGTTTCTGGTGCTTCGCGTCCTGTCACGGCGCTCCGGCAATGAGAGAATCATCACTGAGTTAGGTGCCCACACTGTGGCCCTCCACGAACTCGCCGGTCGCCCCGAAGGCAGCGCGTCGGGTGCCGCGTCGCAGGCTGGCCAGCACCGGTCGTCCGGCGACCAGCACCAGGACGGCGGTCAGCACCCCTCGCGGAAGGTCCCATCCCAGACTGGTGGCCAGGTAGAAGGCGCCGTAGTGCGAGAGGTTGGACGCCATCGCCTGCCCCGGCACGAAAGCCATTCCCGCTGGAGCCCCTGAGGTGACGAAGGGCCAGAACCACAGGTTCATCACGAGGCCATAGAGCAGGCCCGCCACCAGCCCGTAGGCCGCCAGGATCATCCGCTCGCTGCGCCCGTTGGCTCTTGGCAGGCANCCGGCGCCGAAGCCGACCCAGCCCGCGGCGATCATCTGGAAGGGTGCCCAAGGGCCTATCCCGCCGGTGAGGAAGGCGCCGACCAGCACGGCTAGGGCGCCAAGAACAAATCCCATTCCACGGCCGAGCACGCGGCCGGCCACGACCACCAGAAAGAAGATCGGCTCCAGCCCGGCGGTCCCGGCGCTGAAGACACGCAACGCCCCGCCTGCGGCTGCCAGCACTCCGAGCACTGCGACGGTCTTGGCGTCCAGACCGCCCGCGGACAGCTCGGCCATGACTAGTGCGGCCAGCAGCGCGATGAGCAGGACGAAGAGCCAGGGCGAGTCCGCGTTGTGAGCCAGGCTGGACCCCGGCTTGGCCAGGAAGGGCCACAGAAAGGCGGCTAGACCCACCACGGTGGTCGCCGTCAAGGTGACCGCCGCCCGCCATCGGATGGCCAGGACCGGCTTGCTCGCGACCAGCCATCTGCTCGTGCGCTGGCCCATGGTGATGATCACGACGCCTCCAGCGCGGCCGCGACGTCCGCGACCGTCAGCCATGGCTGCGGGTGCATCACCTTGGCGACCTGGGGCGCGAAGGCGGGTGAGCCGGCAAGTACCGCGGCGGCCGGGCCGTCCGTGACGAGGTCGCCGTCGGCGATGACGATGACTCGATCGGCCAGCTCGGCCACGAGCTCGACATCGTGGGTGGCCACCAGGACGGCGTGGTTGGTCGTTGCCAGCGATCGCAGGGAGTCCACCAGTCGTGTCTTAGCGCCGTAGTCCAGCCCGCGGGTGGGCTCATCCAGGAGCACCAGTGGCGGTTGTCCTGCCAGCACGATGGCCAGGGCCAGGGCCAGCCGTTGTCCTTCGGAGAGGTCACGTGGGTGGGTGCTGTCCGCGACACCGGGTGCAAGGTGGCTGAGCAGTGCGCGGGTGGTGCCCGAGGCTGCGCGCATGTCGGTGTCGGCGGCCTGACACTCCGCCCCGACCGTCTCGCCATACAGCAGCATGCCCGGATCCTGAGGGACCAGACCCACATGCCGCAGGAGCTCACGAGGCTTCAGAGCGGCCGGGTCGTGGCCGCCGGTGCGGATGCTGCCTGCGCGCACGGGCAGCTGACCGCAGGCCGCCGCCAGGAGGGTGGACTTGCCAGATCCGTTGCGTCCCATGAGCGCCACGACCTCGCCCGCGTGCACCTGCAGATCGATGCCGCGCAGGACAGTGCGGCGCCCTCGGTTGACCACCAGTGCCCGGGCGCTCAGCAGGGACACACTGCGGTCGGTCACGGGCGTAGATCTGAGCACCCGAGTGGGGAGGCGACCGGCCAGCGTGGCCCGCATGGGCCCGCAGACCCGGCGGGCGTCACGTACTGACAGGGGAAGCGGCGACCAGCCTGCCAGACGACCAAGATCGACGATCGGCGGTGAGACCGGCGACGCGGCCATGGCGGCGGCGGGCAGATCCGTGCTGACCCGACCGTTGTGAACGACAACGACGCGGTCGGCGTACTGAACCACCCGTTCCAGCCGGTGCTCGGCGAGCAGCACGGTCAGTCCGAGGTCGTGGACCAGCCGGGTCAGAGCGGCGAGCACCTCCTCGGCAGCGACCGGGTCGAGCGCGGAGGTGGGTTCGTCCAGAACCAGGACCCGCGGGTGTGCGGCCAGAACGCCGCCTATTGCTNCCCGTTGCTGCTGCCCGCCCGACAGGGTGCGCAGANTTCGACCGCGCACATCGGCGAGACCGAGCAGGTCCAGCGTCTCCTCCACACGTCGCCGCATGACGTCACCGTGGACACCGAGCGACTCCATGGCGTAGGCGAGCTCTTCCTCCACGGTGTCGGTCACGAACGCAGCGGCAGGGTCCTGCCCGACAACGCCGACGACGTCCGCCAGATCCCGTGGCCGGTGGGTGCGCGTGTCACGGCCATCGACGGTGACCCTTCCGCTGAGGGTGCCGCCGCTGAAGTGTGGAACCAGCCCGTTGACGCAGCGCAGCAACGTCGTCTTGCCGCTGCCGGTTGCCCCCACGACCAGCACGAGTTCGCCCTCTTCGACGTGCAGGTCCACCCCGCTGAGTACGGGCTTGCCGTCGTCGAACGTGACACCGACGTTCTCGAACCGGATCATGACTGGCTCCCAACACTCTGGTTGTGGATGTCCTCTGGGTGGATGCCCTGTGGCTGGATGCCCTCGGTGCGAGTGTTGTCAGGGCCCTGTGCGCGCTGGGCGGCCCGCAACGGAGGCAGCGGTGAGAGCCAGGCGGGGACCAGCCCCAGCAGGATCCCGACCGCGGGCAGCCAGGGCACAGTGGGCCAGACTGCCGGTGAGGTCTGCGGCGTGATGCCGGGAACTGCGCGCTGGGCAGCCACCAGCATGAGCCCGCCGGCGACCGCGCCGCTGAGCGCCACGACCCATTCAGGGGCGGCCCAAGGATCGGGCCGGTAGCGCGACCGGCGCTCGCGGCGGGCACCGACTACCAGGGACGCGGCTGCCGCTGCCGAGCCGGCCAGTAATAGGGGTAACCCGAGCAGGGGGGCAGAGCCGCCGTCCAGGAGGCCGTAGACACCAGCCACGACGCCGCACAGACCGAACAGGGTCAACGCCGTGGCCTTACGGCGTGAGCGGTCGTCGCGGTGTACCGACCGTCCGTACCCGCGCGACTCCATGGACGCTGCCAGGTCCAGCGAGCGCTCGAGCGCACTGTCAAGGACGGGGATGGCCAGTCGGGCCAGCTCGCGCGGTCCGCGTCCGGCGTGTCCGCGCAGACGTCGGGCCGCGCGCACCCGCCGGGCGTCGTCCACCAGTTGGGGGGCGTAGGTGAGGGCGACCACCAGTGCGGTGCCGACCTCGTAGAGCGTGGCTGGGACGTAGCGCAAGAGCCTGCGGGGGCTGGCAAGAGCGTTCGCGGCGCCGATGCAGGCCAGCACGGCTGCCAGCCGGGCACCGTCGTAGGCAGCGGCAAGGACACCCTCAAGAGTCACCGGTCCGCCAAGTCGCACACCGCTTGAGCCGGTGGGCAGCGGTATCTGAGGCAGGTTGACGAGCACGGTCGCTCCGGGGACCCCGCCACCGAGCAACGCTACGAACAGAACTCGAAACGTGATGATGAACAGGCCCAGACGCAGAAACGCCCCGAACGGCGAAGCTGCACCGAGCTCGCGGCGCGCCGCCACCACATAGCCGGCGACCACAACGACTACGGCAAGCAGGAAGGGGTTCGTCGTTCGGCTGGCGGCCATCGCCAGGCCGATGGCCCACGCCCACCACGCCACCGGGTGCAGCAGGCGCGGCAACCGAGGGTCGTGAAGGGCGCGGGTCATGGTGGGTTCTGCCGGCTCAGTCGTCCGTAGCGTCGCGGCCCCGACGCCATGCCCCGAACCCGAGTGCACCCACCAGGACCAGCGCGCCGGCTCCGCCCAGGATCAGCACACGTGAGCCGGTCGAGCTCTGAGTGGCGGAGCTGGCCGGGTTTGCCTTGAGTGAGGCAATCGTGATCTTGGTGTCCGGTCGGGCTGCCGCGGCCGACACGTTCGCGACCGCGTCCCCACAGCCGGTGGCGGGCCAGCCGTCGATGGCGCAGTCCAGCTCCTTGCTCAAACGCAAGGTGGCGCCGCCGGCCACCAGAATGTCCGCTCCAGTGGCCTTCTCGGGCACCGTGACACAGGAGGCCTTTGGCGCGGGCGGTGAAGCCCCGTCAGCGCTGTCGGCGGGACGGCCGAAGTCGATGACCAGCGCGACGCGCTTGGTGCCGGCCTTGATCGCCGTCCCGGTGCACAGCGCAGTGAAGGTGGGCGTGGCCCGTGGAGCCCGGACAGAGCTTTGGTCGGCGACGGCGAAGCGCCAGCCCTCAACCGCACCGTTTGCCGGGGTGTTCTGCGCCGCCCCAGTCTGGGCGAAAGCCCAGGCGCCCTTGGTGAGGTGGAAGTATCCCCAGTACCGGTAGGAGGCGGCCTGGGCCGGTGCGGCCGCGATGCCACCAGCCAGGGTGGCCAGAATCAAGATGACGGCAGCTCGCAACATGCGTGCCTGACGGGCGGGCTTCATGGGTGGGACCTCTCTCGCGCCGGGAGGGAGGCTGGGCTGAAGAACGCCACAACGACCGACTCCGGACCGCAAACCTCGGCGGACGATTGGTGGAGCCTTGGGCCCACGATCCGGTGCTCCGGCTCGCCGCATGGCTTCGATCCTCGCGCACTGGGTGCACGCTGGTCGAAGGCGGCCTACGGTTGCGGGTCAGCGCCGGTGTCCGACCGGCTTCCCCAGACCGCGGGTGTCAAGTGTTCGAACGGTCCCATGGGCGACCGACAACAGTCAAGCCGGCCCCGAAGCTCGGCCGGCCTGACAGTGACACGCGGTGGTTCAGCTCGCGTCGGCCAGGACGGCTGCGAACTGGTCAACCATCCAGTTCAGGTCTACTGCCTCGATGACGATCGGCGGGGCCAGTCGCACCGTCGACCCGTGGGTGTCCTTGGCAAGGACCCCCTTGGCCAACAAGCGCTCGCACATCTGGCGGCCGGTCATCAACGCCGGGTCGATGTCGACCCCCGCCCACAGGCCACGGGTTCGGACGGCGATGACGCCGTGACCGATGAGAGCCTCAAGACGTAGGCGCAGCTGCTCACCCAGCACCTTGGCGCGTTCCTGGTACTCCCCCGTGCTCAGAAGCTTGACGACTGCCAGGCCCACGGCAGCCGCCAGCGGGTTGCCGCCGAAGGTCGAGCCATGGTTACCCGGTTTGATGACTCCCAAAATGTCCCGCGAGGAGACCACGGCGGAGACCGGCACGATTCCGCCGCCCAGTGCCTTGCCCAGGATGTACATGTCCGGCACCACGTGCTCGAGCTCACACGCAAAGGTCGTCCCGGTGCGGCCGAGCCCTGACTGGATCTCATCGGCGATGAACACCACGTTCTCCTCGGTGCACATGGCACGCACCGCTGGCAGGTACTCCGGCGGGGGCACAATCACGCCAGCCTCCCCTTGTACCGGCTCGATCAGCACAGCGACGGTGTTGGGGTTGATGGCTGCTCGCAGTGCCTGCGTGTCGCCATAAGGCACAACAGTGAAACCTGGGGTGAACGGCCCGAAACCTGCCCGCGCGACCTCGTCGGTGGAGAAGCTGACGATCGTGGTGGTGCGACCGTGGAAGTTGCCGTCCGCGACGATGATGTTTGCCTGACCGTCCGGGACGCCTTTGACGTCGTAGCCCCACTTGCGGGCCACCTTGATCGCGGTCTCGACGGCCTCGGCGCCGGTGTTCATGGGCAGCACCAGCTCCATGCCGGCCAGTGCGGCAAGATCGCGGCAGAACGGGCCCAGCTGGTCATTGTGGAAAGCCCGGCTGGTCAGTGTCACCCGAGTCAGCTGTGCCGCAGCGGCCGCGACCAGATCCGGGTGGCCGTGACCAAAGTTCAGCGCGGAGTAGCCGGCCAGGGCGTCGAGGTAGCGTCGCCCTTCCACATCCGTTACCCAGGCGCCGTGAGCCTGCGCGATCACCACGGGAAGGGGGTGGTAGTTGTGCGCGATGACCTCCTCAGCCAACTCGATGTGCTCCTGCGTCGAGGAAACGTGGCTCGGATCGACAGGTCGGAGGTCAGTTGCAGTCACTGAGGGGTCCTTTCAGGAAATAGGGCGGCAAGTCGGCTGCTTGACAGGATATACGCCGGTCTGGCGTCGTGCCGGTCACGGGTGAGATCGCGAAAGACGTTCAACGGGCCCGAGCCAGGGAGAGGGCGAAACGTCCCTGAGGGTCTGTCCACCAAGCGTCCATGTCGAATCCGGCCTTGGCAAGTTCGCCCTCGATACCGTCGCGGCGGAACTTGGCGGAGATCTCAGTCCTGATCTCCTCCCCGGCCCGGATGGCGATGTCAAGGCCGAGTTTCGAGATACTCACCTTGGCGTGATCGGTGGCGCGCAGTCGCATCTCGATCCATTCGTTGTCGGCGTCCCAGATGGCGATGTGCTGGAAGTTCTGCAGGTCGAAGTCTGCGCCGAGCTCCCGGTTCAGGACAGCAAGGACGTTGCGGTTGAAGTCAGCGGTGACTCCGGCAGCGTCGTCGTAGGCCGGAACCAGGATGCCGGGGTCCTTCACCAGGTCTGTTCCGAGCAGCAGCCATTCCCCGGCGACGAGGGTGTCATGCAGGTCGCCCAGGAACTCTGCTCGCTCATCGGGCAGGAAATTGCCGATGGTGCCACCCAGGAAGACGATCATCCGTGGTCTCTGGCCAGGGACGCGGTCAAGGTGCTGGGTGAAGTCAGCCACGACGCCGTGGATTGCCAGCGCGGGGTAGTCGCCATGTATGGCCCCGACAGCGTCACGCAGCGCGCTCTGGGAGACGTCCAGGGGCACGTACTGGCGCAGCGTGCCCTGCGCGGCCAGCGCGTCAAGCAGGAGGCGGGTCTTCTCCGAGGAGCCGGACCCTAGCTCGACCAGGGTGTGCGCGCCGCTGCGCGCCGCGATGTCGCCAGCGTATGCGGCCAGGATCGATCTCTCGGCCCTGGTCGGGTAATACTCCGGCAGCCGGGTGATCTGTTCGAACAGGTCGCTGCCACGTGAGTCGTAGAACCACTTCGGCTGGAGCCACTTGGGACTACTGGTCAGCCCCAGGCGTGCATCCCTGCGCAGCGAACGCTGCGCATCGTCGGGGATGAGGTGGACGTCGATTACCGGTTCGGTCATGGCCATCCTCGGTTGGGTGGTGGAGATGACGGGGTGAACTAGGCGAGGGGATCCGCCAGTGAATGGATCGACGCGCCGGTGGCAGTCGCCTCGAGCAGGCACAGGTCGGGGACGGCCTGCCATCGCCGGTCGTCGGGGTCCAGGGCTTCGGAGCTGACGGTGACGCTGCCGGCATCCCGGCGGACCCACAAGGCATGCGTGACGGCAGTGGCGACGATGTGTCTGCCATCGTGCAGCAACAGGTTCAGCCGGGATCGCGGTGCCAGTGCCAGCACGTCCGCCACGACGCCAGCCAACGCCGCTGCGGCCGAGTCTCCGATTCGGAGTCGCTCTTGAACCAGGGCCCAGAGGAAGGCGGAGTCTGTTGGCGCATCCATCGCCATCAGGGCTGCCGGGGGCAGCGAGCTGGCCAGCGGGACAATGGAGTCCGGCCATCCGTCGACCACGCCGTTGTGGCTGAACATGGCCGAGCCCTGCACGAACGGCGCGCAGGCGGACTCCGTCACCGGCATCCCGACCGTGGCGCTGCGTACCGCAGCCACGATCGCCCCCGAGACGACCGACGCCGCCAGGTCTGGCAGGCAGGCGTCCGACCACATCGGGCGCTCACGGCGATAGCGCCGAGCCACTGCCCCGCCGGCGGGGTCGCCGTCGAGCCAGCCGATGCCGAAGCCGTCTGCGTTGACGGTCCCCCCACCACGCATGTCCCGTGGTGCCCATGACTGCTTCAGCAGCGAATGGGGTTGGTGCAGAACGCAGTCTGCCAAAGTCACTGGTGGGCCGATGTAGGCAAGGTGACGGCACATACCTCAGCCGACCTCCCCGGGTGCGGGGTCGCGGGCGCAGCGGAACCCGGCGAATATCTGTCGCCGGATCGGGTAGTCCCAGTTACGGAACGTGCCTCGCACTGCCACCGAGTCAGAACCGAATGAGCCACCGCGCAGCACCTTGTAGTCCGAGCCGAAGAAGACCAGGGAGTACTCCGGATACGGGAAGGCGGCGAAGCCCGGGTAGCCACCGAAGTCGCTGCAGGTCCACTCCCAGACGTCACCGATGAGCTGGTACACGCCCAGTGGTGAGGCGCCACGAGGATAGGCGCCGGCACCAGCCGGCCGCAGATGGCGCTGGCCGAGGTTCGCGTGCTGCGGTCCCGGGTCCTGGTCGCCCCACGGGTATCGCCGGGACCGCCCGGTGGCCGGGTCCCAGCGCGCGGCCTTCTCCCATTCAGCCTCGGTGGGCAGGCGCCTGCCCGCCCAGGTCGCATACGCCTGAGCCTCATGGAAGGACACATGCATGACCGGTTCGGCGGCCGGCACCGGCTCTCGTATGCCGAACCGCAGCCGCCACCAGGTGTCCCCCTCGAGCTGCCAGAACCGGGGAGCGCACAGCCCGGCCTCCTGACGATGGGCCCAGCCCGCAGGACTCCACCATGCCGGCTGGTCGTAGCCGCCGGCGTCCATGAATGCCAGGTAGGCACCGTTGGTGACCGCGGCGGTGTCGATGAAGAAGGGGGCGACCTCCACGAGGTGGGCCGGGCGCTCGTTGTCCAGCGCCCATGGTTCGGCGGAGGTGCCCATGGTGAACGGTCCTGCCGGCACCAGTACCTCATCAACGGGAGGTTGTGTGCCCGCTGGCGGCGGTGGTGCCTCCAGAACCGCACCGCCGGCCCTGAGCTGGTGGGTGGCCAACATGGTCTCGTCGTGCTGTTGCTCATGCTGGGCCACCATCCCGAACGCGAAAGCATTCTCCAGCAGCGCCCTGCCCTGCAAAGGGCTGTGCGCCAGAACGTCCAGCACCTTGTCGCGGACCTCGCGGACGTAGCTGCGGGCACCCGCCGGACCGAGCAGCGGCAGGCTGGGCCGGACGGCCCGTGCATGCTTGAACGCGTCATAGAGCTGGTCAATGTCCCGGCGTACCGGGTCGCGGCCACCGACATCGCGCACGAGCCACAGCTCCTCCTGGTTGCCGACATGGGCGAGGTCCCAGACCATCGGCGACATCAGCGGCGAGTGCTGGCGGACCAGGTCGTCGTCGTCGACGGCGTCGGTCAGCAGCTGGCTACGGTCGCGGGCTGCGGTGAGCACCTGTGCGACGCGTGCACGCCATTGCTCAGCTGAGACGGCAGTCTCGCGGTCCGGCGGGGTCATCGTCATGGCCTACGCCTCCGGTTTGTCGGGATGGCCGCCAGGCGAAGCGCGAGGTCGGTGAGCACCTGTGCGTGCTGAGCGGCGGTGAGGTCGAGGTGGTCCAGGCAGTCGGCCCCGAGCACGATGAGCTTGTGCGCGGCGCTGGCCAGCACCGGGTCGGCGAGGGCGTCGCGAGCGGCCTGCAGCCAGCGACCCCGCGAGGCCTGCGTGACGTCCAGAACCTCGTCGATGGTGGACGGGCGAGCCATCAAGGCGGCGAGCAGGGCAAAGGGGGTAACCCACCGGGAGCCGGGCTGGGCGTCCAGGTACCGGATCTCGAGATACCCCTTGGGGCGGACCGGAGGGAAGAGGGTACTCAGGTGGTAGTCGAGGTCCTCGAAGGTCGGCCGGCGACCGGCGAATGCCGGCTTGGCGATCCACGCTGCGAACGTCAGCCCTGGCGGCGCGGCCCACGAACGGCCGCCGGCGCGGATACAGATCACCGGAGCGTCCAGGGCCATCCGGGCCCACTGGCTGGCCGGGTCGTCGCTGGGTTCTGGTGCAAGGGTGACAGGCGGGCAGGTGCCCAGAGTCGCCCTCAGCCGCGAAGAAGCCCAGCCGGTCCGCCGCCCGTTCAGATGGGGTGAGTTCGCGAACAGGGCCACCAGTGCCGGGCCCAGCGCGCAGGCGGCCTGCCATCGGGCCGGGCACTGGTCGGCCTCGCCGGCATCCAGGCAGACCTGCACCGATGCGGTACTGCACATCATTGCCGAGCCATGTGGACCGATACGGTCAAAAGCGGCCTGCATGGCTTCGTACCTCGGGACCTGCAATAGGCGGTTTGGCGGACGGTGGGGGTCGGTGCCGTGCTGGCCAAGCACGAGTCCGCAGCGCTCCAGCAGGCCCGCAAGGCTTGCCGCGTCAGCAGTGGCAACCGAGATCAGGGCGGCGGCAGAACTGGTGGGCGGGGTGGAGATCTCGACCTGGCCACCGGGTTCGACGGTGATCAGGGATCCGGAGGGGAGCCGGAGGGGGGCGTGGCGGGGGTGGATCGTCGGCGGCGCGTGCGGTCCAAGAGCGAGGCTGAGCAGCTCAGCGTCCAGTGGGCGACAGGGATCGCTGCCATGGTGGACGGTCCATTCGAGCTCGACGCCGTGCAGCCGCGGTGGTCCGTGTTTGAAACAGACCATCGCCACGTAGCCCTCGGCCTCGTCGCGGTCTCGCAGCGCCGTCGATGGCTGGTCCGGCAGCGGTGGAGCGGTCGTCTCGGTTGGAGTACCCATGACGCGAAATTGTCACTGGCCGGGCGGACATCGGCAACCCCTCGTGCGGAGGAAATCTCAGGGTCACCTCAGTCCTGCGGCGCAGCTACGGCGTCCGCAACTATCGGAGGCGAGGGCGACGACCAGTCTTCTCGCGCGGCCTGCAGCGGCGCAGCCTCACCAGCGCGAGGGTCGGCCGCCACGTCGTGGCAAAGGTGGTTGGCAGGGTTGCCCGAGCCAGGGTGGGCGTGGCAGACGCGGCTGAAACCGGGGTTGGTGGGTGCCATCTCGACAGCGTGCTCGCTGGTCGGTCAGGGCTGAGCGTCAGCCAGGTGGGAGCGCACCGCGCCCAGCCTCTCGTACGACGCCAGGACCTCGTGCTGGTCGTCGGCAAGGTGGCGCACCAGGACATGGCTGAATCCGAGGCCGTCCAGGTCGGCGAAGGCCTGGCTGGTCTGGGCGACTCCCCCGATCACGAGTGACTCAGGCGGCAGCCCTCGGTAGCCGGCGCTCAGGATCGGGTCAGCGACCCGCCTGGCGTCGGCGTCATCTGCCCCGACATGGACATCGCGCCTGATGGCGGTCACCCCCACCGCTCGGCCATGGGCCGTGCAGCTCGAGCGGTACTGCTCGAGCTGGGCGGCTGCTTGCGCCGGCGTCACCCCCGGTGCGGCGATCCAGCCGTCACCGAGTCTGGCCGCCCTGTCAATGGCTGCCGTTGCGGAGCCACCGATCCACACGTCGACCGGCTCGGGCGGCAGCGGCCCGCTGCGCGCGGACCTCAGGGGCATTGGCTCGTCCGTGGTGACCTGCTCGCCGGCGAGCAGACGCCGGAGCACAGCCAAGGTCGACTCGAACCGTGCAACCCGTCCGTGCAGTGGAACGCCCATGCCGCCGAACTGCTCGTCGCCACCCCCCAGTGCGCACTGCAGGATGAACCGGCCTTGGGTCAGGGAGGCGAGAGTGCCCACCTGTTCGGCCAGCGTCACGGGGTGCCACAACGGCAGCAGGAACAGTGCCCCGGCCGGCCGGTCTCCCCACTCAGCCAGCAGCCTGCCCAGCATCGGGACGTTCTGGTAGTACGTCCCGCCGGTCGCGTGGTGCTCGCCAAGGAACAGCGAGTCCAGACCCGCGTCTCGTGCGGCCCTGGTCCGCTCGAGCATCCACCGGGCGCCCGTGCGCACGTCTGCCAACCCGAAGCCGCTACGTTCGGACACCCCGATGTGCATTGGCCCAGTATCCCCGCTGAACTGCCGCAATAACACTGATGACGCGCCCGTCCCTGCGAGGTACCGTTTTCCAAAAGAATCATCCGAGCGGAGGTCGCCACCATGAGCGGTTGGAATGCCATGACCTACGACGGACGCGACACCATGCTGCGCGTCGTCGGTGAGCAGGCCGAGGCTTTCTTCGAGCTGGCCGGCTCCCAACAAGCGTGGCAAGAGCCGACCGCTTGCACGAACTGGCAGGTTCGAGACCTGGTCGGGCACCTGGTTGACACGACGGAGTCGTACTTCGTTGCCTTCGACGCCGCCCGCGGCAAGGGTGATGTCGACCCTGCTTACGGCCTGCCCGGTATGGCCTTGAGGGCTGACGCTCAGGCCCGGGCATGGCGATCGGTTCCGCAACATGAGCTCCTGGAGCGGGCACACAGCGACTTCGCCAAGATGGCCACAATCCTGGGGTCGCTGAGCCCGCAGGAATGGACCGGGCTCCTGGTACCCCACTTCTACATGGGCCCGCTGCCAGCATTCTTCTACCCGGCCTTCCAGCTCATGGACTACGGCGTCCACTCCTGGGACATCCGGGAGGGGACGGGGCTGGCGCATGGGCTCTCTGCGGACGTCGCGGACCTGTTAGTGCCGTTCATGTTCGGACTGTGGCAGGGCATAGCCGCGATCCCACAGGACGTCGAACCCAGCGAGATCGGCATCCGCATCACCTGCGGCGCCAATGCCGGTGAAACGCGAGCGAATGTGGCCGCCGGTGGTCTCACCTTCGAGCCGGGCGAGATCAGCGACCTGCTCACGGTCCTGGAGTTTGACCCGGCCAGCTTCGTTCTGACCGTGTTCGGCCGCTACCACGCCGGAACGGTCCGGGGCGACCCGCTGGCCGCGCAGCGCTATCTCAACCTCTTCTTCCGGATCTAGACACAGGAGCCCGCCATGACGGATCTTGACCTGGCAAGAATTGAAGCTGAACGTGATCGTATCCGCAGGACATACCTTCGCTCTGCTACCACACGACCGGCCTCGTCAGCACGAGGCATCCACCACGTCGCGTTGCTGTGTGCCGATGTCGAGCGCACCGTGGTCTTCTACCAGGAAGTGCTCGAGTTCCCGCTGACCGAGATCTTCGAGAANCGCGACTACACAGGCTCCAACCACTTCTTCTTTGACATCGGTAACGGCAACCTGCTGGCCTTCTTCGACCTGCCGGGACTGGATCTCGGACCGTACGCCGAAGTGCTGGGCGGGTTACATCACCTGGCCATCTCCGTGGAGCCGCTACGCTGGGAACGCCTGCAGGCGAACCTGGACCAGGCTGGCGTGCCGTACCAGATGGAGAGTGGCACCTCCGTGTACTTCCGGGACCCCGATGGAGCACGCCTGGAGCTCATTGCCGATCCGCTGGGGCAGATGTACGGGGCCACTGTGCTCTGAGGCGCGTCGCGCAACGTGGTCGCAACCTTCGCAGGTCTACCGTCCGCGGATCAGGACAAAGATGTCCTACCTGCTGAAGGAGCCTCTGCATGACTGTTTATGCGCAACCCGGCCACGTCGGAGCCAAGGTCGATTTCAAGGCCCGCTACGAGAACTGGATCGGCGGAAAATGGGTACCCCCCACCAAGGGCAAGTACTTTGAGAACGTCAGCCCGATCACTGGCAAACAGTTCAGTGAGGCAGCCAGCGGCACCGAAGAGGATATCGAGCTGGCGCTGGACGCAGCGCACAAAGCTGCCCCGGCTTGGGGCAAGACCTCGCCCGCCGACCGCGCGGTAATCCTGAACCGCATCGCAGACCGGATGATGGACAACCTGGAGATGCTCGCGGTCGCCGAGACCTGGGACAACGGGAAGGCAATCCGCGAGACCCTGAACGCGGACATCCCGCTGGCCGCCGACCATTTCCGCTACTTTGCCGGCGCCATCCGTGCCCAGGAGGGCGGGGTTTCCCAGATCGACGATGACACCACCGCTTACCACTTCCATGAGCCGCTCGGTGTCGTTGGGCAGATCATCCCGTGGAACTTCCCCATCCTGATGGCGGTCTGGAAGGTGGCTCCCGCGCTTGCTGCCGGAAACTGCATCGTCCTGAAGCCAGCGTCTGTCACGCCGGCCTCCATCATGGTGCTGGTCGAGCTCATCGGGGATCTGCTCCCGGCGGGCGTACTGAACGTGGTCACCGGATCTGGCGGGGTGGCCGGCAAGGCGCTGGCATCCTCCAAGCGGATCCGGAAGATCGCGTTTACCGGCGAGACCTCGACCGGCATCAAGATCAGCCAGTATGCGAGCCCCAACCTCATTCCAGTCACCCTGGAGCTCGGCGGCAAGAGCCCCAACATCTTCTTCGCGGACGTGGCGGAGAAGAACGACAGCTTCTACGACAAGGCTCTGGAGGGTTTCACTCTCTACGCGTTCAACTCTGGTGAGGTCTGCACCTGCCCGTCGCGGGCCCTGGTCCAGGACTCCTTCTACGACTCCTTCATGACCGATGCGGTGGCCCGGACCGAGAAGATCATCATGGGCAACCCGCTGGACACGAACACCCAGATGGGTGCCCAGGTCAGCGAAGCCCAGATGAACACGATCCTTGGCTACATCGAGATCGGCAAGAAGGAGGGGGCCAAGGTCCTCGCCGGCGGCGAGCGGGCTGAGCTCGACGGCGACCTGGCCGGTGGCTTCTACATCAAGCCCACGCTCCTGGAGGGCACCAACGATATGCGGGTGTTCCAGGAAGAGATCTTTGGTCCCGTGCTCGCGGTGGCTCGCTTCACGGACTATGACGACGCGATCTCGATCGCCAACGACACGCCCTACGGTCTGGGCGCCGGCGTCTGGTCCCGCAATGGCAACGTTGCCTACCGTGCGGGCCGAGACATCCAGGCCGGACGCGTCTGGGTGAACAACTACCACGCCTACCCGGCACACTCGGCCTTCGGTGGCTACAAGTCCTCAGGGATGGGCCGCGAGACCCACCTCATGGTGATGAGCGCCTACCAGCAGACCAAGAACCTGCTGGTCAGCTACTCCGAGAACGCACTCGGGTTCTTCTAACAACCTCTGAGAATAGTGGCCGGAGCCGTCCGGCACCGCAGGATCTCTGCCGTGCCGGACGGTTCCCCCATAGCCCTGGCCCTTCGGCCAGATCCCACGAAGTCAGAAAACACCGTTGATTCGCATACGAGTAGAAAGAAAGTCAATGACGACTATGAAGGCAGCTGTTGTCCACGCGTTCGGCAAAGACCTGAGCATCGATAACGTCCCCGTGCCGACCCCCGGGCCTGGGCAGGCACTGGTGAAGCTGATCACCAGCGGTGTCTGTCACACGGACCTGCATGCCGTTGAGGGCGACTGGCCGGTCAAGCCGAACCCGCCGTTCATCCCAGGCCACGAAGGCGTCGGCGAGGTGGTCGCCCTCGGCGAGGGTGTCACCAACCTCGCACTCGGCCAGCTGGTTGGCAACGCCTGGCTCTTCTCGGCCTGCGGTCACTGCCAGTACTGCAACATCGGCTGGGAGACCCTGTGCGAGAAGCAGGAGAACGCCGGCTACAGCGTGGACGGCTCGTTCGGCCAGTACATGATTGTNGACGCCAAGTTCGCCGCCATCATTCCTGACGGGGCCGACCTGGTGGAGGTCGCCCCGATCCTGTGCGCGGGCGTCACCGTCTACAAGGGACTGAAGATGACCGAGGCCCGCCCAGGCCAGTGGGTGGTTATCTCGGGTATCGGCGGCCTCGGCCACATCGCGGTTCAGTACGCCAAGGCCATGGGGCTTCGAGTAGCCGCGGTTGACATCGCCGATGACAAGCTGGCACTGGCCAAGAAGCACGGCGCCGAGCTGCTGGTCAACGCGGCTCACGAGGATCCCATCGAGGTTGTCCAAAGGGTTACCGGCGGCGCCCACGCCGTCCTGGTCACCGCCGTGCACCGTTCGGCGTTCGGGCAGGCGATCCACATGTCGCGCCGCGGCGGCACCATCGTCTTCAACGGTCTGCCCGCGGGCGACTTCCCGGCATCGATCTTCGAGATCGTCCTGAAGGGCCTGACTGTCCGCGGTTCCATCGTCGGCACCCGCCAGGACCTGGTGGAGGCTCTTGAGTTCTACTCCCGCGGCCAGATCCATCCCACCGTGGCAACCCGGGACCTCACCGAGATCAATGCGGTGTTTGACGAGATGAAGCA
>JGI24140J50213_10000491_pt1 | contig 18413 bp, 22 predicted proteins | sample BarGraIncu00222A_FD_50213 | JGI IMG/M metagenome (IMG submission 50213)
TGCAGGGTTCGGAATGGTGGCGCGATCTTGAGCGGACTTTCAGTCACTCGATCGATGGAATGACAGCGGGCGCAATTATTCAGCGCGAATGTCTTGCCGCGCTGTTCGGCGGGCGATGCGGCCAATGCCGGCGTCGTCAACATCAGCGCAACGAGGGTTTGGCGCAGACTCGATCGGAGCATCGTGGACGAATCTCCTGAAATGGGTGCACCTGCAAGAACCAAACTAACTGATGAGTTCGATGACGTCGCGGGCCATTGATCTGGATCAAGAGGAAAGCCCCAGATCCACTAAAATGCAATGGATCTGGCGGCCAGGCGCATAATGTGATTGTGGCGCCGGGGCGCCATCGTGGAGTGTCGCATGAGGACTGCCTGGGCTGCAAATGAGCCAAATCAGCTGCTCTGCTCCGATTGCGCGGTGCGTCCGTTCAGCTTTTGCGCGGCGTTCGATCAGGCCGAATTGCGGGAACTCGACCATCTGGGTCGCCACGTTCATTTCCTGCCGCGCGAGACGGCGTTTGCCCAGGAGGAGTTGACGACGTCATTCTTTAATTTACTTGAGGGCGTCATGCGGCTCTACAAGTTGTTGCCCGATGGCCGCCGGCAGATCGTTGGATTTGCTTTGCCCGGTGACTTCCTGGGGNTGGCAACTTCCGCACATCACAACTTCTCTGCCGACGCGATTGGGCCCGTTACCGTCTGTCGCTTTCCCCGAGCTTCCTTCGCGCCGTTTATCGAGGATAAACCGCACTTGCTGCGCCGCATCAATGAATTGATGATTCGAGAGTTGAGCCAGGCTCAGGATCACATAGTACTGCTCGGACGCCGCTCGGCTGAAGAGAAGGTGGCGAGTTTCGTGCTCGCCTGGCGCGATCGATTGGCCCGACTCGGGGCTGCGACAAAAATGGTACCCTTGCCGATGGGTCGTCAGGATATCGCCGATTTCCTGGGCCTTACTATTGAAACGGTCAGCCGCACCTTCACTAAGCTTGAACGCGACGGATTGATCGAAATCGTGCCGGGAGGCGTCCGGTTGGCGGCCTTGGAACGTGTCAAGGCCCTGGTTGCCGCCTAGACGGTTGGGCGCAAGTCTTAAATCCGCTTCGGAAATTTGATCCGCATCAACGACCGCGATCCTTCATCAGGAATATTATTTCCACAGTCTAATGGAGGTCGTGATGCCTGTTGATTCGATGTTGGTGAGTGCAGCGGTGATATTGATGTTCCTGGTGTTTGCGGGCGTGCTGGCATGGGGTGAAATTCAAACACGCCCGGCGCGCCTGACGGCTGTCGACAAAAAACCGCAGAATTGGCGTTGAATTTGTCGAAAATGGGCGCCTCGCGTCGATGGCGCCGAAAAATCAGGGCTGATGGGGGCGACTAAAGGCCGTCGCACTTCGCGGCAAGGTTGCGGCAACCAGACCGCATTGGAGAACCATCTTGCGCTTCGCTCTTGAGAATCCACCTGGAACGGTCGTCGGAGGGTTCAAATCGCCCCGCGCGTCGTTGCCGGAAACAGGAGGGCGAAGCAGCCTCCATGTCGCTTCGTCGCGCCTTTCATGCGGCGGCGTTTTGCGCCGACCCGCCTCCCTGGGAAGATCCGAAATCTTCCGATTTCATCGCTTGATTCGTCGCCGTACTCTTAGATACCTGTGGTCTGTGATTGCGCGGATCGACCTCGAGCACTTTCCGGGCTCATGTTGCGGATGATCATTTCTAGCCGGAAGCATCGCAATGGGTAAGAGCCGGCGTGTGGAACCTCCCGCTATTGCGCTTGGCCGTCGTTACCGAATTGCCGCAGATAAGACCACAAATTCCGCGCCTCGGTCGCGTCCTTGATGCCGGCAAATAGCTTCTTTGTGCCTGGAATTGTCAGTTTTGGATCCTTGATGTAGTCCAGAAAGACAGCCTCGTTCCAGGTGAAGGGGCAATTTCTGTTCGCTTCGGAATAGCTGTACCCACCGACGCTTCCACACCTGCGTCCGTCGATTCCGTTCAGCAGCGGTCCGATCTTATTCTGGGCGCCCACGCCGATGGAATGGCAGGCGCTGCATTTCCGAAACGATGTCGCGCCGGCCGCAACATCCTGCGCGAGTGCCGCTGATGTGGACAGCCCAAATAGCATCGCGGCGATCCGGAATTCATTCACCATCATCTTCGCCCAGGTATTCGTCCGGCACCTGCCCAAACCGGCGTAGTACATGCCGGCGTTGGTATTTTCCCTTGTTGAAGTCGCTGGTGCGGCTGAACGCAACGGCGCCCGCATGACCGAGGAATTTCCACTGCCCCAGCGCAGTTCGAATAGCAAGCGCGGGACCTCCGCAGACGATGGGTTCGACCGCAACAAAATCACCGTCGATGAGATCGAAAGCCGTTGCGACAAACTGAGTAATTTCGGTCATCAAGTTCCGCTTTCGCAATTTCGGAAAACCCTGACACTGAAGCCGGCCTGATCGAGGTAAGGTACCGCTGTTCAAAAATGTGGCGTCGTTATCAATCGCTGGATCAGGGACTATGCGCGCGATATCGAACTGACCGGGGTCTAAGCAAAGACAACTTCCTCGTGAATCCGCTGATTGCCTTCGCCAACGACCTGAATGGACAGCCGGGGCCTGGCATCGGGTTCCAGGCACCGCAGGTCCGCAGCGAGATATCTTGCGTACACAATAGCCTCTGAAACCGATTTCAGGTCGCGACCGACCTCGTCACGGATGGCAACTTTGTCACGTAAGTCGAAATAGAACCGCATCGGGCGTCTCCTTCTTCTCTTAACTATACGACGGGCTCAGGCCTCCATTTTGATATTCATCAAGGACGGCAAATCGACGGGAAACTGGCTGTTTCCCCGCAGCAAACTCGTCAGGCTTGATCTCGATCAAATCGCCCGCCGGGAAATTAGGGTTGATGGGGCAGGCGCGTTGCGGCGAAGAGAATCAACCCATGAACCAATCTCAATCGACGAAATGGATGACGCACGGCGAAGCTGGCTTGTTTGCCTTTTTCACTGTGAGCGCCTTTCTCTGCATGATTGCTGCTGCCAAAGCGGTCGATGCGCCGTTTGCCTTTCATGCCTCTCTGGGCGCCGTCGCCAGCCTCGCGGCGGTCTTTTTCATCCTTAATCGATATTTCGATCGGCCATCGTCACCGCCGGCGCAGGAGATTGATGGCAAGCCCAATTACAATTTGGGCCCGATCAAGTTCGCCGCGGCGATATCGGTATTCTGGGGGATCGCCGGATTCACGGTCGGGCTGTTGATCGCCTCGCAACTTGCCTGGCCGGCGCTCAATTTCGACCTGCCATGGACCAGTTTCGGCCGGCTTCGCCCGCTGCATACATCTGCGGTGATATTCGCCTTTGGCGGCAATGTGCTGATCGCGACCTCATTCTATGTCGTTCAAAAGACCTGCCGGGTCCGTCTCGCCGGCGACCTGGCGCCCTGGTTCGTGGTGCTCGGCTATAATTTTTTCATCCTGATTGCCGGCACCGGCTACCTGCTCGGCGTTACGCAATCGAAGGAATACGCCGAGCCGGAATGGTACGCCGATTTATGGCTGACGATTGTCTGGGTCACTTACCTGCTGGTGTTCCTGATGACGCTGATCAAGCGCAAGGAGCCGCACATCTATGTTGCCAACTGGTTTTATCTTGCCTTCATTGTCACGATCGCTGTCCTTCATCTCGGAAATAATCCTGCCATCCCAGTGTCGGTGTTCGGATCGAAGTCGTACATCCTTTGGGGCGGTGTTCAGGATGCGATGTTCCAGTGGTGGTATGGACACAACGCGGTCGGATTCTTCCTGACCGCCGGCTTCCTTGCCATCATGTATTACTTCATTCCGAAGCGGGCCGAGCGGCCGATCTATTCCTACCGACTGTCGATCGTCCATTTCTGGGCACTAATCTTCCTCTACATCTGGGCCGGGCCGCATCATCTGCATTATACCGCGCTGCCCGACTGGGCGCAGACGCTGGGCATGACATTCTCCATCATGCTGTGGATGCCGTCGTGGGGTGGAATGATTAACGGGTTAATGACCTTGTCCGGCGCCTGGGACAAGCTGCGCACCGATCCGGTTCTTCGGATGCTTGTGGTATCAGTCGCGTTCTATGGCATGTCGACATTCGAAGGTCCGCTGATGTCGATCAAGGTCGTCAATTCACTCAGCCACTACACGGACTGGACAATCGGCCACGTTCATTCGGGTGCGTTGGGCTGGGTCGGATTTGTCTCGTTTGGCGCGCTGTATTGCCTCGTACCCTGGATTTGGAATCGCAAGGGGCTTTATAGCCTGAAGCTGGTGAACTGGCATTTCTGGATCGCGACGATCGGCATTGTTCTCTACATCTCGGCAATGTGGGTCTCCGGGATTCTTCAGGGCCTGATGTGGCGAGCTTATACCTCGCTTGGCTTTCTCGAATATTCCTTCATCGAGTCGGTTGAAGCGATGCATCCGTTCTATGTCATTAGGGCTACGGGTGGCGCCCTGTTTCTGATCGGCGCACTGATCATGGCGTACAATCTCTGGATGACGGTGCGGGCCGGGGAGGCGGAGGAACGCGCGCCGATCTCAGGATCATCGCCTCTCGTCGTTCAGCCGGCTGAATGAGGAGAATAAAATGTCATTCTGGACCCGGCACCAAATCTTTGAAAAGAACTCGATTATCCTTGTCGTGGGAATTCTCGCCGTCATCGCCATCGGAGGTCTCGTCGAGATCACGCCGCTATTCTATCTAAAGAGCACAATCGAAGTAGTCGATGGCGTGCGGCCTTACACCCCGCTGGAACTGACGGGACGCAACATCTACGTCCGTGAGGGGTGTTATCTGTGCCACTCCCAGATGATCCGGCCGCTTCGAGATGAAGTTGAGCGTTATGGTCATTACTCGCTTGCTGCGGAGAGCATGTATGATCATCCGTTCCAGTGGGGCTCGAAACGCACCGGGCCTGATCTTGCGCGCGTCGGGGCCAAGTACTCGGACGATTGGCATGTCACGCATCTGACGAATCCACGTGCGATCGTTCCGCAGTCGGTCATGCCGGGATATTCGTTCCTGGCCCAGACCGAGATCGACATCTCGACAATCGCCGATCATTTGCGAACGAGCCGGGCCGTGGGCGTACCGTATTCGGACGAGCAGATCGCCAGCGCTATGGCCGATCTGAAGGCTCAGGCCGATCCTGAAAATGACGGGGTCGATGCGTTTACAAAACGCTATCCGAAAGCTGTTGTGCGTAATTTTGACGGCAAAACGGGTGTGCCCACGGAAATGGATGCATTGATCGCCTATTTGCAGATGCTTGGCACACTGGTCGATTTCAAGCTCTACAATGATAAAGCCAATCTTCGTTGAGGACACGACGATGAAAGCGATCCTAACGGTTCAGAATTTTGTGTCGGATTTCGTCACTACTTTCTGGACACCAATCTTCGTCGGAATATTTCTCGCAATCGTGGTCTATGCGCTCTGGCCTCGCAACCAGGCCGCTTTCGACGAGGCGTCGAGAATGCCGTTGCGGGAGGAGTAACTAGATCATGACCGATCACAGTGATATCGACAAAGTCACCGGCACTGCGACGACCGGCCATGAGTGGGACGGCATCAAGGAGTTGAATACGCCGCTGCCGCGCTGGTGGGTTTTTACATTCTACGCCTGCATCGTCTGGGCGGTTGGATATTGGATCGTATATCCGGCATGGCCGCTGGTTTCGGGATACACATCCGGTGTGCTGCACTATTCTTCCCGCGCCAACGTTGCCGTCGAACTGGCGAACCTCGAGAAAATCCGTGGTGATAAAATGCAAACGCTCGGCGCGGCTTCTCTTGCCGATATCGAGAAGGATCCCGCGTTGCTCGCGTTGGCGCGTGCGCGAGGCAAAACCGTGTTTGGCGACAATTGCGCGCCATGCCATGGCAGCGGCGCCGCCGGAGCCAAGGGCTATCCCAACCTGAACGATGACGACTGGTTGTGGGGCGGCTCGCTCGACCAGATCAAGCAGACCATTGAATTCGGCGCGCGGTCGGGCCACTCCAAGGCGCATGAAGGCGCGATGCTTGCTTTTGGCAAGCAAGGCATCCTGAAGAGCGCGGAAATCGTTACGGTGGCGAACTATGTTAGATCGCTGTCGGGACTGTCGACCAGTCAGGGCTTTGATGCTGTCGCTGGTCGAAAAATCTTCGTGGAGAATTGCGTGGCTTGTCACGGCGACGCCGGCAAGGGCAACCAGGAACTGGGCGCCCCTAACCTTACCGACAAGATCTGGCTGTATGGTTCGGACGAAGCAACGATCATCGAAACCATCACCAACGGACGCGCCGGCATGATGCCAGCCTGGACCGGCCGTCTAGACCCATCCACGATTAAGGCAATGGCGGTTTATGTCCATTCGCTCGGCGGCGGCCAGTAGGTCGGTTGCGAGCCAAACCACTGCGTGGTCCGGCGCCGATTTGAGATGGATCAATTGCGCGTCCGGGATTGAGCCTACGCTTAATCAGAGATGCGAGATGAAGCCTGCTCATGAACCAGACCGTAAACCCGACCGACCTGCAACTGGACGATGGGCCGCTTTATGTCGCCCAGAAGAAGGTCTATCCGCAGAGCGTCTCCGGAACATTTCGGCGCATCAAATGGGGCCTGATGGCGTTCTGCCTCGGCGTCTACTACTTGTTGCCGTTCGTGCGATGGAACCGTGGTTTGGGAGCGCCGAGCCAGGCCGTCCTCGTCGATCTGCCCAATAGCCGGTTCTATTTCTTCTTCATCGAGCTGTGGCCGCAGGAGGTTTACTACTTCACCGGCCTCCTGATCCTTGCTGCCATTACGCTCTTTCTGATGAATTCGGTCGGAGGTCGTATCTGGTGCGGCTATCTCTGCCCGCAGACGGTATGGACCGATCTGTTCTACGCGGTCGAGCGTCTGGTCGAGGGCGATCGTCGGGAACGGATGAAGAAAGACGCAATGCGCGGCACGCTTAAGCTGCAGCGTTTTTCGGAGATCGTACTCAAGCATTCGATCTGGCTTCTGATCGCGTGGTGGACCGGCGGCGCCTGGGTTCTCTACTTCAACGATGCACCTACGCTGGTGAAACAGCTTGTGACCTTCCAGGCACCGATGCTCGCCTATATCTGGATCGGCATATTGACGGCCACGACCTATGTGCTCGCCGGCTTCATGCGCGAACAGGTTTGCGTCTACATGTGCCCGTGGCCGCGCATCCAGGCCGCGCTTACCGACGAATGGGCGCTCAACGTAACCTACAAATACGACCGTGGTGAAAAGCGCACTTCGCTGAAGAAGGCGAACGAATTGCGCGCGCTCGGCGAAACCGCCGGTGATTGCATCGATTGCTATCAATGCGTTGCGGTATGTCCAACAGGCATAGATATCCGCGATGGCGCACAACTCGACTGCATCCAGTGCGGCTTGTGCATCGATGCCTGCGATACGGTAATGAAGAAGATCGGCAGGGAAACCCGCCTGATCGGATATGACAACGACATCAATATTCAGCGCAGACAGGCCGGAAAACCGGAAATCTATCGTGTCGTGCGGCCGCGCACCGTCGTCTATTGCGTGATGATCGCAGGTGTCGGCGCGCTCATGCTGTATGCCCTGCTGACGCGGACGCTCCTCGACGTCAATGTGCTGCACGACCGCAACCCGGTCGCGGTGAGACTGAGCGACGGCTCAATTCGCAATGCCTATACGGTTCGCCTTCTGAACAAGCGAGGCTTCGATCGTGTCGTGGCGATTGACGTCGATGGACCGCCAAACGCGACGATCCACGTTGTCGGCGTTGATTCCGTTGCGCCTGATCGGCCCATGATCATCCTCGGGCGGGATCAAACCAGCGAATTGAGACTTCTGGTAACGGCACCCTCCGACGACAATCTTGAGAAGTCGACCCCGGTTAAATTCAGGATAACCGATATCGGGCTCGGCGAGGTGGCATCGGCCACCGATAATTTCGTGACGCCGTAAAATTGCAGAGGAATTTGGAATGAGCAGACCGTTGGCTTCGCCGAAGCCGTTGACCGGCGGCAAGGTACTCTTCATGCTGATCGCGTTTTTTGGCGTCGTGATTGCCGTCAACGGGATCATGGCGAAGCTCGCCATCCAGACATTGCCCGGCACCGAGGTCGATAGCGCGTATAGCGCCAGTCTGGCCTACGAGAATGAGATCGCGGCGGCCCACGATCAGAACGCGCGAAACTGGAAAGTCGACGCGCAGATTCAGCGCGGGCCGGATGGAGGCGCCACACTACAGGTCGAGGCGCGCGACAGCAGCGGTCTACCGATGACCGGTTTGCATTTTCAGGGCCGCTTCGAACGGCCTGCTGACAGGCGAGCCGATCAGGCGGTTACGCTCGCTGAAGTCGCAAGCGGCGTCTATCGCGGAAGTGCGCCCCTGATCGGACCCGGACAATGGGATCTGGTGCTCGAAGGCGACACCGCCGGACAGCGGCTGTTCCTGTCGAAGAATCGCGTGCTGTTGAACTAGGAAGACCACATCATGCAGGCAGCACGCGACTTTTCACACTATGTGAGGGATCTGGGTTCGGGCCTCTCCCACATCGATCTTGCTGTTGAGGGCGTCAGTTGCGCCGGATGCATGTCAAAGATCGAGCGCGGACTTTCGGCAATACCCGACGTCACGCTCGCTCGCGTTAACCTGACCGACCGTCGCGTGGCGCTGGAATGGAAGCAGGGCGCACTCGACCCCGCCGGCTTCATCGATCGGCTCGCCGAACTCGGCTACAAGGCCTACCCGTTCGAAACGGCCCATGCGGAGGCCGTGGAAGCGGATAACTCGCGCTTTCTGTTGCGTTGTCTTGGCGTCGCCGCCTTCGCCTCGATGAATGTGATGATGCTGTCGATCCCGGTCTGGTTCGGCAATGCCGGCGACATGATCCCGGAGCAGCGTGATTTTTTCCACTGGCTGTCAGCGCTGATTGCGCTGCCGGCCGCCGCCTACGCCGGCCAGCCATTCTTCCGCTCCGCGTTCCGGGCGTTGCGCACGCGTAACGTCAATATGGACGTTCCGATCAGCATCGGCGTCACCCTCGCGCTGGCAATGTCGGTAGTCGAAACTTTGCGCCACGCCGAGCATGCCTATTTCGATGCCGCCATTATGCTGCTGACATTCCTGCTGGTGGGGCGCTATCTCGACCAAAGCATGCGCCTGAAGACACGCGCATTTGCGGGAAATCTGGCGGCACTCAAGGCTGAGACCGCGACCAGGCTCGTCGGGGCCGGCGAAATTTCCGAGGTGCCGGTCGCCGCCATCCGGCCTGGTGATATCGTTCTGCTACGGCCCGGCGAACGTTGCGCGGTCGATGGCACGGTTATCGAAGGACGATCGGAGATCGACCAAAGCCTGATCACGGGGGAAACCCTGTATGCGACCGCGGAGCATGGCACCGCTGTCTATGCCGGCTCGCTCAACATCTCCGGATCGCTGCGCATTCGGGTGTCGGCGGCGTCGGAAGGCACGTTGCTGGCAGAGATCACGCGATTGCTCGACAATGCGTTGCAGGCACGATCCCGCTACGTGCGCCTCGCGGATAGAGCATCGAAGCTCTACGCACCGGTAGTGCACGCGACCGCGTTACTGACGATATTCGGCTGGGCTCTGATGGGGGCGAGCTGGCACGATGCCATCGTCACCGGCATTGCCGTTCTGATCATCACCTGTCCCTGCGCGCTGGGCCTCGCCATTCCCACCGTGCAGACCGTCGCGTCCGGTGCGATGTTCCGGGCCGGAGTCTTGCTTAACTCGGGCGATTCCATCGAGCGGCTCGCCGAGGTCGATCATATCGTCTTCGACAAGACCGGCACGCTGACACTGCCTGAACTCGATGTCGTGAATTCGGCCAGCGTCCCTAAAGAGGTGTTCGATCTCGCGGGACGGCTGGCGCTTGCCAGCCATCATCCGGTCGCGGCCGCGGTGGCGCGCGCCTCGAACGCCAAATCGCCGCTTGCCGGAATTGTCGAGCAGCCGGGGCAAGGCGTCCGCGGATTCGTCGACGGTGAAGAGGTACGGCTCGGCAGGCCGTCGTTCTGCGAAGCCGACGAGTTGGCCGACGAGATTTTGAGTCTCGATCCGGAAGTAACGGCCGTGGCCTTCAGGCGAGGCGACGCGTGTTATGTGTTCGCGGTCCGGCAGCGCGTGCGTCCCGACGCGCTGGCCGTGGTTTCCGCGCTGCAAGCGCGCAGCATCGCGGTAGAGATCCTCTCGGGCGATCGGGAGCCGGCCGTCCGGGCCGCGGCCCAGACGCTTGGGATCAAAGAGTGGCGCGCCGGGGTCACGCCAGCCGACAAGATCGCGCGCATTGAAGATCTGAAACGCCAAGGCTTCAAGGTGATGATGATCGGCGACGGGTTGAATGACGCGCCATCGCTGGCTGCGGCGCATGTTTCGATGTCACCGATAAGTGCCGCGCATCTCAGTCAAGCTACGGCCGATCTGGTGTTCCTGGGCAAGCCGCTCGCTCCGGTGGTCGCGGCGCTCGATTTTTCGCGCAAGGCGCTCCATCTGATGCGGCAGAATCTGTGGCTTGCGGTCGGGTACAATCTGCTGGCGGTGCCGATCGCCATCAGCGGTGTCGTAACGCCTCTGATTGCGGCAGCGGCGATGTCTGGCTCTTCGCTGCTGGTCATGCTGAACGCGCTTCGCGCACGTCGCGTCGCGCACGGGAGATCGTGATGGAAGTACTCGTCATTCTCGTACCTTTGGCCCTTGGCCTCGGGCTTGTCGGCCTGCTCGGCTTTCTCTGGTCGCTCAAAAGCGGACAATACGACGATCTCGAAGGCGCCGCCTGGCGCGCGATCGCCGATGACGAACCCGCTCGGGAGAAGCCGGCACCCTGAACGTCAGTATTGACCGTGCGACCACACGTAGAGTCCGACTAAGACAATCACGACCAGCGTCAGGAGCGACGCTCCGAGTTGCGCGCCGTCAACGCGCCTCGACCCTCGCCGAACGATCAGACTGGTCAGCAGCATTTTGAGTGCGAATTTTGGCATTATGCGCGATTTTGATCTAGCCGGCTCGCGCCGCGCCTGGACCTCCAAGCACTATGCATCCGGAAACGGTCTTCTTTTTGATCTCAATCAAACGAAAAACGGGGCAGAAACGCATTATCGACGTACGGGCGTTGTGTTCGATCCTTATTAGCTTTGGTCCTCAATCAAGATCGGTTTCCCCACGATGCGTGATGGCTCTGCTACGGCCCATCTCTATCGTCCGAAACTCGCCACGGATCGCCGCCGCGCCGGCCGATTAACGTCAGCACTTTAATGCAATCTTCCAAAACGGAGAGCCTGTTGCCCCGTCAACCGGGATTGAGCTGCCACTCGCGGTATTTGGCCTCATGTTCGGCAATGAGATCGTGAAGGACCTGACGTTGTTTTTCGTCGGTCGTTTCCGTCAGTCGTTTGTGGAGTAATTTCAGATTCTCGTCGTGGAGAAACTTATCCATGGTCGATTTCCCAGCATAGGGCGGGAGCACAACCTCTCTCAGTCACCGGAGACAGCCAAAGGCGGGACGGCGATGAATCGTACTACATACCCATTGTGTCAGGGTGTCGACAAATAAAACTGGAATTTTGCTGCGCCAAGGTAGAAAAGGGGGAGGGGTAGTCGGTCAAGCGCGTCGGTATGACGAGCGCCGATCCCTTCCGGTCTTCCCCTATGAACAGACAGGTGATCACTGTGCGTTGGATGATACTGCCATACTTAGTCGCTGCGGCGATTTTAGCGGCACAGCCAGCATTCGCTCAGTCAGTTGGCGATGCAGCGTCTGGTCGCGAGATCGCGACAAAGCGATGCAGCTCATGCCATCGCGTTCTGCCGATGACCCTTGCCGACAAAGCTGATCCTCCAAGCTTTCAGAGCGTCGCTGACCTGCCATCGACCACGGGAATTTCTTTGAATGCGTTTCTTCATTCAAACCACCAGAATATGCCCGACTTCATAATTTCCAGCGCCGATTCACATGACCTGATCGCATATATTCTTAGTCTAAAAAAGCATTAGAGTAGGCGGTCTCAGGTGAAGCTGGCCTCGAAATTTCGAGCCTTCGCGGCGCGGTGAAAACAGCAGCTAGTGATCCAAATCATTACCGACGTTCATAGCGGCGCTAAGGGATGTCATGATCAGATTCCGATACCCAATGCCCTGCCCGTAAGGGTGGCTACGACCTTGTCATTGAGCCCCAGACTTCTCAGGTCTGGGGCTCTTTTAATTTTCACCCGAAAGTATTGTCCATGGCCGCCAAGATTCGCGACGAGCATCAGGGCTTGCATCGCTGTCTGCCACTCCGGCGCGGTATGTTCGGCTTTCGGAAGCTTGGTGATGTAGTTGCCGGCGTCCTCGAGCGTGACAAGCCGGTGTCCGCGCGGGGCAACGCAATTGGATCTTCGAGGGGCGCGACCATGACACGCAGCACGACGCTTAAATCAGCGGCAGCACCCGCTGCAAAATCGCGCCAAGGCAAATGAGTACAACGAGCAACTTTAGGAGCTGGGACAATCGGCGGTCGGTGGCGAACTTATCGATGGCCCAAAAGCAGATTGCTCCGACGACCACGATGACCAGCACACCGATTAGAACTGAAATGAGCCCCATGTCGTACCTCTTCGCCTCGGTTGGACGGCCTAGCATCGGCAGTCAGGATGTCCGCGTCAAGCGNGAAGCCGCTTCAAATCGCGGCGCGCCGCGCTTCCGCTTCCCAATCGAAATTCGGCCGAACGTCGGCACCCCTCTCGCCGCAAGCCTGGCAGACGAACAATAGCTCCAGATTGGAGAGCCGGACGTCATCCGGCCATCGGTCCGCGCTCAAGGTCGTCGAATGACTGCAACGAAAATCGGAGCAATAGATCAGGAGACCGCGCACGCCAGAGGCACGCATCTCTCCGAAGGTGATCTTCTGCTGGCGGCTGACTTCGGGCATGGCCCATGATTCCGCCGATCGCGCATCGAAGGAAGCCGCTGGATATTGGGCCGTCGCCACGTGGGCACACAAAGCGCGCCCCGCCGTGCGAGGTTAGACTCCNTGATCGAGCATGATCCGCATCGCCACGNAACCCATGATGCCGTGCACGACATAGAACGGATAACTGATTGCCGCTAGCAGCGAATAGCAGTCAGTCTTTCGATTTGTCACCGCGTTCGGCTCTTCTGTCCTGATCGGATCGCCTATCATTCTGGGATCGGCGTTCACCTATTAATCGCTTTTCTTCTTCCGAGCGTGTGTCGGTCCCGGATCGTCTTTCCTTGGTGGCTCGCCTATCCGTACCCGACCGCTTCTCATCATCGCCCATGGTGGTATCTCCACTGGTTGTCGAGATCATGTTGGATGGATCCAGACTATCGAAGGTTGTACACTAGCCAAAGCGGACCGCAACGTGCACGGAACGTTCCATGAAGTGCAGTTTGTGCCAGGTTTTTCGCGCCTGTGAACGGTTGCGCAGCAAGCCCATGTGGACGCTCGTGCATCCCGAAAATCGGTCCTGTGGGTAAGCTGTGGATATGCTGCGGACAACGAGCCAAACGCGCTAGGGCGCGGGCTCAGGTTCGCGCCCTTTCCTCGGACCCCGTCGATTCACACCGGCGGTTTTTGGTGATCGTCTTGAGGTCCGACAAGAGAAACCCCGTCCGAGGGGGGTACATCGACGCGGGGTAAGGTGGCGGCGTTATCCGTGCCAGTTTCGGCGGCACGTTGGGAGCAAGCTTAGGCCTGTGGCGCTCAATAGATAGCAGAGAGGCAAAAAATCAGGACATTGGTCAGAAACACCTCCCACACTGCTCCTGCGCGGTCCGCCGGTCAGCCGCCAGGCAAACCATCATCCAAAAAATTCGGCTGCTCGGGCGGCAACCCGGCAGCAACTTGGCGCACGATCGAAACGATCGCCTGCACGATATCACTGCGGGCGCTCCCGGTAGCACCTCGCAGCAAATATCCCACCGCAGCGCGGATCTCCGCTTTAGCGTCGTCCGCGCCCGAAAATTCCCAATCGTCCTGATCTGACATGGCGGCCTCGGGTGCATAACCTATTCGCGGGCTTAGGGCCTCGGCCCCGGTTTCCGTCCCGCAACGAAAGACTCCGCCAACTGCCTTACTTATCTCGAACAATGCGAGCAAGCTGTTCTTTCAGCCATGCGTTCTCTTGCTCAAGGGATTTGATTGTGTGTTGGAGCGTCAGCACATCGGGCGCCTTGGTGCGGGCTGGCAGCGGACCAGGTGGCGTGATCTTCTCTTGGTAAACGTAAACCATCCTGAAGTGATCCCATCCTCGTGCACCAAGAGCCCTTGGAGTGGATAGTTCCATCACCCGGCGCACCGCGCACCGCGCTTGCCGAGTTCCGCAAGGTCGCCGAGGCCGCGGTCGACGAGGTGACGGCGCGCGTCGACGCCGGCAGGCAGAACGGTGATCTCAAGCACGTCAATCGGCAATACAAAATCTATCGCCAGCAGCAGATTGCGCGGGCCATAGTAATGCCTTTCTGAGTTCTGGGAGCTCCTTCGCGCGCCTTAGTAACTCGTAAACGGCTTCGCGTTCATCCGGAGGGAACAGCCTATTTGCTCGTTCCGTTTCGACGGCCCCAATTTTATCCCTTGCCTCAGGGGATCAAGCCCCCTCAGTTTCATCTGACATGATGTTCTTTCAATCGGCGAAAGCTGGATGCCAAAACTACTTCGTCGACCCACGCAGCCGTGTTGCCCCCGCAGTAGTGCCGCAAAACGCCTGGCTCGGGGTAACTGGTGTGAATTCGAAGCACGGCACTTGCCGATGGGGTCTTTCCCCTGGTCGATGGTCGGCGAGGGATCGATAGGCTCCCCGTCGGCCCACATCCGCTCGTTCCAGCTTTCACAGAGCAGCCGATCGGCCTGCTGCAGCATGGCTTCGGCCTTGGTCCGCATTTCGACCGACTGTGCGGCGAGGATGTTCGTCATCGCGCGCGCCTTGTTCAAGGCCCTGCGGTCACCTCCGGAAAGGGGCGTAGGATGATGTTTCGGCGCCATCCGGGTTTCCTAAAATCAGGCATCCAGCGCGCGCGCCGGCAACTACTCGAACGAAGGCCAGCAGCCATCCTCTTCGAGACGGCCGGTCCGTTGCTGGCAGGTGTCGTCCAGCAGCCGCTGCCCGACCTTTTTCCAGATCGCCTCCGGTCCGTAGAGGCGCATGGCGTCAGCTTTTTGTATCTCGACGATCCGCCCGCACCGGCGGCAGGAGACCCGAAGAACGTGGCGCTGAACCCCAGACAGCGGCGTCTGACGGGTTTGCAGACCGCTGGAGAGGGCGCGAGGGTCTTGGAGCACTGATTGCCAATATTCGGGCGGAAGTGGCTCCTCCGGAGCTCCAGCCGACAGCGCTTGCTTGCGGCTTGTTTCGGCAGCCAGTTTTTCCATTTGTTTCCGGGTTGGCATACGCCAGCTTGCGGATCGATCGGTCATGCTGGATTAGAACATAACAAGAACACTAGAGTCGAGTCGGCCGAACGTCGGAAATCGAAAAATTCTGTGTCAAAGGGGGCTGATGGTGTCNGAATTTCGCCGGCCCGTTCGTNCTGAGTTAGTTGACAATCAAACGGAGGCACGGATGGGCAAGGTGCGCGGAGCTGGCTTTGGAGTGTCCATAGACGGCTTCGGGGCCGGCCCGGACCAGGGCCTGGAGCATCCGCTCGGCAAACGGGGCCAAGAATTGATGAATTGGTTCTTCCCGACCCGGGCCTTTCGATCGATGATCGGAAAGGACGGCGGGACTGACGACCGCTTTGCCGAAGCTGCGATGGAAGGCTTCGGCGCCTTCATCCTCGGCCACAATATGTTCGGGCCGGCCGGCGACAATTGGGGCGGCCCCGACTGGAAGGGCTGGTGGGGCGACAATCCGCCGTACCACGCGCCGACCTTCATCCTCACTCACCATACCCGGGCGCCAATCGTGATGGAGGGCGGGACGACCTTCCATTTCGTCATCGACGGGATCGAGGCGGCGCTTGCCCATGCCAAGGCTGCCGCGGGCGACCTGGACGTGAAGATCGGCGGCGGAGTTTCGACGATCCGCCAGTGCCTGCTCGCAGGCGCGATCGACGAGATGCACTTGGCGCTGTCGCCCGTCGTTCTGGGCCGTGGAGAATCCCTGTTCTCAGGCATCGACCTGCCTGGCCTTGGCTATCGGGTGACGGAGGCGGTCCCAATGGAGCTGGCGACCCACGTCGTGCTGAAGCGCTGAGTGTCGGGAGCGGACGCGGGCAGTCCGCGACAGAGGAAGAACGGTCGGAGAACGTGAGTTTGTACCCTCCTCGACACGCGCTCTCGGATCTCGTCGCGCTCCGATTTGGGCAAACTTACCGGTGGCAACCGGCTCGGTTCTAGAATGTTGCGCGGCAGGGCATCGGCATAGGGGGCGAGTCGGCGGCGAATTCATCAACCGGTGCCCATCCTGGCAGGCGAAAAATTAGGCCGGACGTCGGCTCCCCTCTGGCCACAAGCCCGACACGCAAACAGCGGCTCGATTTCGGAAAGCCGAACGTCATCCGGCCATCTGTCGGCGCTCATCTCGATCGAGTGGCTGCATTTATAGTCGGAGCAGTAGATCAAGACGCGGTCGACGCCGGATTCCCGCATCTCTCCGAAGGTGATTTTCTGTTGGCGGGCGGTTTCGGGCAATGCCCCATGATTCCGTGGATCGGGCATCAGGGGAAGCCGCTAGAGCTTGGGCTTTTCTCAGCGTAAGCACGCAAGGCGCGCCGGCCATCAGCACGTAGGCCGCTAAATATCCAAGCCTTCATGCGGTGCGCCCGTGGATGCGTCCCGCAAGCGCCCGGACGGGAAATAACGCACCGGCGCGGCCACCGCGCGGCGGCGCGGGCCAATTCAAGGCGCGCTCGGCGAAATGCACCAGCTGCGACGGCACGGGGGGCAGCGGGGACAAGCCGGCAGGTTCCCTGCTCCAACCGGGATTTTTATTGCCAAAGTCCCTGAACCCCCGGCTGGGTCGCCGCGTCTTCTACGCGAGCCGACAATGTTTCGTCCCCCGGGCGGGGACGACACAAAACTCCGGTGGGACGAAACCGTTTTCCGCACCGGCGAAGACATCCGGAAACCGGCGCTGGATACCAATCGACCATCAAATGAAGGGCCGCAAAGGCCCATGACAGGGGACCGTCATGATCAAAGCTCTTTCAGCCGTCGCCCTTGGCGCGTTTGTCGCCGCCGGCATCGCCGTTCTCCTCGGCTTCGTGCCGAAGGTCGAAGCCAGTGTTACGGCGCCGCTGGGCAAAAGTGATCGGCTCGAAATTCAGGAAGTCGGTAGCGACTGTTCGGATGACCGGATTTGGCCCAATCCCTGCCTCCGCGAGGTTGGCTACGAGATTTTGAAAGGTCAGCTAGTTACCGCCGAACGCGCCCGACAGGGAAGGCCGGGGTAATCTGGCCCAGATCTCCTAAAGCCGCAGACGGCGAACGGCATATTCGGCCATTAGCTTGCTGGTTTTTAACAACATCAAGACGCTAGTGTCGGTTTGCCGCCGATTAAAATCGTTCACTTCGATTTCGCCTTGAGCCCGAGCTCGACTAGGCGGCGGATGGCTTCGGGGCGTTCAATTTTCACATCCTGATGCGCAATCCAATCATCAATCGACTGCATTTCGTGCTCAGTCCACTCCGGGTTAGGGTCGGCGGCTAGCGCCTTTTGTGCTGTCCTTTTTGCGGCGGTCGCGGCTGCTGTGATCTTGGCAAGGGTGCTTTCTTTCATCGGATATTCTCCCGTCGGAAACTTCCGACTTTCCGTTAAATTTACCGGTCCCCGGCGGATCAGTGAAGCGCCCGCGCCGATCGGTCCGGAAGCGCAACCGGCAGCGGATCGCCGGGCACGCGAGGCGGCTGAGGCGATGACAGATAAGGGCGCGGGGCACCGGTTCCGCGCCCGATTTACAGCCGGTGTGGCAGCCGCGACATAGTCTCAAAGCGGCGCACCATGTTAGCTAAGCAGCGCTGCGGGGGCGGCCATGCCGGGAGACGATTTCTTGGGTATAGCAGTAAAGCACCACTGGTACGGCGATGCATCGCCTTGGACCAAACAGCGGGTTCAGGATTACGCCACTATCAACCAGCCCGAGGCGGCGCCCGCAGAGGCTGCCCGGAAAGTCGTGATCTTCGACAGAGACAACTCTCCGCAGCTGCTGTCTGGCCGCCTCGCTCTGGACTGATGGCCATCAGCACGCGGACTCACCGGCGGGCTTCCTAGAGTCGGGAAGAGGGCGTGCACCGAGCCGTGCTACCGGACCCCGCGCTTCGGCCGTGCCGAATCTGTCGGCAGAACAGCTATAGGGGCCTGCTGAGCGCTCGCGAAAGACTGTTGTAGGGCTTCAAGTTTGCCGGACAACACGCTGATCTCGTCTGACAAT
>JGI24140J50213_10000492_pt1 | contig 18403 bp, 9 predicted proteins | sample BarGraIncu00222A_FD_50213 | JGI IMG/M metagenome (IMG submission 50213)
ATACAAATAAAAAAAGGAGGCTCAACAAAACAAAATAAAACTGCTCGTTTAATTTTTTTGGTAATACATTGCTACCAATAGCTACTGCTTTGCCATTATCCGATTAACTATCACTATGACCTAAAAAAAATCATCACACTAAATTGCTTATATTTTAACACTTGTTTTGATTTCTGCATTTTTTGAATATCTTTGGGGAAATTTGTTAATTCATTACTTACACCTAAATTAAAATTTATGCGAAAATCACTACTAGTATTATTGTTAGTGTTACTAGCCATAACCAACATGGCTTTTGCACAAGAAAGGGTAGTTACTGGAACTGTTACCCAAAAATCAGATGGCGCTTCAATCCCCGGAGCAACGATTAGTGTAAAGGGAACTAAAATTGCTACAGTTACGGATCAATCAGGTAAATACTCAATTAAAGTTCCGTCAGTTAAATCTGTACTTATTATCACATTTGTAGGTATGGATAAAGCAGAAGTTGACGTTGGATCGAACAAGATTGTTGATGTACAATTAATCAGTTCATCAGTCACACTTGACGAAGTTGTTGTGGTAGGTTATGGAACTGCAAAAAAGGTGGGAACTATTGTAGGTTCAGTATCCACAGTAAAAGCCGTTAAGCTACAGGAAAAACCTTCAGCAAACGTTCTTGATGCACTTCAGGGAAAAGTTGCAGGTCTACAGGTTTACACTTCATCTGGTGAACCCTCGCAAATATCGTCAATCCGTTTACACGGTGCCGGTTCACTAGGCGGAGGTACTACTCCATTGTATGTATTGGACGGTGTACCAATTGCTACAACGACTATGATTGATTTGAACTCAAACGATTTCGAAAGTGTTTCGGTTTTGAAAGATGCTTCAGCAACTTCAATCTATGGATCAAGAGCAGCTAATGGTGTTATCTATATAACAAGTAAGAAGGGATCTCTCAATACAGATGCAAAAATTATCATTAGCTCTCAGTATGGTATTACACAATTAGCCAATACTGATTATTTTAACAAAATGATGAATACCAAGCAATTGACTGATTTTTGGGTTGCTTCAGGATATCAAACACAAGCTCAAGTAGATGCCAAGTTGGCGTTATATCCTAATGATACAAAATGGTATAAATATTATTATAAAGAATCTGCTCCTACATCACAGGGTGATATTTCAATTTCAGGAGGTGGAGGTAAAACAACTTACTTTATTTCCGGATCATACATTAACCAACAAGGTCTTGCAGCACGTTCAAAATTTGACAGGTATAATTTGCGTTCAAATATTACGTCCAAAGCTAATGATTGGTTAACAGTAGGATTAAATTTAGCAGTAGGATACGATAAACGAGCTACAAATGCTTATGCCACAAATAGTTTAAGTGGAGGTCTTTCTGTTCTGGCTCAACCATTTTATACACCTTACGACTCGAAAGGGAATAAATATCCGAATTTAATACCGGGTTGGAATGCATATAACCCTGAATATCTGGCATCAACAGCCAATTACTATAATGAAAACTATGTTCAGTTTAATGGCATGGGGTTTGTCCAAATAACGCCATTTAATGGTATGACCCTTAAATCACAGGCAGGTATGGATGCTTATGACCGGAGAACGACCACTGGAAGATTACCTTCTTATGTAGGGAATTTAAATAACGGCGCTACAAATGAGTACTTCTGGAGAAATATAACCTCAACGATTACCAATACGGCAGAATATAAATTTGATCTATTTACCAAACATAAATTCACAGTACTTGCAGGGCAAGAGGGCATCATTAATGATTTGACTGCTTTTAATGGTGGGTCACAAGGACAAACAGATGACAGACAAATTTTGTTGGGAGCCGGTCCTAATTTACTAACTGTAGCTTCATCAGAAACACAATATGCTTATTTATCTTATTTTGGTCGGGTAGACTATGGATTTGATGATAAGTATTTTGCTGATTTTTCTGTACGTAATGATCAATCCTCCCGTTTTGGTAAAGATAATCGTTCGGCTGTGTTCTATGCTGGCGGTTTGATGTGGAATGCCAAAAAAGAATCATTTTTACAGGAAGTTAATATGATTTCCGGACTTAATTTAAAGGCAAGTCTCGGAACCAGTGGCAACTCTGATATTGGTAACTACAATAGTTTAGCGCTTGTAAATACAAGCCAACTACTCGTAAACACAAACCTACAGGGCTATAATCAATATAACGCAACTACAGGTTGGTCTATTTCCAGTCCAGGTAACCCTTCTTTGGGATGGGAACAACAAACGCTGTTAACATTAGGCGCTAAAATTGGATTACTTCAAGACAGAATTCGTTTAAATGTTGAGTATTATAATCGTAAAACATCCAACATGCTGGTTTCTGTTCCATACCCTTATACATCTGGATTTAACTCTGTTTTAGCAAATGTTGGGGGTTTAACAAACAGTGGATTAGATATTACTTTGGATGGTGATTTAGTAAGGGGGAATGATTTTTATATTACTCCTTACGTGAATTTTAATTATAATAAGGAAAAAGTTACTGCTCTTTTCCAGGGATTAAATTTCTGGATTATTCCAAGTACTGGTGTTTGTTGGGTTATTGGGAAGCCGGTTTCATTTTTCTATCCAATATTTGCAGGTATCGATCCTGCTGACGGAAAACCTATGTGGTATAAACCAAGTACAGATATAACTGAAACAACAAAAAAGGAAACCACAAAAACATTCAGTTCTGCAGCACTTCAGCAAAACACAGGGATTAAACGTTACGCACCTTTCACTGGTGGATTTGGTCTGAATGCCGGCTATAAAGGAATCTCAATACAAGCTGATTTTTCTTTTGCACTTGGTAAATATTTGATCAATAACGACCGCTATTTCACTGAAAACCCCAGTGCTTTTCCTGGTTATAATCAATCATCCACAATTCTTGATTATTGGAAAGCTCCTGGAGACATATCCAGATTCCCTGCAATTGGTAACCAATTTACACAATTTGATACAAGGTTAATTGAAAACGCTTCTTTCATGCGAATGAAGAATTTAAGTATCGGTTATACTGTACCATCCTCTCTTTTAAAGAAAGCCAAAGTATTTAAGGGCGTAAAAGTATTCTTAACTGGTCGTAACCTATTAACTATCACTAAATACACTGGTCCTGATCCTGAAATTGATTCAAACCTTACAACAGGGGCAAATCCAAATACAAAACAGTATACTGTAGGTTTTGAACTAACATTTTAATTAACCACTTAACGTGAAATGATTATGAAAAAATTTGTAAAAATAATGTCATTGGCGGTGGTTGTTATGGCTGCTGTCACATCTTGCGATCTGAATAAATACCCGTACGATTCAGTTGAACAATCGCAATCCTTCAAAACTATAAAAGATGCTACAACACTTGATAATGGTCTTTATGGAAATTTAAGAGCAAGACTTAACGGTATATATACATATACAACCGATGTACAGGCCGATGAGTTGAATGCAACAATGGATTTTGGAAACAGAAACGGATTTCCACACACATGGACTGGGTTCCTTGCTGACGATTATAACATTCGTGATATATGGTCGGGTTACTATAATGCATTGATCAATGTTAATAATTTCCTTAATAATGTCGACAATATATCATTGACAACACCTGCTGACACCAATTTGGTCAAGAATACGGCTTCAGTCAACAAGTACAAGGGTGAGGCATATCTGATGCGCGCATTTTACTATCATCAGTTGGTCTTAAAATGGGCAAAAGCATATGACCCGACAACGGCTGCTACTGATCCGGGGGTACCTGTTCTTTTGACTTTCGATTTAACTGCTAAACCTAAGCGCTCTACAGTTGCTGATACATATGCACAAATTCTTGCAGATATTGCCAAAGCAAAAACTTTGCTTGCTGTAGTACCTGGCACCCAGAATTCTATTAAATTGACCAAAGATTGTGCGCTGGCTCTTGAAGCTCGCGTTGCACTTTGCATGCAAAATTGGACTTTAGCAGCTTCATCAGCAAATACATTGATCAATTCCGGGACATACCCATTGACAACTATTCTCGCTGCTTTTAAAGCCATGTGGGTCAATGATGTCAGCACAGAAAACATTTGTCAATTGTTTGTTTCAAATCCTAATGAGTTAGCTAATACGAACAGTATCTATCTTGGTTATTCAAGTGCAAAGCTTTGGTACACACCCGATTTTATTCCTCAGCAATGGGTAGTTGATATGTACGCAGATGCTGACTTCCGTAAGGCTGTTTATCTGGATAAGAAACTTTTGTACATTGGTGGTGCGCNATATCCAAATATCTATTGTATCAATAAATATTACGGTAATCCTGCATTNTATACAGCTCCTCAGACCAATTACCAACAAAAACCTAAATTATTCAATATTTCTGAAATGTACCTGATCAGNGCAGAAGCTGCAGCCCATTCAACAACAACNGAAGCAGCTGCATTGNCGACAATGAATTTACTCANGGTCAGCCGTGGAATCCCTGCTTTAACAGGACTTTCAGGAACAAGTTTAATGAGTGCAATACAGGACGAACGCACACGNGAATTGCTTTGCGAAGGTACTCGTCTTGATGACCTGAAACGTTGGAAAATGGGATTTTCCAGAAAACCAGCTCAGAATTTAAATGTAATTATTACTGGTCCAGATTATAATCAAAAGGTAGTTGCTGCTGGCGATCTTAAATTTGTTTGGGGTATACCAACTAATGACCTGACTACTAATCCAAATATCGGTTTAGCAAATCAAAATCCAGGTTGGTAAACTAAACTTAGAATTCTATTTTACAAGTTTAATTGTATTAAATAGTTTTAAACAAAAGAAGGCGCTTCATCATTGAGGCGCCTTCTTTTGTTTAAGAATACAACAAAATCATTTAACAAATCATCAAACATTATTCATGAACGGTAAATATTTTTTAAATGATTTTAAACCTTATACTTCATTTATATCAACATATAATTTATATTTACCGCCAAATCAATTTCTCTAACCCAACATTTAATTACTTCATGAAAACCCTTACACAAACTGGCATCACACTGTCACTTGTCTTTTTGCTTTGCTTCACCGCAATGAATGTTTCTGCGCAAAGACGAGACACGGTTCGCATGCCTCAGACGCAAAATCCTGTCAACCAGGCTGCGACACAATCTCCACAGACTGCCGCTCAAAGAGCTCCTAAGCCTTATAAAGAGGTTATTACTGCAAAGGCTAAAACCAGTAAGGGACTTTTTACAGTTCACAAGGTCGACGATAAATATTATTTCGAAGTCGCCGATTCTTTAATGAAACGTGATTTCATTGCTATCACACGTTATGCTAAAACCACTTCCGGAGCAGGATTCGGTGGCGAAATACTCAATCAATCAGTTCTCTATTTCGAGAAAGGACCTGATAATAAGCTCTTGTTAAGGAATTCTTTGATCGTGAATATGGCAGCCGACCCAAACCAACCATTGGCGCAGGCTGTTGAAAACTCAAACGTCGACCCGATTGTTGCCGCCTTCGATATCAAGGCTTATAGCAAAGATTCAACAAGTTCAGTCATCGAAGTAACCGATTTTTTCAAAAGTGAAAATACGGTTATCTCTATGAGCAACAATACCAAAACCCAATACAAGTTGGGTGGCATCCAATCGGATCGTAATTTCATTGAAAGCATCAGGAGTTATCCGATCAATACTGAAATAAAAGTTTCAAAGACATTTTTAATCAATAACACTCCTTCTGGAGCAATGCCAACAAGAGGTGGTGCCGACAAGCCACTTCCCGCAACCGAAGCAGGTGTTGCGACTTTCGAATTCAACATTTCTATGTTGCTGCTTCCCAAGACACCAATGCACCGCAGAGCTTTTGATGCCCGCGTAGGATATTTTGCAGATAGCTTTACATCGTTTGACGAAAACAAACAAGGATCAGAAAAAGAGACTTTTGCCGTCAGATGGAGACTTGAACCCAAACCGGGTGATATCGAAAAGATGAAACGTGGCGAACTGGTTGAACCAAAAAAACAAATCGTTTACTATATCGATCCTGCTACTCCAAAAAAATGGAGAAAATATCTCATCCAGGGCATCGACGACTGGAATGTTGCCTTTGAACAGGCTGGTTTCAAGAATGCGATTAAAGCCAAAGAATGGCCTGAAAAAGATTCAACCATGAGTCTTGAAGATGCTCGCTTCTCTGTGGTACGCTACTTTGCAGCAGATATCGAAAATGCCTATGGCCCCAATGTTCATGACCCACGCAGTGGCGAAATCATTGAAAGTCACATCGGCTGGTACAATGATATCGTAAAACGTCTCTACAAATGGTATCTCATTCAGACAGCTACCATCGATCCACGTGCCAAAAACAAGGAGTACGACGAAGAGTTAATGGGACAATTAATGCGTTATGTTGTTTGTCACGAAGTAGGTCATACGCTTGGATTGCGTCACAACTTTGCATCCAGTGCAGCCATGCCCGTTGAAAAACTGAGAGACAAGGAATTTATCAAGAAATATGGTCAGTCAGCTTCGATCATGGACTATTCACGTTTCAACTATGTGGCTCAACCCGGAGATGGGATTACAGAACTCATTCCCCGCATATCCGTTTACGATAAATGGGCGATTGAGTGGGGTTATAAGCCCATATTTGATGTCAAAGATGTCAAGGCAGAAAAGCTGGAACTCAACAAATGGGTACGTTCACACGAAGGTGATAAAATGTATTTGTTTGGCAACGAATCGAGTCCATATGACCCACGTTTCCAGAGCGAAGACCTTGGAGACAATGCCATGAAAGCAGGTGAATATGGCATTAAAAATCTCAAGTTGATTCTTCCTCACCTGATTGAATGGACCAAAGAAGATGGGGATGATTATACTGATCTGGCAACAATGTATGGTGAACTTACTTCACAGTTTTCAAGATACATGGGCCACGCAGCCAAGAACGTGGGTGGTGTTTATGAAACACCCAAGACGTTTGACATGCCGGGCGCCCAGTTTGAAGCCGTACCCCGTGCAACTCAGAAAGAAGCTGTTGCTTTCCTCACGAAAAACATATTCATTACCCCTCTTTGGCTACAGGATAAAGAGATCATGAGCAGGATTTCTCATACCGGTGGATTAGAACTCATCGCACCAATACAGGAAAGCGCATTGAACAATGTACTCTCTGCTGCAAGATTGAATATGTTGGCAACCAACTATGGTGCCAACACGCAAAACTATTCGGTACAGGAACTACTTCAGGATCTCAAGAATGGCATCTGGACTGAAGTTCCTACCAGAAAAGCTGTAGATTATTGCCGAAGAAACCTTCAGAAAGCCTATGTAGAAAAACTATTGGGTATGATTGAACCGGCACCGCAAGCCGCTGCTGCAGCTGCACCCGCTGGAAGAGGTGGTAATGTTTCTATTTCTTCAAATAGCGACACCTACTCAATCGTAAAGAGTCAACTGAAGTCATTAATGAGCGAACTCAAAACAGCTTCAGCAACGACTGCAGACGCGATTACAAAGGCTCATTGGGCTGATCTGGCAGACAGAATTGACCAAACTTTAAATAAAAAATAAACCCTTTTATCACATAATTACAAACTGTTTAAATTTTGTTTTTCTTTTTGCCCGTAGGGCATAAATATCAATAGAAATGAAATTAAACCTCTTCTTTTGCCCGTAGGGCATTAACAATAAAAGTTGATCCCCTACGGGGAAAAGATTGATTATGTGAATGTTTCTATTGATATTTATTCCCTACGGGAAAATTTAAAAAGTTTATTAAAAAGCGAGGCTGTCTTTATTAAGGTACAGCCTCGTTTTTATTTTAACAAACTTCAAAACTGATCTTACAATAAAATGAAGATTCTTTTTTTAGGGATAGTTGTGTAAAGGTTCAGGAATACTTGAAGGATACTTAATGGATACTCTAAGAGTATCCATTAAGTATCCTTCAAGTATCCATAAAGTATCCTTTAAGTATCCATAAACCGATAATTATAGTAGTATTTTAAGGTGATTGAAATTATAAATTAGCTAAAGGGTATAAAAAAAATTCTGGCCTGTTAAAATTCAAATCAGATTTCAGTTGACCTATTTATTTATCAAAATTACAAAAAATCTCAATTAATAATAATACGCTTGCTTAGTTATCTAAAAAATCAACTGATTTAATGTATATTTGGATTGAAGTTTTTATAAATAGGTTTCGAACTTTAAACCTATCAAATCTTGCTTTCTAAAACATAAGGATATTGATCTTGTAACATTGATTTTCAGGAATATGGAAAATATATTACAGTTTACAAGTTGGTTGAAAAAGATCTCCACTCAATTCATTACGGAAAAAGATTTCGAAAGAATTGAAAAGACCTCCGTTAAGTTAAAATTTAAAAAAGGAGAAGTTATTTTAAAGCAGGGCAATCAACCTACACATGTTGCCTTTCTGGAAAGTGGAATTGTTAAGTTCAATTTTGAAAGCGAGTCAAATAAAAACACGATACTTACATTGGTTTCGGCGCCTAAAATTCTTGGAGGAGCAAACCTTTTTTATAAAGACAATAATCTGTTCTCAATTATTGCGGTCGAAGATTGTGAGATCATTCTGATTGATTCTGATGTATTACTTTCTTTGTTAACCACCTACGGAAAATTTGCTGTAGCGGTTTATCAGATAACTTCTGATATGTTCAAGAAATCTATTTTTAATTTCATTTCATTGGCCAACAAACAGAAAGAAGGAAGAATCGCTGACATCATTATCTATCTGGCTGAGGATGTGTATCATGGCAATGCATTTCATCTCTCACTAACCCGTAAAGAATTATCTGAGTTTGCTTGTTGCTCTACCGAAAACATCATCATGACATTGTCGAAATGGCAAACTGAAAACATCATTAAGATAACAGGGAAGCATTTAGAAATCACAAACTTAGAAAAGCTAAGACACATCAGCAAAATTGGATAGATAAGCCAACAAAGAATAGGAGCTGCCTTATTTTATTATTTTCATAATTGTCAGATTATAATAAAGGTTGATCCCCCCGCCGGGGAAAAGATAGATGATGTGAATGTTTCTACAGATATTAATTCCCTACTGAAAATTTAAACAGTTTCTAAGTATTTATTTTAAATATTTTTCAATCATCAAAAATAGATGATCAATTTTTAAGGGCTTTGAAATATAATCATTACAACCGGCTTCAAGGCATAGCCCTGCATCTGAACTCAATGCATAAGCAGTCGTAGCAATAATTGGTACATCCTGATTAAATGTTCTTATTCTTTTTGTCGCTGTCAAGCCATCCATCAGGGGCATTTTAATATCCATCAATATGACAGAGATATCCGGGTTATTTTTACATAACTTAACAGCTTCCAAACCATTTTTAGCAACGATTACTTTTATACCAGTTGATTTAAAAACTGTTTTCATGAAAGAGGCATTCGCATTTTCATCTTCAGCCAGAAGTAATGTTTTACCTACCCATATATCATGAAGAGGGTCTGAATTTATAACAGCTTTTTTCTCTACTACCGTTTCTGATGAAATACGCAAAGGGATTTCGAAGATAAAAGTACTGCCCTTTCCCAAAGATGATTTCACACATATAGTTCCACCGAGCATCTCCACATATGATTTAGCAAGAGAAAGTCCCAAACCGGTCCCGCCATATTTTCTGGAGTGTGTCAGTTCAACTTGTCTGAAACGGTCAAATATCACCTCGTGTTGTGATGGATCAATTCCAATTCCTGTATCTTCAATTTTGAATTTAAGTAGTTTATCAGTGGATGAGATATCAATGGATATTGTCCCATTATGTGTAAACTTCAATGCATTACCAATCAGATTATCCAAAATCTGTCTTAGTTTAAATGGGTCACTCTTGATTTCTACTTTATCCAAAGGAATAGTATTGTTCACCGAAATTTTCAGTCCCTTTTCAATAGCAAGTGGTTGATAGAAACTGTAAATCTCATCAATTAGTTCACTTATATTAAAATCAGTAGATTGAATTGTCTCCTCCCCTGCTTCAATTTTAGAAATATTGAGAATATCGGTAATGATATTCAATAATTGATGTGTTGAATGATCAATTGTATCAATGTATCTGTTTTTATCATGAACCGAAAGATTTGGCAATTTAAGTAATTGGGAAAAACCAAGAATACCATTCATGGGTGTCCTGATTTCATGAGACATATTTGCCAGGAATGCTGTTTTCAACTTGTCGCTTTCCTCTGCTTTTTCTTTGGCTAATAACAGCTCATTTGTTCGAATTGAAACCAACTCTTCAAGTTGATTGTTCATGTTTTGCAATTGTTCCTGAATCTTTAGCAGTTCCTGGTTTTTGGCTATGGCTGCTTCGTACGTTGACATCAACAAAGTCAACATTTGCATTTGATCTGCATTGATCAACCGTTGTTTTCCACCAAACATAATTTCAATGCCAAAGCTAACCCGATTGGTAAGATGGATTTTACGGTTTGCAATTATCTGTTCAATATGTGTTACCAGATACTCTTCAGAGTAAGGTTTGGTGATGAAATTATCTGCACCACAATCCAATCCTAAAATAACATCTTCAGGATTCGCTAAAGAAGTCAGGAGGATAACAGGAATATTTTCATTGCGTTTATCAGCTTTTACTTTGCGACACAATTCATAGCCATCCATTACAGGCATACATATATCGCTAATGATTACTTTGGGTTCATAATGCCCAAGTAGATCTAATGCCTGTTGTCCATTTTCAGCTACAATTGCTTTATAATGATGTTTTTCCAATAAGTATTTTAATTGGATTGCCTGTATAAGGCTATCTTCAGCTATGAGGATATCGACTATCTCTTTTTTCTCAAGTTCACTTTTGATCATAAGTCTTTGGTTTACTATTGAATAGGTCACTTTAATATATTAGAATATTCAAGTACGCATAGAAAGTAAAGGTTAAAATAATTATAACAAAAACCAATTATTTTATTCGTTTTGAATAAAGTTTATGATTTTCTTTAGTAACTCAACTAACAATGGCTCATTTTAATATTCATTTTCCAAAGAAATTAAGCGACTGATTTATGACTATTACTTTAAGTTGGAAACTTTATCATTTTTTATGGGTGAGTAATCCAATTTAGTAGTTCCATCCACAATCACTTTTTCAAAGAAACACTTAACGCCTGTTGCTTTATTTATATCTTCAATGTTTTGAATATGGAAATGTAAATGTGCTTCTGATGAATTCCCTGAATTTCCACAAAGCCCCAATGGCTGACCCTGAATAACTTTCTGTCCTTCTTTAACCTTTATGGACTGATGTTTAAAATGTCCAAAGAAAAGAAATTCATTGTTAACGGTTTTTAATATGATGGAATTTCCTCCTGCATTAAATGGATTCATTTCGCCGGGGATATTATCTTTTACCCCATCTACAACCAAAACGATCTCCCCGGCACAAGGAGATTCGATTTCCTTTCCAAAACAATAATAATCTTCATTTACCTTTCCATCTGTTTTAAATGATTTCCCCGACTGATCTTTGATCAGAAAGTCAAAAGCATTTTTCTGCGCTTCACTGACAACATGATAATTCAGTTCTTTCGTATCGCCGCCCCAGAACACAAACCAGGTATCTTTAAAGGGAAGCATCAGTTTTGTCTGGTTTCTTTTGATGATCGGGAGATTATCTTCTTTAAATGGCTTTAGGAAAAGCCCGTTTATTTTAGAATCATTGTCGATTGCAATATTTACGACAAATAAATTTCTCTCAAATTTAGTTTTATATGAAGCATAGACCTGATTTTCATATTTGATGAAATCCATTTGCAGAATATTTCCCGACTGGTCTTTTACTCCGGTAAGCAGTTCTTTTGTTTTCTCAAGCGGTAATGCATTCTTCATCACATCGGCAAACATCATAAATATGCTGTCGAATTTACCCTGATTATAAGCTATTTTAAACTTTTCGGCTATTGCTTTATTACTGGGTTTCTCAACCTGACCATTAACACTGACGATTAAAAAGGTAAATATTATTATCCAAAGAATGTTTTTCATAGTTTCAATATTTAATTGATTCAAAATTAATAAATTCTATTTTATTTCAAACATTAAAAATATTACGGATTATAGCATTTGTTAATGTTATATTAATGTTTTAAAACATGATTTTACATTATAAGGGTTAGTCTGTCAAATATACTGTCATACATGAATTAATTCTGAAACCCCTTTTTATTAAAAACAAAAGAATGATCCAAAAAATTACCCTTTTAGTACTTGGTTGTTTATTGCTTTTGTCTGTCAATGTACAAGGACAGAGACAAATGGAAAAATTAGATCGTGGTTTAGTGGCCGTGAAAGACAGCAGTGGCGTTTTTATCAGTTGGCGAGTCCTGGGAACAGAATGGACTTCCACCGGTTACAACCTTTACCGTGATGGCAAGAAGATCACAACAATTTCTAATACAGGAGCATCTAACTATATTGATCCCACAGGAACTTTAAATTCTGAATATTATGTCAAGGCTGTTGAAGGAGGGAAAGAACTTGCTGCTTCTGAAAAAGTAAAACCCTGGACTGATTTCTACAAAACCATCCCGCTTCAAATTCCAGCCGGAATGACCATGCCCGACAGTTCTAAATGTTCATACCAGGCCAACGATTGCAGTGTTGGTGATTTAAATGGTGATGGCAAGTATGAAATCATTCTGAAATGGGATCCCACTAATTCAAAAGATAACTCGCGAGCTGGTTATACAGCCAATGTTTACCTTGATGCCTATACCATTTCAGGAACCCGTCTTTGGAGAATAGACCTTGGAAAGAATATCCGTGCAGGGGCTCATTATACGCAGTTTCTGGTTTATGACTTCGATGGAGATGGCAAGGCTGAAGTTGTTTGCAAGACTGCTCCCGGCACAAAAGACGGACTTGGCAATTATCTGACAGGAGCTGCCAAGGGAACAGACAATAATGCCGATTATCGAATTAAAGATGGCAAATCAAAAGGATATATTCTTTCCGGCCCTGAATACCTCACTATCTTTAGAGGTACTGACGGCAAAGAGCTACAGACAGTAAATTATGATCCCCCACGTGGCAATGTTGCAGACTGGGGCGATAACTATGGTAACCGTTTAGACCGTTACCTGGCCTGCGTTGCTTATCTGGATGGCAAAACACCAAGTTTTGTAATGTGCCGCGGATATTACACCAGAGCCTATCTGGCAGCATACAATTGGAATGGAAAATCCATCACTAAAAAATGGGCATTCGACAGCAATGATAAAGGCAACGAAGGTTACATGGGTCAGGGATGTCATTCTCTCTGTGTCGGTGATGTTGATGGCGATGGAAAAGATGAAATTGTCTATGGCGCCTGTACGATTGATCATGATGGAAAAGGACTCTACACCACAAGACTGGGACATGGAGATGCATTGCATCTTGGCGATTTCGATCCTACCCGACCAGGTCTTGAAATCTGGCAGGTTCATGAAAGTCCAAATAAAAATGGTGGTATTGCAGGCTCGTTCCGTGATGCTAAAACCGGAGAAGTCATTTTTAAATACTTGGCTACCGGTGATGTAGGAAGAGGAAACATTGCAGCCATGATCCCAGGTATGGTTGGCGCTCAGTGCTGGTCAGCAGGTCCATTATTTTCTTGCAAAGGTGAAGTTCTTTCAACACCAAAACCAACATCTGATAATTTTTCTATCTGGTGGGATGGTGACGACAACCGTGAACTACTCGATGGGAACAGAATTGATAAATTAGGTAAAGGCAGATTGGTTTCAATGGGTAATTATGAAAAAGCAATGGGTTGTAACGGCACCAAAAACACACCTAACCTTCAGGCCGATTTATTTGGTGACTGGCGCGAAGAGGTCATCCTTCATTCAAGTGACAATTCTAAACTGATTATATTTACGACAACGGCTCCAACAACCCGTCGTCTATATACCCTCATGCACGACTCTCAATACAGACTCTCTATAGCATGGCAGAATGTAGCATATAACCAACCTCCCGATGTAAGTTTCTATATTGGACCGGGCATGACAACACCCCCAACACCAAAAATAATACCCTGGAAATAACAATAAAAAAGCCCCTTAACAGGGGCTTTTTTATTTAGTATCTCATACTCCAGAAGTATGGCTCCTCAGCTTTTCGCTTTTCCGCCATATATTTTCGCAATATCGCGTAATACTCAGTCTCTTTGATCTTCTTACCCTTGATTTTCTTTGGCATATCAAGCTCAGTAGTGAGTTTCTTAAGTGCAATCTGATCGGCTGTGATCACCAAAGCGCCGTCGTTGATATTGACTTCAAGAATCAGACCCGGCAATCCAAAGAAACGCTCGGGACCTCCACTGTTCAAAATATCCAGGGCAAACCAACCAATCACTTTTTGTTTTTTGATTGTATCGTTCCACTGTGCATTCATACAGATGTGTCCTTCAATCTCCTTCATCTCGTTGAGTATTTTCCATTTGGGCATATGTATGGAATCTTCTATGATATATGTTTTACCGGCCATATCAATAATATCACGCATAGTCTTCTGGTCATAATTGCGTGTAATGGTATATGCATCTTTCAGCCAGGAATATCCCGCATCTCCTTTATTGGCGCTTTCGTCCGAATCTTCATATTTCGTTTGTGTAGGTGTAAGAAAGAGTCTGGAATAAGTTTTATAAACACCCCGGTCTCCGATCATGTAAGTCATCTTGTCAACAGCTTGTTTACTTAAGTAATCTACAGCGGCCATCTTTTTTGCCCAGTCATTGGTCATCAGATAGCGTACTGAGCCTTCAATCTTTTGTGCTGAAGCAAGCGTCGTTATTAAAAGAAATGCTGCCAGAACCCCCAATTTAAAACCAGAAATGATATGATTATATTTTTGCATTTTATATAGTTGTTTGATAATAAATAAATAATGAAAGATTACATCATGATCATCATGCCACCCTGTTTCTGCAGTTTGGTCTCAAACCCTTTGATATTGTAACTCAGCGTCAACATAAAATAGCGGGCAAGTGTATTTGCCTGAGAACGAAGAATATAATTCTGGGCACCTGTTTGTGAAATAGATTGGTTGCGGTTAAAGATATCAAATGCAGCAAACCGCATTTCAACCCTGTTATTTTTCCCTATGAGCTGACGGACAGAAGCATTCATCATTGGGATAGTCTGGTTGAAACCAAGTTTCTCATTCTTGTATACGGAGTAATCAAAGTTCGTTTCGAAAAATGATTTAGCCAGGAACTGCCATTTGGCTGAATAACTCGCCGTATAATTCCGGATATTCTGGTTTTGTTCCTTTCTGAATGAGTAAGTGATATCGTTAAAGTTAATGCGTCCGGAGATACCAAAAACCAGTTTTGGAAAAGCAGTAAGGTTCAAACTTGTTCCTGCCTGGTAACCTATATTCTGGGTTGTGTTCTTCACTTCATTGATAAAAGTTGGAGAGCTGCTCGAATTCACACCAACATTTAAGTTCATCGTCAATTTGGTCTTGATGATCGGGAAACTGGATCCTCCGAAGAGTGAAAAGCTATTGCCTCCACTGACATTCTCAGGTCTTGAAATAGTCTGCAACCCAATGTTATTTACCAGTGTAATGGTCTGATTATAGGTAATCTGGCTGACGTAACTCTGATAAGTTGCCATGGCATAGATGCTTGACATATTGGATATATTAAATCGCATCACGGTCAGGTTAAAACTATGACTTCTTTGTGGTTGAAGCTCTGTATTGCCTTCAGTTTTGTATGCCAGGTTATTGACATCAGAAATAGGCATCAGCTGACTGACCGAAGGTTCACTAACATTGAAAATATACCCCAGGCTCACAAAAGAAGACTTGGTCACCTGCCAATTAACGTTCATATTCGGGATCCAGTTAAAATAGGTCTTGTTGATCGGATCTTGAAGATCAGGTAAATTCTTTTGAATAGAATAATTACCCTTGAGTTGTAACTGTTGTCCGGCAACACCTGCTGAAACATTCAAACCCTTGAGAGAAAGGCGGAAGGTGGTTCCAAGACGGTTATACAACACATTATTGGTATAGTAAGCTGATGAACTATCGACTCTGACATTCTGAAGCAATGTATTCTCCGTCAATCTGTCCTGGACATTTGAGGTAGCACTGAAATTATAAAAGGTTTCCCAAAACATTTTTTTGGACAAAGGTTCAGTCAGCAACAAGCTGGATTTAAACTGATTGGTCTTGATATTGTTAGCGCTACTCAACAATTGTTCCTGTTCAGCAACCGTATTGGCCTGAAAGAACCTGTTCAGTGAATAAGGGTTGTCCAATCCATTTGTCTTGCTTGAGTTAAAGCCTCCACTCCATGCAAAACTGGCACCTTTTTTCTTGAACAGATGACGAAAGATTGCTGCACTGGTGATATTCCATGCATCAAGGTTATTGTTGCTCACCGTTTTCAGCGTACGTGTTAGCACATCACTGGCATCAGTATAGATCGAATTGAGTGTGTTATGATCCGTTGACTTGCTGTAGGTAATATTTGCTTTTGCAATCAATACATCGCTCGAGTCGATTTGTTGTTCTAAGCGAAGTCCGGCACTGTGATTACCCCTGAAATTCTTTCCCAGAGTGGAATCGGCATTTTTAAAACTAGAGTTCTGAAGGAAGGTCTCTTTGGCTGAAGATTGAACCAGTGTGCGGGTTGTTTCATTATACAAGTAGCTGGAGTTGAATTTTGTTTTCTTGTTATCGAAATTATAGTTCACCCCGGCCCCGTAATTATCGGTAAGTCCCCTGCCATCAAACCCATTCGTTCCATTACTCATGGAAATAATCACACCTCCAAGACCGCCGCCAAATCCAAAGTCGCCATTGTCATAGTTACTGAATGTATTTTGACCTTTGAATTCACCCAGATCCTCCCAGTTAACACCCGTTTGGTTGATATTGTTGCCATATCCAATAAAAGAAAGTTGTTCTTTTTTATTAAACCTGTTATAACTTCCACGTGCAGCCCATCGATCCTGGTCACCTGCAGCTGCAGTGAGTTTACCAAAAGCACCTTTCTTGTATTCTTCTTTCAGACTCAGGTTCATGGCCTTGTCCTTTTTTACACCATCGTCGACACCGGTAAGTTTTGACTGTTCTGACTTTTCATCAAATACCTGAACCTTTGAGATGGTCTCGGCGCCAAGGTTTTTGGTAACACTTTTTGGATCGTCACCAAAGAAAGTCTTACCCTCAACATAAACGCGTTTCACATCCTTACCCTGAGATTTGATATTCCCGTCGACGTCAACCTCCATACCCGGAAGCCTTCTGAGCAGATCTTCTACCGTCGATCCGGGTGGAACCTTGAAAGAGGATGCGTCATATTCAATCGTGTCGCCTCTGAACTTCAACGGAGCTCTGGCAGCCTTAATGACCACCTCCATCAACTGTTTTGAAATCAGTTTAAGTTTGATAGTGCCAATGTCATTGACATCAATTGCAGACACCCCAAGGTTTTTCTGATAAGGAAGATAACTCATGTGAGAGATCTTCAACAGATAACCACTGTTTTTGAGACTTCTGAATTCGAAGGCTCCCTTTTCGTCAGCCTGTGTGAAGTTGACAAGCGTTGAGTCTTTGGCGTTGAGCAACATGATCATTGCTGAGGGAATGCTTACCCCTGACGAATCACAAATAGCTCCTTTGATAGTTGCCCTGGCTGGTGCCTGAGCGAAAAGAAAGTTTGAACACATTAAAAGTAGACCAAGAAGGTAGAGCGCTTTTCTCATTTTTAAACCGATTAGTTTTGGTAATATTAATTTATATGTTTACAAATATCAAGCCGTTACAGGATATGATTGCCAATTATTCAGTACATTTCTTTCAAGAAATACACTTTTATTTTCAATGCGTCCAATCATCTCGCAATATTACGACATCCTCGTAGTCAATGTCAAGTCCTCATTACGAATTATTCGTAATAATTGTTAAATCCCGAAAAAATGGTGCCATCCACTATTTTCAATTGATGAGTCAAAAATAGGATATTTAATATTTTGACCCATTTAGATATAAGATGAAATGACCAAAAAGCAATCCCAATTGTTCAGAAACGATGTTGAGTTGTTTAAAGATTTTGGTTCAGTTGTTAGAAAATGTAGGGAGGGCCCTTGTGGCTCTCCTATCCGGAAAAGAAGAATTTTATTCATACTGCCCTGGAGACCCATAAGGGCCTCCCTACATCACCAACATTATCGTACAATAGAACCAGCTGGTGCTGATTTGCAATCCAATAATTTCAGTTTAAAAAGAGGGAGGTGTCCAAAAAGCCAAATCCGGTCGTTGAGCGAAGTCGAAACGACATTGATGATCAGGCAATGTCACTTCGACTTCGCTCAGTGACCGGGCTTTT
>JGI24140J50213_10000493_pt1 | contig 18363 bp, 18 predicted proteins | sample BarGraIncu00222A_FD_50213 | JGI IMG/M metagenome (IMG submission 50213)
AGTGCCGTAGGCAAATTATAATAATTGCTAAAGTCATTTTAAATAGTGCCGTAGACAAATTATAATAATTTCTAAAGCTATTTTAAAAAGTGCCGTAGGCACGTCATGATTGTAACAAATACCCCTTCACCCCATTGGAAGCCCCGTAGGGGTGACATTATTAAAACATTATTATTGCTTACGCATTTTATAAAACATCAAACATGAAAAAACTTGTCCTGGCCCTATTTTTAACCTTCTTCGCCATTCATCTTTTCAGCCAAACTGAAACGATCTCCATCAAAATCGATCTCAACAAAACCACCGGCAAAATGAACCCCTTCTGGGCCTGGTTTGGTGCCGACGAACCCAACTACGCCACCATGAAAGATGGCAAAAAACTTTTGACAGAACTTGCTGCCTTAAGCCCCGTTCCCGTTCATTTCCGGGCACACAATCTTATGAATACCGGTGATGGTGTTGCAGCGCTGAAATGGGGCTCAACCAATATGTACACCGAAGACAAAGATGGAAAACCTGTCTACAACTGGACCATTGTTGATCACATCTTCGACACCTATCTCAAACGCAAAATAAAGCCTTTGGCTCAGATCGGCTTCATGCCCGAAGCCCTTTCAACTCATCCGGAGCCATATAAGCATGATTGGGCCCCCGGGTTGCCATATAATAGAATCATTACCGGATGGGCATATCCTCCGAAAGATTATAAGAAATGGGCCGAATTGATTTATCAATGGGTGAAACATTGCACCACAAAATATGGCAAGACTGAAGTCGAAAGCTGGTATTGGGAGTTGTGGAATGAACCCGATGGCTCATATTTAGTGACACCTGATAAGTTGAAAGAATATTGCAAGATGTATGACTTCGCTTCTGATGCCGTGAAACGCGCATTGCCCACTGCCCGCATCGGTGGTCCCCATTCAACAGGAGGAGCAGCCAAATTCCTCAAAGGATTTATCCAACACTGCCTGAAAGACACCAACAGTTGTACCGGCAAAGTTGGCGCCCCCTTTGATTTCATTGCCTTCCATGCAAAGGGATCACCCAGAATCGTCAATGGCATCGTCCAGATGGGCATCCGTTCGCAAATCAAAAACATTAACGACAACTTTACAGTGATTGCCTCTTTCCCGGAAACAAAAAACATCCCCATCATCATCGGCGAATCTGATCCCGAGGGTTGTGCAGCCTGCGGAATGAATACCAATCCTGAAAATGCATACCGCAACGGCACCATGTATTCGAGCTACACGGCCGCTTCTATTGCAAGGATTTATGATCTGATGGATGATTATGGTGTGAACCTGATTGGAGCTGTCAACTGGTCGTTTGAATTCGAAAACCAACCCTGGTTTTATGGCTTCCGCGATCTGGCAACAAATGGTGTTGATAAACCCGTTCTCAATGTCTTCAGGATGCTGGGAATGATGAAAGGAAACCGCGTTGAAGTAACTGGAAATCTTGCTTATGACTTTAAATCAATCCGTGATGGAAGCGTCCGGGGATTGAAAACAGATGTCAGTGCCCTGGCCAGTGTGGATAAAAAACAAACTACAGTCCTACTTTGGAACTATCATGATGACGACATTCTGGATGCGGGCTCACCGGTTAAACTTCAGATAAAAGGTGTTCCTGCAACACAAGCAATCATGTCACATTATCGCATTGATCAAGAGCACAGTAATTCATACCAGGTATGGAAAAAAATGGGATCACCTTTAAAACCCACACCTGAACAAATTGCAACATTGGAAAAAGCTGGTCAGCTTGAACAACTTTCAAAACCCGAAACCATTAAAATCACCAACGGCGAAGCACTCATCAAAATGCAACTTCCCCGTCAGGGCGTTTCACTGATAAAACTGACTTATTAATTTAATGTAAACCAAAACTAAAGTGTGTGTTTTCTAAGAATTCGAAAAATTGTACTGATAATAGCTCAATTGTCTGTTTGCACTTCAATCCCGTAGGGATGTCATGATTGTAACAAACAAGCTACTAATACATTGAGCCCCGTAGGGGTGACATTATTTTTTTAATTTTATTATTAAATTTAGACTTTATTCTGTGTTAAAAATATTTCAAAAAATGAAAATTAAAAAATCATTATTACCTGTTTTCTATTCTACCATTCTTTTTGTCCTGATTGGCTTAACCGCAAATAGTCAGATCAGACAAAAATCTCCATTTCAGTCAGTAAACGTATTCCCTGACAATCCCGCGCTACAATATACTGGTCGGATCGATCATTCAAATCCAAAACAACCCATTTTCTATTGGGCAGGCACTTCAGTAAAAACACAGTTTACCGGAACTTCATTGGGAGTTTATCTTTCTGATCCCCAAGGCGATAACTTTTACAATGTCTTCATTGATGACCAAAAATTCATCATCAAATGCGGAAAAGGAGACTCTTTATATCATGTTGCAACCAAACTGAACAATGCTCTTCACAAACTCGAAATCACCCGTCGCACAGATCCCAGCAGCGCTTTCAACAGGTTCGAAGGTTTCGTGATCGATAAAGGAGCAACAGTTTCAAGGCCCGCGCCAATGCCAAAGTTAAAATTCGAGATCTATGGCAATTCCATCACATCCGGACACGGCATTCTGGATGAAAGCCGAAATAACAATGCCGATTTTGCCACATGGAACAATTATGAAGCCTATGGCGCCGTCACAGCTCGCAACCTCAATGCTGAATATCGCTGTATTTCAAGAAGTGGCATTGGATTTATCATCAGTTGGTTTCCATTGATCATGCCCGAAATGTATGACCGCCTCAATCCTGCAGACCCTAACAGCAAATGGGATTTTTCGAAATGGACGCCCGATATCGTGGTCATTAATCTTGGACAAAACGACTGTTGGCTCATCAAAAAACTGAATCCGGTACCGGAAGAGCCGGAAATCATCCAAAGATATTGTGATTTCGTAAGTCTTATCAGGGCTAAGTATCCCAAAGCTGCCATTTTCTGCGTGTTAGGCAACATGGATGCAACTCAGACAGGATCACCCTGGCCGGGCTATATCCAAAAAGCCGTTCAAAAACTCAGCACTGAAAAGAGCGACAAAAACATTTATTCCCTGATTTTCCCTTACAAGAACACCCCTTCACATCCAACCATCAGCGAACACAAACTAATGTCGGACAGTCTGACTGCATTCATCAAACAAACTTTGAACCTGAAACAGGAATAAATAAAAGGTTAAGTAAATCTGAAAACTTTAGTATCTTTTGTCATGAAAAATAATTTTATACCAATAATAGTATTGTTGTTTATGGCATTTGTTTCTAATGCACAAAAGCCAGTTCTTTATATAAAATCAGATAAATACGAGGGTGTTATATTTTCCAGATTACCAATGAATATGGGTATTAAACAGCCCCAGTATATTCCTACAGAAAAAGAGATTACCAGAATGGAAAAAATACTTGTTGGTCCAATTGGAAAATCATTTTTTGCTCGCATAAAGAAAAACCCTGATTATCAATATAAATGCGATTTTGCAAACAACCTCCAAGAATATAAACGACATTATTTCGGAGATTGGAATAAAAACGATAAGTTAATCCGAGCATTTTTTTTCAAAGAGGCACCCAAAAACGTGAACTGGAAAAAATCATGGTTTTGGATTCAAGACGGTGGTTGTGATTATTTCCAAATTATATATTCAATTAAAAGCGGAACACCATTGGGTTTATGGATTGGGTCATTTCAATAGTTATTAAATTCAAAGTGCACCCCAAAAACTGTAGTTATTTGTGTTATTAATTCCTTACTTGGCTAACAACGCTTTTGTGTGCCTGATTAATTCAAATCCTCCAATTTCACCATGCCCTGGAATTACTATTTTGGCAGATGGGAATTTTTTAATCAGCTTATCTATTGTCCCCGGATAAGCCGATAAATCCCCATCGGCAGTATTTCCCAAATTTTTACTATCCATGCTTTTAATCATACATCCCGGAAACAGAATCTGTTCAGAAGGAATCCAAACCACAATATTATCAAGGGTATGAGCTGCTCCAAAATAGTAGTATTTGATCAGTTTATTACCAAGTTTCAACTGCAGCGAATCCTTAAAACCATAATCCGGAACCGGTAAATGTTTAGATTTGGCAATATCAATGGTCTTTTGATTAGCATAAGACTTGATGTGAAGACTTTGCAGATAACCCAGACCACCCATACAGTCACTGTGCCAATGATTTGGAACAAAACCAACTATCTTTAGTTTTAAATTATCTTTTAGCCAGGAAACCAGGTCATTTGTCTGTGAATCTGTCACAGGCGTATCAAACAAAAAAGCCTCTCCCTCATTAATAAATATCAATCCGTTTGAAGCAACCCGCCCATAGGGAGGTATCTCTGCGTACGAAACATGCACATATGCATGTTCAGACAATTTAATCAACTCAATATCATTGGAAATCTTAATCCGCCGATAGCCGGACTGAGAAAGCCCACAATAGTAAAACAATACGGCGATTACAACAATTATCAGCTTTTTCATAATGACATCTTAATTGGCAGTCGGATGAATAATTCCCTTAATTTGTGATCTGATTTATTCCTAAAACAAAGTTACAAAAAAGCCAACCCCACAGTCAAGGATTCGGGGTCTGCCAAACTCCGCCATCCACCGCCAATCTCCTCCAACATTACTTTTCTTACCAAAAAAGGAAAAAATATCTTACCTTTGAGTTAATTAAATCATATCATGGAATTCAATAATGAAAATCTGGTCAAACTTATTGTCGAAAGGTTAAAACCACTTAACCCTTTGAAAATAATATTGTTTGGCAGTTATGGATATGGTACTCCAAATGCAGATAGTGATCTGGATATTTGTGTTGTTAAAAAAGAAATACAATCAAAATATCAGGAACAAAGGGAAATCAGGGAATGTCTTCAAGATCTGTCAATTGCTAAAGATATTCTTGTTGCAAGTGAGAAAGAATTTGATTTTTATAAAAATCAATATGGATCAGTTTTCATGGATATTGAACGTAAAGGCAAAGTCTTAATGCTTAATATATAGATTTATTTGATTTTCAATAATTTATCTTAAATATCAATTTTTTCAAAAGCTTCCGGTTGATTCTTCGAATATTCTTTGACACTTCCTTGAATATTCCCGGATAATTCTCCTCTAACCCAAAAATTTCCTGATTAAATCCCATTTCTTTCCCGTATTAATGCCGTATTATATCATACGGCATAAATACTGCTAAAATACGGCCTAAATACGGCAATGATACGGCTTGGAGAAGAATTATACGGGAGTTATCCTTACTTATTCAAAGAATATTCGAAGAATGAACATGTCTTGTTCTGAAAATGTTTGACAAATATCCGAATCAAAATCAAATGAGCTATTGATCTGGTTTCGAATACGTCTATGCCAACAAAAGTAGTTCATTTTTTGCCAAAAAGCAACAAATATTGACAGAAAATTGTGATCCTGCTGCTATTTGATTTGGTTAAAAATGAAAATATAACAAATCAAGATCTAATTTTACGACTCAATTTCAGTTTTGTGATACTTATATGACCACTGATTATTCTTAAAACCTCAATCTTTTCTGAAGTTATCCTATAGATAACCAAGTAAGAGCCAAGTATAATATTTCGATAAATCTTGGTTTTTGTTTGTAAATGTCTGCATTAGGGATGTAAATAATACATCAAATCTAAACTCCAAACCCTGCTGTAAATATCCGCTATAAAACTTTTAGCTGCAATTGAGCCAAATAAATCCTCTCCATGAATATAAACATCTATGAGATCTAAATCAAATTGTTGGGAAATGACTACTTCTTTTCTCTTGTTTTCACCCATAACTCAAAATATTCCATTGATTCCTGTAAAGTGAAAAATGGACCTTCTTCTGCTTTCTGAATTCCTGAAACAAATTCTTCTTGAGTCAGCTTTGTGTCGGGAAGAACCCAATTCTTTTCTTTGCTCTTTATCTTTTTTGATTTAATTTCTTTCATTTTGAAATGAATTTACACAAAGGTACAATACAGAATATGATAAATCAATAAATGATTGTTAATTCTATATGACAAATGATTTCCTTTAAAAAGATCAGGCAAATTTAACGATCAGCTCTGTGAGACGAGTAGCAAAACCACATTCGTTATCATACCAGGCCACGATCTTTACGAGGTTGTTCTTTTCGCCCAAAACTGCAGTTAGTCCGGCATCAAAAATGGCGGAATGGGTATTGCCAAGAATGTCAACTGAAACGATGGGGTCTTCGGTATATTCCAGGATTCCTTTCATGGGTCCTTCGGCAGCAACTCGGAATGCATCATTGATTTCCTTCACGGTGACTGAGCTTTTGAGCGTACAAGTGAGGTCTGTTAGTGAACCATCGGGTACCGGAACACGAATTCCAAAGCCTCCAAGTTTGCCCTTGAGATGTGGGAAAATGCGGGTAACAGCTTTTGCAGCGCCGGTTGTTGTTGGCACGATAGATTGCGCAGCAGCCCTTCCTCTGCGCCAGTCGGTATGGGGAGCATCGATCAGGTTCTGATCGCGGGTATAAGAATGGACGGTTGAAATAAATCCATCCTCGAGACCCCAATTATCGTCCAGAATCTTAATCATGGGCGCCACGCAATTGGTAGTACATGATGAATTTGAAATAATCAGGTCGTTGCGGTCGATCACATCGTCATTGATGCCAAGTACGACAAATTTTATGTCGTTGGCTGAGGCCTTTGCAGGTGCCGAGATAATCACTTTTCTTGCACCGGCTGCAATGTGTTTCATGGCGTTTTCTTTGTCGGTAAAGAGCCCTGTAGATTCAACCACCACATCGATGTTCATCTCACCCCAGTTGATTTCCCCTGGCTTGGAACTGCTAAAAACTTTAATGGAATGATCGTTCACAATGATACAATCGCCTTCAACTTTAATAGTCCCGTCGAAACGGCCATGAACAGAGTCATATTTCAACAGATGCGCCAGATTGTCTACCGGCGCAAGATCGTTAATAGCAATCACTTCAATGTTTTCATTCTTTGCCATCATCCGAAAAGCAATCCTTCCGATACGGCCAAACCCGTTGATGGCAACACGTATTTTTTTCATTCTTCAAATAATTGAAATCCGGTGCAAAGTTACAAAAAGGAAACTATCTCCTTTTCTTTATCTTTGCCTGAAACATTTTATATATTATGCAAAAAGCCATCAACTATTTGACTGAAAATAAAGACCGGTTTCTTGAAGAACTTTTTGGTCTTATCCGCATCCCATCCATTAGCTCATTGCCTGAAAATAAACAAGATATGGTGCGTGCAGCCAATTATTGGAAAGATTCAATCTTAAAAGCGGGTGCCGATAAAGCTGAAGTCATGACCTCTGACGGTAACCCTGTCGTCTATGGAGAAAAAATAATCAATCCCGATTTGCCTACCGTTTTGGTTTATGCGCATTACGACGTGATGCCTGTTGACCCGATAGAACTTTGGGATTCACAACCATTTGAGCCCATCGTGAAGGATGGAAAGATTTATGCTCGGGGAGCAAATGATGACAAAGGCCAGGGATTTATGCATGCCAAGGCTTTTGAGTCGATGGTGAAGTCGGGAACGCTACCGTGTAACGTGAAATTCATGATCGAAGGCGAGGAAGAAATTGGCTCACCGAGTCTGGCAAAATGGTGTAAAGAACACAAAGAAATGCTGAAGGCAGATATCATGTTGGTTTCGGATACAAGCATGATCGATCCGCAGACTCCCGGTGTGACTGTAGGTTTGCGGGGGTTGACATACATGCAGGTCGAGGTTACGGGTCCTGAAAAAGACCTCCATTCGGGAATATTTGGTGGTGCTGTGGCCAATCCAATAAATGTATTGTGCAAAATGATTGCCTCTTTGATTGATGAAAAGGGACACATTACCATTAAAGGATTCTATGACGATGTGATCGAATACAGTGATGATGAAAGAAAAGATCTGGCCCTCAAGCCCTTTGACCATGCAGAATTCAAACAATCTCTTGGCATTGATGAAGTGGCCGGAGAAGATGGATATACGACTACAGAACGTACCGGAATCCGTCCGACCCTGGATGTCAACGGAATTTGGGGTGGGTATATTGGAGATGGAACCAAAACTGTTCTTCCTTCAAAAGCCCATGCAAAAATTTCAATGCGCCTTGTTCCTAATCAGGATTGGCAGAAAATTGCGCAATTGTTTGAAGATCACTTTAAAGCAATTGCGCCAAAGAGTGTTAAAATAAAAGTAGAAGCTTTGCATGGCGGTCAGAGTTATGGGATTCCGGTTTCATTGCCGGCTTATAAAGCGGCTTGTGACGCTTGTGTGGATGTCTTTGGAAAGAAACCCATCCCGTTAAGAAGTGGTGGAAGTATTCCGATCATGTCTGCTTTTGAAGAGATCCTTGAAATAAAATCAATATTGCTTGGGTTTGGACTGGAATCAGATGCTGTCCATTCGCCCAATGAAAACTTCAGGTTAGAAAATTTTTATAATGGTATCGAAACCATTATCAGATTTTATGATCATTTCTCCAAAATAAAATAAGAAAACGATTAATAAGAAAGTCCCGTAGGGACGTCATGATTGTAAAACTGTCGTTTATAAAGTTCTTAGCCCCGTAGGGGTGACATATATTATTTCTAATCAAATATTTATGTCACCCCTACGGGGCTAATATTGGATTGTGGTTTTTGTTACAATCATGACGTCCCTACGGGACTTTACAATTATTGTAACTACAGACAAAATAATATGGGTGGTCATTTTTCAATATACATTACTGCCCTACAGGAAAAAGAAAAACCGAACACATAAAATTTCTAATGGTTAATGCCCTACGGGCAAAATGAAGGGAAAAAATGAATTTCTATTGACATTAAAGCCCTACGGGCGAAATAAAGAACTAACAATTTGATTTTCAACATCTATCAACTTGATTATTATCAACATATTCTAATAAATAATAGGGTTTGGTGATAATTTTATTAATAAGTTGTTAATTTTTAACTTTTGTTTACGACTTATTTTAATTAGTTTTGGATTCTCAAGCCCCTAAAATCAATTATGCAGATTAAAAAAAATATTCCAAACGCCATTACATCATTAAATCTGGTGAGTGGTTGCATCGGCATTATGCTGGTATTAAGGGGATCAGTGGAATTAGGTTCCTTTTTTGTAATCATTGCTGCAGTCTTTGATTTCTTCGATGGTATGGCAGCACGTTTACTCCATGTTCACTCTGAAATTGGCAAAGAACTTGATTCTTTGGCTGATTTAGTTTCTTTTGGTGTACTTCCGGGTGCTTTGGTTTTTGTGATGCTTGAACAAAGTATTGCTCCCAACTGGGTAGTTTATTTTGCTTTGCTCATTCCTGTCTTTTCAGCTATTCGTCTTGCGAAGTTCAATCTGGACACCCGTCAGTCGGAATCATTTCTAGGATTACCTGTTCCGGCTAATGCAATTTTTTGGGTTGGTATAACCTATATCAACACCCGGGTTTTTGCATCAGGTTATAATGTTTTTTTGCAATCGATTTTTAATCAGCCACTAATCATAATAATTCTGACAGTAGTGTTATCACTGCTTCTAGTATCAGAACTACCTCTATTCTCACTAAAGTTCAAGAATTTAAAATGGGCTAATAATCAAACCCGTTTGATATTTATTGGATTGGCACTACTTTTATTCCTGGTGTTCGGTGTAGGTTCCCTACCAATGATTATTGTACTGTACATTATCATTTCAATCTTTGTTAATATGCGCGCATTTAAAAATGCAAATTAACCGTAAAATGAAACGATGAACAAAAAAATACGAATATTACTTGTGACCATCTTTATATCTCTGTTGATGTTTGATGGCAATCAATTGAGGAGTTCAATCTCTTCACGCTTTGAAATTATTTCCGATAACGATCTGGATGCACTGGCTAAAACCATCAATTCAGATATTATCAATAAACTTGATTCTGTTTTCAATATATATGCCGTACAGGGTTTTTCGGGAAGTGTTTTGGTAGCATCAAACGGACATGAGCTTTATACACGCAGCACTGGTTTTTCTAACTGGGAAACGCTGGCTGATATCAATGAAAACAGCATCTTTCAATTGGCTTCTGCCAGCAAGCAATTCACTGCCATGTCTATTATGTTGTTGAAACAGGAAGGCAAAATAGATATTGATGCAAAGGTTACAGATTATATTCCTGAATTACCATACAAAACCATTACTGTTCGTAACTTACTGAACCACACTTCAGGACTCCCTGATTATGTTGGTTTCCTGAACGGCTCCTGGCGCGACAAAACAAGAAATCCAACCAATGAAGATGTGGTAAATATTCTGGCTACCCGGAAGTCCAAATTAATGTTTACACCCGGAAGCAGATTCGTTTACAGCAATACCGGTTATGTTGTACTTGCTACTATCGTCGAGCGTTTATCGGGAGAAAGGTTCCCTTTATTTGTAAAAAAACATATTTTCGATCCTTTGGGAATGACCCATTCATATGTACACTCAACTTCACTTGATGTAGATAGTATTCATATGAGTTCGATGGTTGTCGGACACAGAGGTCATTTTGTAATTCCAATGACACCTTGCGACGGACCTGTTGGCGATAAGGGTGTTTATTCAACCGTTGAAGACCTTTATCTTTGGGATCAGGCGTTAGAAAAATCTAAACTCATCCCTGCAGATATACAGGAAGAGGAATTCGCACCAGGAAAGACTAACAATGGTAAAGAGGTTCCTTATGGTTTTGGATACCGTCTGAAAAGTTGTCCATGGGGAAGGCTTGTTTATCATAACGGATTATGGGGTGGGTTTAAATCGAGCTTCCTGCGTTATATTGATGCTCAAACTACTGTAATTGGACTGAACAATACCAATTCGGTACAATTGCATGGTCTGGTTGAAGACCTGAGTAAGATCATCAATGATGCTCAAAAAGACAGGTTAACGGATAATATCATTTTTTCATTGTTAAAACCAGATTCGGGTAATATTGCTGAAAAGATTCAAACTATTGTAAAAAGCGACAATGCTGCTCAGATCAACAGCAAGAAACTGAGATGGGCGATTGATTATCTGAACGCAACCAAGAAAGTACAGTCGGCACAAAACCTGAGCTTGCTGGCCTATAAACTCAAGGAAAGCGGGGCACCAACAGAATCAACAACAAGCATCAGAACGACGAATTAGAATCTCTTTGAATTTCTCAGTAGGAGATTAATATCAATAGAATGGTTTGAATTTCAGCTCTTTTCTCCATAGGGGATCAACCTTTAATGTTAATGCCCTACGGGCAAAAAAGGAGGGAATGAATGTATTTCTATTGACATTTATGCCCTACGGGCAAAAAAACAAAAAAAGGCTACGTATCGTAAAGATACATAGCCTTTTTTCTTAAAAACCAAAAGCCCCTTGCGGGGCTTTTGGAAATAAAAACAGAATAATTAGTCTTCAAATTGGATGATGAATAAATCAATAGACATCATGAAAGCATTTTTGTAGTAGTTCGAGTAGTCCTTAGCAAAAAACAGTATAAAAAATAGTAGTTTATTCTAGTAATGGCAGTTATTTAGTTTTGCTTTTGTAGTTTGCTATAACGAAATAAAGCAAAAACCCTGCCGAAATGAACATTAATTCTATTCCAATTGGTAAAACTGAATGATAATCTGTATCAATAAGTTGTGCTCTTCTTAGAATATCAATCAGTACAAATCCTCCACCTGCCATAAAAGCTACTAGCCCCCATTTCAGTGAAGGATATTTGTTTGGTTCTGATATTGTTTCGGCTTCAGAAGTAATGATCAAGCCTTGCGAAAGAATGTCGGCACGGTCGAAATGGCCACTCTTGATGATTCTTCTCTTTAAAAGATAATCAGTTAAAATTCGCACTACCATATAAATGCCATAGAAAAGTGCCGGTACAATAATAATTTCGGATTGCATAATAGTTAATTTTTGTTTGTTAGTTGTTCATTTGACACCGGCAATTCAGAAAAGGTTTCAGAAAAAGATATTTTTTTTCAGAAAAATAATTGATCCATTTTTGCAACCTTTGCATTGGCCGCGGTGTCATACATCAAAATATGCAGGAAAGCAATCTCATTGATCAGGTCAAAAAAGGAAACACAAATGCGTTCCGATACATTGTGGCTAATCAGCAAAAGCTGGTTGCCCACATCGTTGGTCGTATTGTAGTTGACAAAGATGAGATTCAGGATGTTTGTCAGGAGGTATTTATCAAGGTGTATCAAAGAATCAATGAATTCAGGGGAGAATCGCGGTTCTCAACATGGATTGCTTCGATTGCCTATCATCAATGTCTGAATCATCTTCGCAAAAAAAGAAGATTGAATGAGGTCAATTTTGAGGATGATACATCGGTTGATTGGCTGAAGACAGATGCTACTCCTGACCTGATCTTTGAAAACAATGAGACAAAAAAAGTGTTGAAATCTGTAGTTGAAAGTTTACCTTTGGCATATCGTACAGTCATCACTTTGTTTTATCTGGAGGAGTTTTCATATGCTGAGATAGAACAAATTACAGGTATGCCGGAGGGCACAATCAAAAGTAATTTATTCAGGGCACGTGCTATTTTGAAAGAGAAACTGATGAATAGTTCACTAAACAGACGATAATGGATAATAAACCGGAAATAGATTTCGAAAATGAACGGTTGCTGGATAAGCTTCTGAAAGAAGAACCGGATTATTTTCTTTCGGATGATTTTGCAGATAACCTGGTTAAGAAGATCAATATCAGGCAATCCGTGAAGCAAAACACGATGGAATTCCTGACGATACTAGGTGCAGTGTTAGGGATCCTTGTTTCCTTTGCCGGAGCCTATTATTTTCTGAACAGAGAAACTTTTATGGAAATAAAGTCGTTTGTTTTTAATGGCTACACACCTGTAGCTGTATTGATCATATTGTTTGTCTATTTTATGGATAAGGTCCTGCTGAAATTGCTGAACCAATTGAAATAGTGACTTATTTCCTTAACTCGAAATTCTGACCGAGATATACTTTACGTACCTGCTCATCGTCAGCTAACTCCTGCGAAGTACCGGCTTTTAAAACTGACCCTTCAAACAGTAGATATGCCCGGTCTGTAATGGTCAATGTCTCATGTACGTTGTGGTCGGTGATCAGAATCCCAATATTTCGCTCCTTCAGTTTTGATACAATCCCCTGGATATCTTCAACAGCTATGGGGTCAACACCTGCAAATGGTTCGTCAAGCAATATAAACTTCGGATCTACTGCCAGGGCACGTGCAATCTCTGTTCGGCGACGTTCACCACCTGAAAGCTGTATTCCAAGACTCTTTCTAACATTGTGAAGGCTGAATTCAGTAAGCAGTAGTTCAAGCCTGTCTTTCTGTTCCTCTTTGCTAAAGGCAGTAAACTCTAATACCGCCTTAATGTTGTCTTCAACACTGAGTTGGCGAAAGACCGAAGCTTCCTGTGCAAGATAACCAATACCTTTCTGAGAACGCTTATACATTGGCAATGTGGTGATTTCCTCATCGTCCAGAAAGACCTTTCCTGAAAAGGGTTTAATCAAACCCACGATCATGTAAAACGAAGTCGTCTTACCGGCACCATTGGGCCCCAGCAATCCAACAATCTCACCTTGTTTTACTTCAACAGAGACTTTATTTACAACAGTACGGTTACGGTAAATCTTTACGAGATCCTGCGTTCTTAAGATCATGGGATACAAAAATTATTGGATACAAAGTTAACAATTTTAAGTGTTTCGACAATGACTCCATTTAAGATTAGAGATCGAAGACCATAGAAACCATTATACCAAATTTCTTTGCATTAGGATTATCAAGATGCGACAGTCGCCAGACACCGTCAACCCTTATAAAACGAAGGATATTTTCGACACCTACACCTGCTTCAAAATAAGGTTTATGCAGATCAGAAGTTCCCGGGGGAAGGATGTTGAATTTCAGATTTTCATTACTGATTGTGCCCATAACCCCTTTTACCCAAGCCAATTCACGCCATTTTAGTTTACGCATCAACGGAATGTGATTGAGGAACAAACCACTAAAGTGATGGGTATAACTGAAATTGACGTATTTGTCACTTACAAATTCATAGTAATTCATCAGGTTAAAGGCATATTCATCAAACATATACGTTTCGTTTCCGGGATGAATTTTCAGCAATGTATAGGGTACCTTGCCCCAGACCTGCCCTGCTTCAATCGTGTATTTTGACCAGCCCCACGTCAGGATATTAAACCAATGTTCAGTCCTGAGCTGAAGCCGGTGATATTCATATTGGCTACCAAGAAATTTTGGTGGACTGTAACCATACTGGACATCAATAATAGGATACTTTGCCCCAAGACTGGTACGATCAAAATTGCCCATTATCAATTTTTCTCCAAATGCAAGACGAGCGCTAATGCCAAATTCGGCAGTAGAAATGCTGGGATGATATAATGTATCCCCATCAAATGTTCTAAATTGACCACTCGGTGGTGCATAAAGTTTACGGTGAATGATGCTAAAGGTGTTTAGAAAACCAGTAAACCACTCGTGATCATAAAAAACTTTATACTGATCAACCATCGAAAGTTTATTGGCAGGACTTCTTCTGAATACTGCTGCAAGTAGAAAATCTTCTCTGAATGCATTTAAACTGGTGCCCAGTTGTTCAATATCATGTGTCACACCTCCACCCAATGCTCTCCGGGGGTTTTTACTCAGCATCCACAATACCTCGGCATTGTATTTAAAGGCTTTATCCTGTGTGCCATATGCTAAATGACCGGTTAACTGAACCTTCTTACTAAAATCATAGCTTGTATGTCCACCTATCCGGAAACGGGTTCCTTCAAGACTATTGAAACTGAGCGTTGACATATAAGGACCCCAATCCATCAGGCCTCTATAATAATAACCACTTGTAATCATCTGGATCACATTGAGGTAAGTATTAAATACAGGCATATTCTCAAGGGTATCAATCATATGATAGATGGTCTTTTCCTTTTGAGAAAGTTCTTCATGTCGGTTCTCGTTCCAGAACTTATCATCTTTGATCAGGGCATCCGGTTCAACAATGGTACTCACAGGTTGTGAATAGAATTTTGAATCTTTGGGCTGGTTCAATACAAAATTCTTATACGTTGTAGTCTTGGTACCATAAAAACCCATTTGCTTTTTGGTCTTTTCCAGTAGGTTGAAATCCGCAATCATTTTATCACGCACCAACATCCAATAGCCGTTGACCTGTTCGTATGCCTGGCTCAGTTGCAAATCGTTTACAAAGTTCATGTTCACATCATGAGACATCTGCATATCAATGCTTTTCACAGCAAAGGTAGTATCATTGATCCAAAGGGTTCCTGAAAAAGTGTATTCCTGTTTGCGTTTTGGTTTGAAAGTGACCTTATAACACCACCTGTTATCAACCCGGGCACTATCTTCAAGATAATATTTGTAAAACTCTAATCCGAAACCCGCTACAGGACTGACAAAGTTTTTCTGAAACAGGTTGATATAGTTGTCATAAATATTCACATTCTGAATCAAGTCACCCAGGAACTGTGCATAACTGGGATCATTAATCCCTGAAAGTTTATTGGCTTTGATTTTCTCAATTGAAGCTTTGGGATTCTTGCGATAATAGACATCCGAAAGCGTTTCCGTAATAAATATAGGCAAGTAAGTTTTCCCGTTTACCGATGAAGTATCCACATAGTTGAAGATAAACTTAAAAGGTCTCAGAATTCTTTTTTCCTTAAACTTATCGGAAATATTGTTGGCATCCAATTGGATTTTATTGTAAGCTTCATATTGATAAGCATCTAGTTTCTCTCTGTCATTGTTTTTCTTATTGGCAATGACCTTACGCATAAACTTGATGGCAGGATTTTCTCCAGGGGTAATTACAACAGCATTTAAAAGGGTTGACAATGGTTCCAGTGCGACATTGATCGTCTGAAATTTAAATTTGACAACCTTTACAACTTTTTGTTTGTACCCCATCATTCTGACTACGAGAGAGTCATTGGCATTCTTTGTCTCCAGTGAAAATTTACCATCCAGGTCACAGTTGGTTCCTATAGTTGTTCCTTTAAAGAAAACACTGGCCAGAGGAAGCGTCTCACCGGTAGCGGCATCTGTGACTTTACCGGTTAATTTTGTTAGCTGGGCAAAACAAAATACTGGTAATAAGAATAATATAAATAATATAACTCTCTCTCTTTTCATAATTTTAGCATTATACTAACGTAATGTTAGATATATAGCCATGCGTGTTTGGATGAATAATTTGCAACAGGTATTATTTAGACTCAACTGAAGCGTTTTGGTTTAAAGCATCCCAAAATTCTACTGCCCGCCTTGTATGTGGTACAACAATCGTACCACCGACTAAATTAGCGATGGCAATCGTTTCGAATAACTCCTTCTCGCTTACTTTCAATTCATGACATTTCTGAATATGATACTTCACACAGTCATCACACCGCAAAACCATTGAAGCTACCAATCCCAATAACTCCTTAGTTTGTTCTGAAAGAGCGCCTTTCTTATAAGCGTTTGTATCAATATTATATATTCTTTTTATAACCAGATTATCAACAGATAAAATTCTGTCATTCATTTTTTCGCGATAGTCATTAAATTCTTTTACAAGGTCACTCATAGCTGAATAAGTAATAAATAGTTAATATTAACAATGTTTTAATATCTTTTGTTTTGAATACAATACAGTTTATAAAAATCCGTTTAATAAATCCATTGTATATGCAAATGGGTGCAAAGGTAATCAATTAACCAATTATGGATTACAGACAATGACTTTTTGAACAAATGAGGTTAAGAGTCAAATAAGCTAAGATTCCTGCCATCTTAATTTATTATGATTTTAAATAACAATTTAACTTGGAATTATAAATGTTTTTTTCCAAAATTTGCAGCCTTTTCCAATCCCTATAAGGAAAAGGCTATTTTACACACTTTCAAATTATTATTATTTTTTAAACTTAACGCTGAAGTTAATGTTGGGATTTTGTTTGCATTAAAAAACATTTTAAAAAAATTCATAAAACAGAAATATTTGCAAACAGAAATTGATATTTATAGTTAACTTTGTATTAAGCACCTTAACTCTGAATCGTAAATATTAACTCTGCTGACCCGTTAGGGCAGTAATGCGAGTATAAAAAAGGAATTTTAAAAATCGGTTGGTAAATTAACTAAAGTTAAAAATGGCGAATAAGAAGGATTATCCTCTACACGAATTACTCAAAAAATTCTTTGGGTTTGAAACCTTCAAAGGAACACAGGAGGCTATAATCAAGAATCTAATGGCTGGCAATGATACATTTGTCATTATGCCTACAGGTGGTGGCAAATCATTATGCTACCAATTACCAGCATTAGTATTGGATGGAACTGCCATCATTATATCTCCTCTTATTGCATTAATGAAAAACCAGGTTGATGCTATTCGCAATTTTGGTTCTGTCACAGGCATTGCGCATGTATTAAACTCATCGCTTACCAAGGCTGAGATTTTACAGGTAAAGGCCGACATGACAAGCGGACATACCAAATTATTATATGTCGCTCCTGAATCATTAACGAAAGACGAAAACGTAGCGTTTTTAAAAGATATTGATATCTCTTTCTATGCCATTGACGAAGCGCATTGTATCTCTGAATGGGGTCATGATTTTCGTCCTGAATACAGACGTCTGCGTCCTATTATCGAGCAAATTGGTAAGAAGGTCCCGATCATTGCATTGACAGCTACTGCAACACCAAAAGTACAGCAGGACATACAGAAGAATTTAAACATGATGGATGCCAGTGTTTTTAAATCTTCATTTAATCGTCCGAACTTGTATTATGAAGTACGCCCAAAGAATGATGACGTCTCAAAAGAGATCATTAAATATATCAAACAAAATAACGGGAAATCAGGAATAGTATATTGCCTGAGCCGTAAGAAAGTTGAAGAGATTGCTGAGACTCTCCAAGTTAACGGTATCAAAGCACTCCCCTATCATGCCGGTCTTGATTCAGCTACACGTGTAGAAAACCAGGACAAGTTTCTGATGGAAGAAGCCGATGTCATAGTGGCAACGATTGCTTTCGGGATGGGAATCGATAAACCGGATGTACGTTATGTCATCCATCATGATATTCCCAAGAGCCTCGAAGGATATTATCAGGAAACCGGTAGATCGGGTCGTGATGATGGAGAAGGTAACTGTATTACTTTTTACAGTTATGATGATATCATCAAGCTGGAGAAGTTTATGAAGGGTAAACCCGTAGCTGAACAGGAAATAGNT